>Ga0164318_10000627_pt1 | contig 28082 bp, 21 predicted proteins | sample GuaBasSedimGuay9_FD_113734 | JGI IMG/M metagenome (GOLD analysis project Ga0164318, IMG submission 113734) | Subseafloor sediment microbial communities from Guaymas Basin, Gulf of California, Mexico - Guay9, Core 4571-4, 0-3 cm | ecosystem: Environmental > Aquatic > Marine > Hydrothermal vents...
GACGGGACGAGGAAGAGCAAACCTATTGGTTGCGACTGACGAAGTTCCGGCCCCGTTCGGTGCCTGGGGGTCCGAGCCGATCGTGGAGCGTTGCCAGTCCCCGTTTTTCTCCGTCCACGAACCGCGCTCCTTTCCCTGATTTCTCCCCTTTCTGTCAATTAGACTTCCCAGTCGAATTGAAGGACGGCGGATTGGGCGTCCAGGTGCCGAACGGGGACGGGACAAGGAAGAGCAAACCTATTGGTTGCGACTGACGAAGTTCCGGCCCGGTTCAGTGCCTGGGGGGCCGAGCCGATCGTGGAGCGTTGCCAGTCCCCGTTTTTCTACTTGTGACTTGTGACTTGTTATTAGTTGGGAGCACTTCCCCTGATTTCTCTCCTTTCTGTCAATTCGATTTCCCAGTCGAATTGAGGGACGGCGGATTGGGCGTCCAGGTGCCGAACGGGGACGGGACGAGGAAGAGCAAACCTATTGGTTGCGACTGACGAAGTTCCGGCCCCGTTCGGTGCCTGGGGGTCCGAGCCTGCTGTCCCAAAAAAAGGACCCGCCTTTCGGCGGGCCATAATAGAGGAGGAGAAAAAGTCCATTTGGACTTTGGGAAACAAATTAGAACGGATATTTTTCCGTTTCGATGATAGCCTTGGCCAGTTCCTGCTGCAATGCCACTTCGTTGATGTCGTAGGAGGGCATGAATGTCTTGATGCCCAATGCGGATTCTTTCAGTTTTGGGCCTTCCAGCATGTAATTCAAGGCTTTTTTCGCCAGCATGGGAATGCTGCCGAGATATTCGTTTACGTAAAGCTGAGTTGCAATGGCGTGGAGTTTTACCTTGTCTTCACCATTCATCTCGGCCAGTTTCCGGGTCCGGAGGATGGCGGATTCCGCTGCGTAGATACCGATAGAGAGGTCAGCAAGGACACCGAGGAGCTCTTCTTCTTTCCGGATCTTGTCACCAAATACTTTCATTCCGACGCCGGCAAGGAACATGGCCACACGCTTTGCCAGTTCGATGTAGCGAACTTCGTTTCCGAGAACACCTTTGGCGGGGCGGGGCTGCTTCATCGGGCTTTTGATTTCGTCTACGATAACGTTTTCGAAGTCCAGGAGCGGCAATTCTTTCTTCATGGCCTTCTTCGCCAGCATGGCGGGAATCAGTACCCGATTGATTTCATTGGTACCTTCAAAAATCCGGTTGATTTTGGAATCGCGATAGACCTTTGCCATGGGGTATTCTTCCGAGTAGCCGTAACCACCATACATCTGGAGCCCTTCATCCACAACAAAAGACAACACTTCAGAACCCATAATTTTGGTAATGGATGCTTCGATGGCAAATTCACCGATTGCGTCCAGAACCTTGGGATCTTCGTGGTCAAGGCCTTCAATTTCGTTGTCGATAAGGCCTGCTGTGCGATAGATTGCACTTTCTATCGCATAGGTCTTGTATGCCATTTTCGCAATTTTTTCGCGAATCAAACCGAATTTTGAAACAGGCAGGCCGAACTGGTGGCGTTCATTTGTATACTTGGTTGCCTGTCCAATAATTTCCTTGGATGCGCCCATGCATACTGTTCCCAGTTTATATCGGCCAATGTTCAGAATACCAAAGGCGATTTTATGGCCCTGGCCCACTTCGCCCAGAAGATTTTCGACTGGAACTTTAACGTCCTCAAAAATGACCTGGCGTGTAGAAGAACCACGGATTCCCATTTTATCTTCTTCTTCGCCGAGAGACAGTCCCGGGGTTCCTTTTTCCACAAGAAATGCCGAAAATTTCTCTCCATCCACTTTCGCAAAGACAGTATACATGTCGGCGAAACCGGCGTTGGTAATGAACTGCTTGGTTCCATTGATGATGTAAGATTTACCGTCATCAGAGAGAACGGCCTTCGTTTTGATATTCATGGCATCGGTGCCGGCGCCGGGTTCACTGAGGCAATAGGCGCCAATCATTTCACCATATGCCAGCTTGGTGAGGTATTTTTCCTTCTGTGCTTTGGTACCGAAGTAAACCAGCGGCAGGATGCCGATACCAGTGTGAGCCGCGTAGGCGGTGAGGAAACTGGCTTCCAGGCCCATCTGCTCCGCAACGTACATGGCTGTCTTCTTGTCCATACCGAGGCCTTCGTACTCTTCCGGAACGTCAATGGAAAAAAGCCCCAGTTCACCGGCTTCTTTCAACAGACTGACCAGAAGCTCAAAGTTATGGCCATCAATTTCCTTGATGTTGGGAACGACTTTCTCACGCATGAACCGGTTTGCGGTGGCACCGATTTCCAGCACTTCTGCCGGGAGTTCTTCCCGAAGAAAAATCTCAGATTCTTCCATGGGCGTAATCAGAAATTCGCCGCCTCTCAAATATCTTTTTTCCATTCTCTTCCCCCTTACGTAATAGTGAATGAACGGTCATTCATTATTATCGTCTGAAAGAGCAGTGCCGTCAAGTTTTTTTTTTAAAAAAACGGTTCTGGTCTATAATGTCTATATGAGATGGTGGGTTATCTGTCGACTGGGTGCAGAAGAACAGGTCCAAAGATGAATATAGACAGGGCCTCGTCCCCGGCACATGGATTCTGAAACAAATATGTGCGATGTGGTTTATTCAGACAGCAAACCTGACATCATTATTTATACCGTTTCCTGGAGGGCGTAATGAATCTTGGAATCCCCATTGAAATGAGCGGTGACAATCGCCTGGCATTGACACCCCAGAGCGTGGAGCTTCTGGTGGAAGCCGGCCATTCGGTTTTCGTCGAGAAAGATGCCGGTAAACGCACCCATTTCTTTGACGAAAAATTCGAGGCGGCTGGAGCAAAAATTATTTATTCCCATGAAGAGGTATTCGGACGCAGTGATGTGGTTGTAAAATCAGATCATCTGATGCCTCAGGAACTTGAGTTGATTCAGGAAGAACAGATTCTGCTGGCATTCCATCACCTCGCTGTCAGTGACCCGAAAACAGTTCAAAAGCTTACAGAACAAAAAGCAACTGTAATTGGATATGAGTTGATTGAGGATGAAGACGGTGTTCTGCCGGTTCTCTATCCCACCAGCGAAATTGCAGGACAAATGAGTATTCAAGTGGCAAGTGAATACATGAAAATCCCACGGGGCGGAAAGGGAATTGTACTGGGTGGCATCCCCGGCGTTCCCCCGGCAGTCGTCGTCATTCTCGGTGCGGGGACAGTGGGGCGCAATGCCTGCATGGCAGCACTGGGAATGGGTGCCCAGGTAATTGTATTGGACAAAGACATCCGGAAACTACGTGAAATCGAACGGCTGTTCAAGAAAGATGCCATTACAGCAATTGCCACGCGCAAGAGCATTGAAGAGGCTTTGACGCTGGCAGATGTCGTAATTGGTGCCATTCTGATCCGGGGAGAAAAATCACCCCACGTTGTCAGCAAAAAGATGTTGAAAAAAATGAAAAAAGGGGCACTGGTTATTGACATGTCCATTGACCAGGGTGGCTGCTTCGAAACTTCCCGCCCAACAACTCCCAAATCCCCGGTGTACATGGTGGACGGCGTTATGCATTTCTGCATTCCCAATATTCCATCCTGTGTGGGCCGCACCGGGACACTGGCCTTGAACAACGTCTTGTATCCGTATGTTCAGCAACTGGCCGATCTTGGAATAGAAGAATCTTTAAAAGCCAATCCGTCTTTGCGGAAAGGACTGTACATTTACCGGGGCATACCGATTCATCCGGTTATTGAGAAGATGTTTGGCTTGAGAGTCAAAGACATCGATTCTCTCCTGTAAAGGGCTGGAGGTATTAAAATGGTATGGCTTGAAGAATACAAGAAAAAACTCTCCTCTGCGGACAAGGCGGTTCAATGTATTGAATCAGGCAATCGGGTATATGTGCACCCTGGTGCCTGCACCCCCAATACGCTATTGAAAGCAATGACAGCCCGTTCAGCTGAACTTCGGGACGTGGAAGTTACTCATATCCTTACATTTGGTTATGCGGACTATGCTTTCGAAAAATACAAAGATTCGTTTCACCATCGGGCTCTATTTGTGGGGGCCAATGTCCGGGAAGCGGTTCGCTCCGGAAATGCCCAGTATGTTCCGATTTTCCTCGGTGAAATCCCCAAACTGTTTCGTTCGGGCGAATGCGACATTGATGTGGCACTGATTTCCGTTTCGCCACCGGATGAATACGGTTTCTGCACCTTCGGTGCCGGCGTAGATATCACCAAGGCCGCATGCGAAGTGGCAAAAACCATCGTGGCTGAGGTCAACCCCAATCAACCCCGTTCCCTTGGAGACAGCTTTATTCATCTGAACAAAATCCACCATCTTGTAGAGGTAGATACACCGCTGCCGGAATATCGAAACGAAAAGATGACAGACATTCATGAAAAAATCGGCGAATTCTGCGCCGACATGATTGAAGACGGATCCACCCTTCAGATGGGTATCGGCGCCATTCCCGACGCGGTCCTTCACCATCTGACAGACAAAAAAGACCTGGGTATTCACACCGAGATGTTTTCGGATGGGCTGCTGGGCCTGGTGGAAGCCGGGATTATCACCAATGAAAGAAAGACCCTCCACAAGGGAAAATCAATCGCAGCCTTTGCTCTGGGCACTAAGAGACTTTTTGATTTCATTAACAACAATCCACTGTTTGAGTTTCATCCATGTGAATACACCAATGACCCCTTTGTTATTGCCCAGAATGAAAAGATGATTGCTATCAATTCTGCCCTTGAGGTGGATTTCACCGGCCAGATATGCTCGGACTCTGTGGGATTGCAAATCTACAGCGGATTCGGCGGGCAGGTGGATTTTATCCGGGGCGCGGCACGGTCAAAGGGGGGAAAGCCCATTATTGCACTGCCCTCCACCGCTAAAAACGGAGAAATTACAAGGATTGTGTCAAAACTCCGTCAGGGCGCGGGGGTTGTCACAACCCGCGCGGATATTCACTATGTGGTCACCGAGTACGGCGTTGCGTATCTCTTCGGGAAAACACTGGAAGAACGGGTAAAGGCAATGATTGGCATTGCCCACCCGGATTTCAGGGAAAGCTTAACAGAGGCCGCTCGAAAATACGGATACCTGGTGTAATAATCCAGGGGATGAGGGGCATGCCCCTCATCCCCTGAAAGTACCGGAGGAAAGAGCAGTATGGGAAAAAGAAAAATCAACCGGGCAACAGAAAATAGCCGGATTCAACGTTATGCAACCGTTTTTCTGACTGTTCTATGGGGGATTCTATTTTTTCTACTCCTCTTTCTCCCCGCAGATTCCTCCTGGCTCCGCTGGACAGCTGTATGCGCAATATTGTTATCATTCCCTCTGGCAGCCACATTAAATCGTCAAAAAAGCGTCAGAAACCTGGCCCCATTGGATCGTGCCCTGGATTCCCTCAACGATGGAGATCTGGAGCCTATCACAACAGCATTCCTCTCGAATCCGGAACCCCATATTTCTTCCCTGCACGGAAAACTGATTCAGCTTGTTTTGAACATTCAAGGCCTCCTGGGACATCTGGATCTCATTTCCGGTAACATCGCCGGGATTTCCCATTCGGTAAATGAACAGCTGGTTACTTACATCAGGGATGTAAAAAACCAGCTTGTCAACACCGACGTCACCCTCCAATCCGCAGGTGAAATTCATGATTTCATGGAAAGCATCTCTGCGGATATCAGCCGCCTCAGTGAAATCGCCCAGGAAACCCTGAGTTTTCTGAAAGAAATCGTGGAAAGTAACGAAAATGTCAGTTTAAAAATGGAATCCCTTTCGGCATATGCCAGGGATACGGAAGATGCTATGGGTGAGATTATTGCCCATACGGAGAAGGTGACACAAAACACAGAAAACCTCGCATCCATGGTAATGGAAACCTCCGCGTCCATTATGGAAATGGACGCCACAATATCAGAAATCAGAAAACAGGCGCGTCAAACTGAAATTCAGGCGGAAGAAGCCGGTGAAGTGGCAAAAGAGGGATTGAACCGGACTCGGGAAGCTTCCAAGACAGTGGAAAGTGCCGGGGTTGCTTTTGAAACAGTCAGCAAAACAATCCGTCAGCTGAAAGCCGAATCCATGAAAATCGGTGAAATTGTAACCGGAATCCGTCGAATCAGTGACCAGACCAGCATTCTGGCATTGAACGCCACGATAGCTGCCTCACAATCCGAACATCCGGACCGAAGTTTCCAGGTCATTGCCGAAAAAATCCGGGAATTGGCCATCACTTCCTCCATATCCATGAAAGAAGCGGGAGATGTCCTTACGGGAATGGAAAAGCTCGTGGATGACGGCCATGAAATAATTGAAGAAGCAGGGGATGTTGTAAGGTCTGGTGTGGTTCAGGTGAGAGGCGCTGAGTCCTCACTTGAAGATATTGTTCAGCATATGCAATCCGTGGTGGACAATATCGCCATCGTTTCTCAGGCAACGGAAGAACATGTGGAGGGCTCTGCCCAGATCAATAAGGCCACCCAGCGTGTCAGTATCATGACCGAAGAAATTGCAGAATTGATGAAGCGCCAATCGGAAACAGTCCTGTCAGTAAATACAAAGACCGATTATATCGGCCTTCTGGTGGAATCCATGAAAGAACTGACAACAGAACAAAACGGGAAAGTGGGGAAATTGCTTGATTATATGAAAGAAATCGGCCAGGATACCCGAAAAGCCCTTCGCCAGTCAAAAGAACTGTCCATGCACAACCAGAAAATCCTCAATGCCATCCGGAACATCCGGGAAGTCAGCAATCACACCTATCGCAATACTGCAATTTTGTCTGACTCGGCATTATCACTGGAGAAATTTGGCTGGCACCTCGAAAATCGGCTGAACACCTTCCATCTCCCCTCCCCGAAATCGGGGGGTACGCTTCGTATATCTGGATTCAGCCTGCCCCACGACAAGCTGGATCCGCTTGCAGGTTCTACAGTCTACGAGGCTCAGGTTTTGTCCCTTCTCCACAGAGGGCTGGTACGCTATGACCCGCTCTTTAACCTGGAACCCGATTTGGCCCATTCCTGGGATGTTTCCGGAGATGGACGCAAATATACCTTCCGATTGAGGGAAAATGCAGTTTTCCATAACGGCCAGCCCATTACAGCGAGAGATGTCATAAGTACTTTCATGCGACTGTTATCCCCGGATTTCCAATGCGGGGCAGCAGGAATGTATTTCGTAATCGAAGGTACCCGGGCCTTTGCTGAAGGCAAGGCAAAGGATATCAGCGGAATACAGGCACTGGATGAGCATACTGTCCAATTCATGCTGGAGAAACCCCTGGCATTTTTTACCGGCCTCCTCACGATGACCTATGCAGCCATTGTACCGGAAACCGACTACCTCCGCGGGCCACAGGAGACTTTCTCAGGTATGGGCTGCGGACCCTTTGCCCTGGTTCTCTTCGAACCGGGTAAAACGCTGACAGTCCGTAAATTTGACGAGTTCTACATGCCGGGCCGGCCATTCGTGGATAAGGTTTACCTTGACCTTTCAACCAGGGATAATATGTTTGACGCTTTTGAATCCGGAAATATTGACATTCTCAGCATCAATGAACCCGATGATCTGGACGAAGCTGCTACTCGGAATTCACTGGTCAAAGATATTCTGACCAGCACCCAGCTTTCGACTTATTTTCTTGCAATTAACTGCAAGAAACCCCCATTTTCAGATCCACATATCCGTCAGGCTCTTTCACTGGCCATTAACAGGGAAAAACTCTGTTTAACATTCCCCCTGAAGCTTGCGGAACCCGCAGCATCCATTATTCCGCCGGGACTCCTTGGCCACTCCCCTGCTGCTATGCTGGCAATTCATGATCCGGAAAAATCCAGATGGCTTCTCGAACAACACGGTTTTGACTTTAATCAGGAAATTGAACTTACCTTTGCCAGGAAGGGGAATGAAGATCCGGGAGACATTACAGCCATCGCCGAAGATCTCACAAAAGTCGGGATTCGTGTTCGCCTCAACGGGATGAAAAACCACTGGCCTTACATTGAAAAACGGGCTCACACCATGTTTCGGGTGGGTTGGATTGCAGACTATCCGGACCCCGACAATTTTATTCACACACTGTTCAATCCAGAAGCCGGTGACCCGCTTTTTCTTGGTGCAGAATTGAAAGAGGTCGGGCCACTCAGTGAAAAAGCCCGATTCACAATGAATCCCCGTCAACGGACTGAAACCTATCAGAAAATCGAACAGATTATTTCGGAACAGGCCCCATTGATTCCCCTCTACCACAAGAAGGAAATTCTGATTCGAAACCCAGGAGTCAGCGGTATTATTCTACGGGGATTTTCCCCATTTCTGGATGTCGAAAACGTCTGGTTCAATCAGATGACATGAGGTGCCTGCAGCACCTCATAGTGACTTGTTACTCGTCATTCGTGACTTGTAAAGAAAAAGGCAGGGAATAGGGGGAAAAGAGGAACCATATGATGCCTGGCTATATCCCTAATTTACAATTTGACAATCAGCGCAATGTGCTGTTACCATTCCCCTCCCCTCTTGCAAATCACAAGTTACGAATCACAAATCACAGTGGCGTTACGCGCCATCGTGACTTGCATCACGAAAGGTGCACTTTCCTCTTCCTCAGGGAGGCTCTCTGTGTTAGAATTTTTTCATGAACTGGTTTGATGTTACCGCCTTGGCGGTGCTGGCTGTTTCAGCTGGTTTTGCGTTCTTCAAAGGATTTATTCGGGAAATCGCGTCTCTGGCGGGGTTAATTCTCGCTTCCATTCTCGCTTTCCGATTCTACCGGAATGGCGCAGAATTGCTGCTTCCCTGGATCAAAACCTCAAACCTCCGGAACATTTCATCTTTTTTCATCATTTTCTTAACTGTAATCCTGCTTTCCGCCATCATCTCCTACCTGCTCAAAAGAGTTTTTGATTCGGCCGGCCTTTCTTTTTACGACAGATTTCTCGGATTGCTGTTCGGAATCCTCAGGGGCGTTGTAATCGTGTATGTGTTTGTTATTGTCCTGCAGGGATTTGGCATGGCAGGAAAGACGTTGAACGAGTCAAGAAGCTATCATATTGTGTCACGAACAATGGGCACCATTTTGTCCTTTGTTCCATCCACTGATAAAGGCACATCCTCACAAGCACCCGGGGAGAAAAAATCATGAAGGAAAATCTCCATCAATTCGTGGACAAGATGATTCAGAGTGATTTTACGGTAACAGAAACACTGGAGCTGGTTGAAAAGGTTTACATTGAAAAGGTTCTCAACTATCACAAACAGAATGTTTCTGCCGCGGCAAAAACCATGCAGATTCATCGCAATACCTTGATGCGGAAAATTAAATCCCTCGGTATACGGGAATAAACCCATGAAGATCGCTTTTGTCCCCGGATCACTTATGGGAAAATGGGAACTGCCATCATATTTCCACAGTATCAGGGCGGAAAGCCTGGAGACGGATGCCGTAAAAAGCGCAGACATTGTTGTGGCCTCAGACACCTGTCTTCCTGATATTGAACCGGCTAAGTGGCCGGTCAGAAAGCTGGTGATTGACGCGGCTGAAACCTTGACAGAAGCAACACAGGTCAGAGATTGGTTACTGAATGGCGCCAGAACCGTTGTCTTGAGCCCTTCAGAACGAACCGCCTCTTTTCTCGGCCTGCAGGATACCCGGTTTCAGGACACCGGATTCCAGGGCCTTGTTGGAAATTCACCTGAAATGAAAGAATTGAGAGAGCTGATAAGAAAAGTAGCCGCTACATCCGCCACAGTACTCATTCGAGGGGAAAGTGGTACAGGGAAAGAACTGGTTGCACGGGCAATTCATCGGTTGAGTCCGCGAAACCTTCGCCCTTTTATTCCAGTTAATTGTGCAGCCATTCCTGAAACACTGCTGGAAGATGATTTATTTGGCCATGTAAGAGGTGCATTTACCGATGCCAGGGCAGACAGAAAAGGCAAGCTGGAAGAAGCCGATGGCGGCACTCTCTTCCTCGATGAAATCGGCGATATGGCCCCTTCTCTCCAGGTAAAACTCCTTCGGGTCTTGCAGGAGAAAGAGATTCAACCCATTGGAAGCAATCGGCCAAAGAAAGTAGATGTCCGAATCATAGCCGCCACCGCAGCCGATCTGGAAGCCATGATCAAAGAAAAGACATTCCGCGAAGACCTGTATTTTCGCCTCAACGTAATCCCCATTTTCATTCCTCCCCTCAGGGAAAGAGGGGGAGATATTCCTGAACTGGTTTCTCACTTCTCCAGAGTGCTAAGTGCGAAGCATGGTATGCCTGAATTACGGTTCACAGATGCTGCAATGAACGCCCTTTCCAAATTTCCATGGCAGGGAAATGTCCGAGAGCTGGAACACCTGATGGAGAGAATGCTTGTTCTCTTCGACGGAAACGGCCCGGTAGACGTGGATGATCTGCCACATACCTTGACAATGAGTGCATCGTCATGAATTCAGTTGACATCGGTACCGGGCTGTTCATCACATTGGAAGGAGGGGAAGGTTCCGGAAAAACCACTCAGGGAGAAATGCTCAACCGCTACCTTCAGGATTTGGGTCATCCTGTTGTATGGACCAAGGAACCGGGCGGCACCGATATTGGACAGGCCCTTCGAAAGGTTGTCATGTCAAACCGGCATAGAGATATGGTTCCTGAAACAGAACTGCTCATTTATCTTGCAGACCGCACTCAGCATGTAAAGTCCAAAATTATCCCGGCAATCGCGGAAGGGAAAATAGTCATTTCAGACCGTTACCACGATTCCTCCGTTGCATACCAGCACTTTGCCAGGGGCGTCCCTATGGACACACTGGATTTTCTGTTCCAAAGGCTGGCAGGTGGCCTTGTTCCGGACATTACCTTTGTCCTTGATATTTCTCCGGAAACCGCAATGAAACGCATTGAAAAACGAAGTATTTCAGATCCGGGTTCTCTGTCTAAATTCGAAGAAGAAGCCCGATCTTTTCACCGGAAAGTCCGACAGGGATTTCTTGATATCTCCAGAAAAGCGCCCGGCAGGGTAAAAGTGATCCCGGCTGATCAGGCCCCGGATAAAATATTTGGCCAGATATTGGATATTTTGACTCCTCTTCTGCCACCAACCACTTCAGGAGACACAAACTCATGAGCCTCTTTGACCAGATTCTGGGCCACAAGCAGATTAAGACTTTTTTTACCAACGCACTTCAGAAAGAGCGCCTGTTTTCCTCCTACATATTTACCGGGCCGGAAGGAATCGGAAAAAAGAAAACCGCCATTGCAATTGCCGCGATGCTGAACTGTGAATCCCCGGATAATGCCCCCTGCGGAATGTGCAGATCCTGCCTGAAAATCCAGGAAGGAACCCATGTAGATGTGAATCTGATGGCAGCAGAAAAAGATGAGATACTGGCTGAACAGGCCGAAAGCGTACTGGACGCTATCCGCTTTGCCCCCTTTGAGGGAAAGGCCCGGGTATTTATCATCGATAACGCCCATCAGCTGAACCCCACATCCGGGAACATGTTACTGAAAACGCTGGAAGAACCCCCCAGTGGAAATTATTTTTTCCTTATCACCTCTAAGCCCGACAGCCTGCTCCCTACCATCCGCTCCCGCTGTCAGGAAGTTGCCTTTTCCGGAAGCGGTATCCTGGAGGCACTAATGGAAAGCCCTGATTTTGATGATTCATACTATCCATGGGTTAAATCTGGCGGCGGATTTGTAGAGGACAAATCTCAACTGAAAGCGTTCACCTCAATTCGACAACTTGCCATACGGCTTCTGCAGGAAATGATCAGCCCGCACCGGGACTCAGGACTTGATCTGGAAGATGAGCTAAGTGAGGCATTGGGCAACCAGGGCAGGGAAAGTGCCCGTATCTTCTTTTTCCAGATTGAAATCCTCCTCAGGGACATACTGGCAATAATCGCAAACCGGGATGACGCGATTATAAACCGGGATATGATTTCGGACCTCAAGAAAATAAGCCGTAGGCTGACTCCTGATATGGTCTTTGAAATCATCAGTCTTGTCAAGAAGGGCACAAATGGTTTATCCTATGGCATAAGGATTCAGCACTTGGCCCCTGTTCTGCTTGCAGAAGGGAAAAAGGTGACACTATGATAGCGAAAAAAATGGGCTGGGGTAAGCTCAAGGGTGTCCCTGTTTATTATTGTAATTTTGAAGATGTCCATAAAAACAGGCGCCAGGCGCCGTAAAGAAGGGGGTAATATGAGTTACTCAGTTGTGGTAAAAACGTCAAAGGGCAGGTTCGATTTCAAATTGGAAAAGGATTTTGCAACAATGGGACGCAGCAAAGACAATGAAATTCACATTGATGATCTCAGTGTATCCCGGAAACATGCCGTACTGGAGCGGGAGGGAAATCAGTTTTACATCACCGACCTGAATAGCTCCAACGGCACGTATGTCAATAGCAAAAAAATAACCGCAAAAACACCTGTCCGGCCTGAGGATGTAATTATTATTGGTCGGGTGCCTTTCTCATTTCGCCTCGATGAAGCAGAAGAAGGTACAGTTAAAATGAGCCGGGATGAGATGGCCTCAATTCAGGGTGGACCCAACGACACGAATCCGATTGGGGCTCCAGCCGTTTTAACGGAATCCGCTACCGAACCGGCTCCCGCCCCCCAGCCTGCAATGGCACCTCCTGCCGCCCCGACGCCTCCGGTACAGCCTACGCCGCCAACGCCGCCGCAGGCCGCCCCGGCACCTCCCACTCCTCCACAACCAGTACATACGCCACCAGTTGCTGCTCCAACACCGCCTCCTGCACCGGTACCCCAGTCGCCACCATCCAGCCAGGCAGCTTACCGTCAGCCACCGGCAGCTACAGGTAAGTACGGCGGGTTCTGGATTCGCCTTGTCGCTTACATTATTGACGCTTTCATTCTCGGTGTTCCGATGGCTATTATAAATATTATTGCCATGGGCATTGTCATGCGCAATGTCAGATCCATGGGAATGTATACCTTCGCGAGCATTTTTCTCATGCTCATTTTCATCGCCCTCTCACTGGCTTATATCCTCATCGGCTGGTCCAAATATGGAACCACCATCGGGAAACGAATCTTCGGACTTTATGTGGTGGATGATCAAACCGGCCGGGCACCCACAATGGGGAAAGCATTCCTGAGGCTGGTGGGCTATATCATTGACGGTTTCACGTTTTACATTGGCTTTCTGATGATTGCCTTTACAGCTGACAAACGCGGGCTCCATGACATGATCGCCAAGACCCATGTTATCAAGCGTTGAGTCTGCCTGTGACTGAAAAACTTATCCGGCTATACACCGACGGGGCCTGCAGCGGAAATCCGGGCCCCGGCGGATGGGCCGCTCTTCTCATCTGGAACGGACTGGACAAAATGCTGTCCGGTTTCCATCCCGACACTACGAACAACCGCATGGAGCTCAAGGCTGTCATAGAAGGGTTAAAAGCAATCAAACATCGAAAATATGACGTACTGGTCACTACCGATTCCACTTATGTTCAACTGGGAATTACCCAATGGATTCATCAATGGAAAAAACGCAACTGGAAAAAGGTAAAAAACCCCGACCTCTGGCAGGAACTGGACGAGCTGGTGTCCCAATTCCCCAACATCCGGTTTGAACATGTGGAAGCCCATGCCGGCCATCCGGAAAACGAACGCTGTGATAAAGAAGCCAGAAGACAATCTCTGAAAGGCAAGGCTAAGAGTAAGTAGGAGTAGGAGTGGGAAGAGTGCAAGTGAAAGTGCAAGTGCGCGAAAGAAGGGGATTGGCCATTTCCCGCTTCTGAACCTTAGTTCTATCTACTTTCAAAGACCAGGTTGAGTAGAAGGCAAGGTTGAGGTTAAGTGGGAAAAGGGACATAAGAGGCAAGCCGGACCGAGTGGGTGAGATGGGTGGCAGGAATTGGCTGGTCCCCGCTTCTCTGAACCTTAGTTCTGTCTTTTCTAAACTTTGTGTCTTTGAGCCTTTGTGTTAAATTCTCCTCTCCTCCCCTCGGTCAAGTGCAAGTGAAAGTGCAAGTGCGCGAAAGAAGGGGATTGGCCATTTCCCGCTTCTGAACCTTAGTTCTATCTTTTCTGAACGTTGTGTCTTTGTGTGTCTTTGATCCTTTGCGTTAAATTCTCCTCCCCTACCGTCTCAACCTCACGCACACGCGCATTCACTTGCACTGTTTTCGACGCTCGCGCCGAAAACAAATGCCTTGCAACATCGTATAATTATCTTGTAGTCTGGTCAGGTAAATATTTAGAAAATTTTGTTTACAATATAAATGGGGAGGTTGTATGAGGTTTATCAGTATGCTGATTGTGTTTTTGTGTTCAATGGGATTGATGGCGGGGGATGTCTACGTTCGTTACCCGGCACCGTCGCCGGATGGGAATAGAATTGCGTTTTCCTACCGCGGGGACATCTGGGTTTGCGGGGCAGATGGTTCCAATAGTCTCCGCCTTACGGTTCACCCGGCTTACGATGCCCATCCTGTCTGGTCACCGGATGGAAAGGCAATTGCCTTTTCTTCCCGCCGCTTTGGGAATATGGATGTGTTTGTCATTCCATCCGATGGCGGCATGGCAAAACGACTGACCTGGCATTCTGCCGACGATATTGTGTCCGATTTCAGCCCGGACGGGAAATATGTCCTGTTTTATGCCCGATACCGGGGAGATCACTATTATCGGGACCCTATGCTGTACAGTGTTTCCGTTACCGGTGGCACACCCACTCCTGTTTTTCCCGATTTCGGCAACATGGGGAAATATTCCCCGGATGGACGAACTTTAGCCTATGTGGACCACAATCCACCCTGGTGGAGGAAGGATTACCGGGGCGCGTCCAATATGGACATCCGTCTCTACAATTTGAAAAGCCGAACATTTTCCAGAAAACTGACAACTTTTGAGGGAAATGATTACTGCCCGATGTGGGCGGGAAATAAGGAAATGTATTTCCTTTCAGACCGTGACGGCTATGTCAATGTGTGGAAAATGGCGAAAGATGGTTCAGCCAGGACACAGATTACCCGGATAAAGGAAAAAAACATCGCTTTTGCCAATATTTCAGCGAACGGGTCCCTCATTGCCTTTGAGTTAAATGGCCGGCTTTACACAGTTTCAACCGCAGGCAATGCGGTACACGAAATTTCAGTACAAGCTCCAAGCGACGTGACGGAAACTGACAGTGAAATCACGGAATTGACAAAGAATGCCAGTGAGATGGCCGTATCACCGAACGGCAAACAGATTGCCTTTGTGGTGTACGGAGATGTTTTTGTTATGAAGAGCAAAAAAGGAAAAGCAATCAACCTTACCGAGGACAATTTCAGAGAAAAAGACCTGGCATGGTCTCCAGACGGGAAATACCTCTACTTTTCATCCGACCGGGGTGGAAACTATGATATTTTCCGGATTTCAGCAACAGATAAACTACCACTCTACCGTTCCCTTCACCGAAAGCTGGAAAGAATTATCAGCACAGACGAAGAAGAATACGGCAGCACAGTTTCCCCGGATGGAAAAATCCTGGCATTTGTTCGGGGAAACGGGAAACTGATTCTCAGTGACCCGGACGGCAAAAATGAAAAGGTTTTTCTGGACCAGTGGAGTACACCACAATTCTCCTGGTCCCCGGACAGTCGTTACATCGCCTATTCCATCTCCGATAATTCCTTCAACACCGACATTTTTATTAAAGCCGTTGCCGGAGGCAAAGCGGTCAACGTGACCATGCACCCCGATGAAGACGGCTATCCGGTATGGACAGCTGATGGGAAAATGCTATATTTCCTCTCTCACAGAAGCCACTACAGCAACGATGTCTGGTATGTGTACCTGACGAAAGCTGACGACCAGATGACGGCCGAAGACCGGGAAGAAGCTGCAGAAACGAAAAAAGAAACAGCCAAAAAAAGTAAAAAGAAAGAAGCTCCGGCTGTAACTGTTAAAATTGACTTCACCGACATCTTCAAACGGGTTCACAAACTAACCCATCTGGAAGGTGACGAGGGCGCATTCGCCGTCAACAAAGACGGCACGGAAATCATGTTCACCGCAAGCATCAGCGGCACACCTGCCCTATGGAAAATCAAAAGAGATGGCAGTGGAATGAAGGAGCTTTCCGGTACAAAAGGTGTCAGCGCCATTTCATGGAATCAGAAAACCGGAAAATATTTCTTCAGAACCAGCACCGGAAGCCTCAAATCGGTGACATTCAAAGGAAAAACAGAAAACTACCCCTACAGAGCCAAGCTTCACACCTCAAGAAAGGCACTTTTCCATCAGATGTACCTGGAATGCTGGCGCATCATGAACAACCACTTCTACGACCCAAAATTCCACGGCGCAGACTGGCAGGCTGTGAAGGCAAAATACGAACCCATGGCATTGAAGGCAGCCAGCAGGGACGACTTTTATGATGTCGTCCGAGAGATGATCGGTGAGCTCAACGGCTCCCACCTCGGCATTTATCCGCCCAGGGGACAGCGGCACAGAATGACCGGAGAATTGGGAATTCTGAAAGATTATTCATACAAAGGTAACGGCATCCGGGTTAAGAAAGTGTTGAACGAATCACCGGCATCCTTTGAAAAATCCAGGCTCCGGTCCGGTGATGTCATTGAGACTGTAAACGGCACGCCCATTTCAAGAGAAAGCAATTTCTATGCACCCCTTTTTGACACCGTTGGACAACGCATTTTATTGAAGGTAAAAGGGAAAGACGGAAAATCAAGGGAAGTTGCCATTGAACCCGCATCTCCCCGTAAAAACCTCGACTACCTGTACGACCACTGGGTGGAAGAGAATCGGAAGCTGGTGGACACATATTCCGGAGGCAAACTGGGCTATGTCCATATCCGGGCAATGGACCAGACAAGCTACGACCGATTTCAGCAGGAAGTGTACTCCGAAGCGAACGGAAAGGCCGGACTGGTCATTGACGTCCGAAACAACGGCGGCGGCTGGACCACCGACATTCTCCTCAGAATAATCGGCCAGAAGGAACACGCCATCACCATTCCGAGGAACGGTGGCAAAGGCTATCCCGACATGGAACGGAAACAGGTGTTCCTGTGGACGCGCCCCATCGTGGTAACCTGCAACGAAGGCTCATACTCAAATGCTGAAATCTTTTCCCATGCAGTCAAAACCCTGGGGATTGCGAAACTGGTGGGAATGCCCACGTTTGGAGCGGTCATATCCACCGGCGGCACAGCCCTCATAGATGGCTCCTATTTCCGAATTCCCTTCCGTGGCTGGTATGTTTCCAGCACCGGAAAGGACATGGAGAATGGCCCGGCCATTCCGGATTACATCGTGGCAACCGAACCGGGGGATGAAGCGAAAGGTATTGACCGGCAGCTGAAAAAAGCCTGCCAGGTGTTATTGAAGCAACTGAAAAAATAAGGAAAGAATAGGGAAAAGAAAGACAGGAAAAAAGACTCACCGCAGAGGCCGCTGAGTACGCTGAGGAAAGAACGGAGGAGAATTTAACACCAAGGCACCAGGGCACAAAGGTCAGACAGTTAATTGGTTTACAGAATGCTGGAACCCGCACGGCTGACTTTCGTCAGCTGCACGGAGGCGAAAACGGAAGAAATCCATTTTGAGCAAGCTCAATGTCTCCCTTCCGTTTTCGCCTCCTGTTTCATAAAACTTCGTTTTCTGAAATGCGGGTTCTGTCTGGCAAGTTCACAGTAGTTTCACACTCACCAACCCGTCCTGGAACTGAGGAATTGTATACATTTAATTGAAGTTTCCAGTCCCGGCTGCTGAGCAGGCCGGGAGGAAAGAAAGAGGATCCGAAGGACTGAATTCAAATGTGCAAAAAATTCTTGATACTACCTTCTTTTTCCGGTTCGATGGGACAAATTCTTTTCCCCACCGTTCTTCCTTGTCCCCAGGGAAAAAAATAAAAAAAATGGAAAAAAAATGGGGACGATCAAATAATACTCGCGAATTGTTAATCTTGTGAAAATCTTTATAAATAAGGCCCAATATGAGCGAAGCTGCAACTATGTTCCATCTGAATTTGTAACAGCATAATATTACAGTTAATTAGGTGCCTGTTTTTTATATCCCATTTTGATTTTAAAAATATTTATCTCTTTGGATTTCTTGCTTTTACAAATCTGGGTTTATTTTAACTCTTTACAATTAAAAAAACACACGATAATCAATATTGAGAATTTTCCCAAATAGTTTTGCATTTTTTTTGCCAATACTTCTTTTCCCATTTTCCATTTCAGAAATATGGTGTTGAAAAATATTTGTTAATTTTGCAAGTTGTTTTTGGGTGAATCCTTCCTTCTTTCTTGCTCCACGTAAAACAGTTCCGGCATGGTTGTTTTCAATTCTGTTTTTGAATGATTCTGATTCCTCAAAAGGAATTGATTCATTTTCAATTTTCACATTGTCAATTCCATTAAGTTTGAGAAGTTTTACTATTTCTTCCTTTCTTGTTTCTGGTATGGAAATGTGTATTTCAATATGGTGCTTTTTCATGACTTCCAACATAAGTCACTCCACAAGTTTAATTTCTTTGTCTTTAACTTCCCACTCTGCAACATAAGTGGGCTTCCCTTTCTTTAGATGGCAATGGTGTCTTGTTGCATCTAATTTTCCATAACTTAACCAGTTTCCTCTCACTGGACCATTCAAACTGATATCCTTAATGAGAGCAACTGTCTTTTCAAAAATACCTGCTGGAACCTTTAACAATTTCTTATCAACCTGTCCTGTGATATTAACTTTCCATCTCATCAATATAATATACCATAAAAAGGTATATTTGCAAATATTTATTTATGAGCGTCACTCTAAAAGAGAGGGGGGTGACTACATGTATTTGCAATTTACCCAGAGAACCCGCATTTCAAAAACACAGTTTTTGAAATAGGAACTTTCCCCGAAGCGAAGCGTTGAGCTTGCTCATAAGCGGCGCTTCGGGGAGAGTTCTGTGCTGACGCTGGAGGCGGCAGTGCGGGTTCCAAGACCTACTTACAATTCTTCCACCGGGATGGTGAAGAGCTTGAGGCCTTCTTTCGGGAATTCTTCTTTCAATGTATTCAGGCGCTCTGCCAGCTCCTGAATGATTCCGCCTTCTTCTATAATGAAGAGCATGTTGTTCAGATCGGGATACACCGGGGTACCCAGATGATATCCGGTTCGGGGCCCCTTCCCTTTTACACCCTCCATCTCAGTGAACCCGCAAATATTCATTTCATCCAGAAGTTCACGGATAGCATTGTCCAGTATATTGTTGTATACCACGGTCAACATTCGATCCCTCATGATGCGACCTCCTTTTTCCGTTCAAACAGGTAGTACACCGTAGGCACCAGCACCAGCGTAATCAGAGTGGATACTGCAAGCCCGCCAATGACGGTGATGCCCAGCTGGTTCCACATTTCAGAACCCTGGGCACGGCTCAATGCCATGGGCACGGTGCCGCCGATGGTGGTGATGGTGGTCATGAGCACCGGCCTGAGTCGGCTATGCCCTGCCTCCACCACGGCATCCAGCAGTTTTTTGCCCCTGGCCCTCAACAGGTTTACGTAGTCGATGAGGACGATGGCATTGTTGACCACAATCCCCATGAGCATGACCACTCCGATGAAGGATATTAATGACAGCGGGGTGTGGGTCAGCACAAAGGCAAGGATGACCCCGGTGAAGGTGAAGGGGATGGAGAACATGATGATAAACGGCTGTTTCAGCGATTCAAACTGCGCCGCCATTACCATGTACACGAGAAAGATGCCGAGGATGAGCAGCAGTGTCAGGGTCTTGAACGCCTTAGCCTGTTCTTCCACGTCTCCCCCGAACTTGTAGTAGTAGCCCGGCGGCATGTCGTAGTGTGCCAGCTTTTCCCGAAGCATCCGGGTGGCCTGCCCCAGAGAGGTGTGAAACAGCGAGGCCTCCACTTTAATCACGCGTTCGCGGTTGATTCGCTCGATTTTTACCGGGCCACCCCGGTCACTGAAGTCCACCAGGTCTGCCAACGTGATGCTCCGGCCATCCGGTGTGGGGATTTTGATTCGCTGTAAATCTTCAAAACGGGTTCGGAATTCCGGTTTCAGCCGCACGAATATGTCAAAGTCTTTTCCGCCGTCCCGAAATTTCGATGCCTTGTAGCCGTAAAAACTGGCACGGAGGACGGTTGCCACGTCTGCCGCGGAGAGCCCGGCCACCGCCAGTTTTGACCGGTCCAACTGCAACCAGATTTCCGGCCTTGGCTTTTCCCTTGTCGTGGTAACATCCATCAGGCCCGGGATACTCTCCATGATTTTCTGAATGTCCCCTGAAATTTTGCCCAACTTTGAAAGGTCGTCACCGTAGAGTTCCAGTGAAACCGGTTTCCCCTGGGAGGAGAAAAAGATTTTCTGGTAGGCGCTCATGGCAGAGACCGAAAGCTTTTCAATCCCCGGTATTTTTTTCAGCTCTTTTCGCATGACGTCGGCAATTTCCTTGGCGGAACGCTTCCGTTTTGTCTTGTCCACGAGTTTCGCGCCGGACTGAATAATGTAGGTGCCTTCTTCAAAGCCAAGGGCGTTTCCAGCCCCTTTTTCAGTCCGCCCGGCAAAAACGTACGCGTGACGCCGTTCCGGTACCAGTTTTGCGTACAGGTCCATGACTTCTTTCGCTATCCTCGCCGATTCCTCCAGCCTCACTTTCTGGTTCAATTCAATGTTCACGGACAATTCTCCATTGTCCGCTTCCGGCAGAAACTGGGAACCGACCATCGGTACCATGAACAGAACTGCCACGAAAATCACAATGGCGACAAAAACCGTTCGCCACGGGTGCCCCACACCCTTGCCAAGGAGCCGACCATAGGCATCTTCTATTTTTTTGTAAAATCGGTCCACCATGTCCTGAAACCGGTGCCGCCCTTCCCCCGGCATGGAGAGAAAGCGGGAGTTGAGCATGGGTGTCAATGCCAATGAGGTAAAAAGAGATGCCAATAGAGTAACAGTAACAATCACTGCCAGCTGGCCGAAGATTATTTTTGTAATCCCGGTGGTGAAAATCATGGGCAGAAACACGATGACGGTGGTCAGGGTGGAGGCCGAAATCGCCATCCCCATCTCCGAAGCGCCGTTGATTGCCGCTTTTTCCCGGAACCTGGCACCCTTCTCCAACTTTTTCATCGTGTTCTCGACGATGACAATGGCATTATCCACCACCATCCCGATGGCAATGACCAGTGACATCAGGGAAATGACGTTGATGGTATAGCCCAGCAGAAACATGGCGGCAATTGCCATAATAAGTGAAAAGGGGATGGTCAACGACACAATCAACGATGAACGAAAACTGCCGAGAAACAGAAATGTCACCAGTATGACCAGCAGGCCACCATAGAGCAGGCTGGTTCTCAGGTTGGAAATCATATTTTTGATGCTGTCTTTGGTGTTGATGATGGGCTGGATTCCCACATCGGAAGGGAGGCGCTTTTCCACTTCCGCCAGTTTCCGCTCCACCGCTTCCACCACTTCCACAGTATTGGCGCCCGACTGCTTTTGCACATATATGACAAGAGACTTGTCCCCGTCCGCATAGCCCCTGCCGATTGCTTCTTGGAAGCCGTCTGTTACGGTAGCAACGTCCCTTATGTACACCGGTTTGCCGTTGAAAACGTTTACCGGAGTATCTGCAATCTCTTTCGCAGACTTGAACCGGGCCGGGAGCCGGAGTTCATATTCCGAAATACCGGTTTTGATGCTTCCCAGCGGCAGATTCAGGTTTTCTTCTTTGATTCGTTTAATCAGGTTCAGCGGGGTCAGGTGGTACTGTGCCAGCTTCTCCGGATCAAACTCAACATTTATCTGGCGTTTCCGGTTTCCTTCAATAATGACCGCCCCGACGCCGGGCACTTTTTTCAGGTTGTCCGCCACCACATCCTTCGCCAGGCGGGTTAACTGGGGATAACTCTCCCTTGCGGTCATGGCCATGATCAGCACCGGGGCCATGGCGGAATTGAACTTGAAAATCATGGGCTCGTCAATGTCTCTCGGCAATTCCCGCTTCGCCAGGTCAATTTTGTCCCGGACATCGCTGGATGCCACATCCAGGTTTACCCCCCAGTTGAATTTGCAGGTAATAATTGAGATGTTGTCTTTGGAGGTGGAAATCAGCTTGTCCAGGTTGTTGACCGAGCTGAGCTCATCTTCCAGAACTTTGGTTACGTCATTCTCCACATCGGTGGCGTTGGTGCCGGGGTAAACGGTAATCACACTGATGGCCGGCGGATCAATCTTGGGCAACAAATCCACCGGCAGCTGAAAATAGGACACCACCCCGAGGAGGAGCAGTGCCAGAAACAGCATGGTGACTGCCACCGGGCGATGGACACTGAATTCAGGTAGTTTCATCCCATGCCCCCTATTTTTGAACCAGAACGGGGGTACCGGTTTTCAGCAGTCCCTGTCCCCGGACAACCACCCGGTCCCCGGAGATGAGCCCGTCCAGCACTTCCTGCGAATTTCCCTGTATCCGTCCCAGCTTCAATACCCGTTTCACCGCCCGCCTGTCCTTTCCAACGGTGAAGCAGTAGTACACACCGGTGGCAGGGAGCCGCATCAGGCCATCCCGATCCACCGCAGGTGCCGAATCGGAACCTGCAATCACCTTCACCTTGCAGAACATTCCAGGACGAATCCGCCCTTCTTTGTTGTCCAGAATAATCTCCACCTTCCCGCTTCGGGTTGCCGGGTCCAGCGAAGAGGAAACCGCGTCCACTGAAGCTTTCAGCTCCCGGTTCAGTGCGGGAATGGAAACAAGCACGGAGGCTCCCTTTTTCGTCATCGGCAGGAGTTTTTCCCCGACAGAAGTAACTACTTTTACCCGTTTCAGGTCGTCCACAACAAAGAGGGGGTTTCCACCCCCTGCCACCGAGCCCGCGTCCAGCGCCCGCATGGAAATCTGTCCGTTGATGGGGGATTTTACAAAATAGTCCGCCAATCTCGCCTTCAATGCCCTGTACTGGCCCTCCAGCTGTTTTTTTGTCTCTGCGGTGGCCTTTTGTTCCGCCTGAATCGACTCCAGCCGGTGCTTCGACACTGCATCCTGCTCATAAAGCCGTTGAAACCGGGCTTTATCCGAAGTCAGAAGTGTCAATTTCGCATCCACAGCCCCCATCGCGCCTTCAATCGAAGCCAGTTGCTGGTCCACTGCCCGGTGGTCCACCACCGCGAGCACCTGTCCGGCTTTGACATAATCCCCGATATCCGCATTCACCTTTGTAATCACGCCACCGACAGTGGGTACCACAATGGCCCGTTTTACCGGGACAATCTCTCCGGCCCGCTCTTCACTGATGTCAAACGTTATCGTCTTCACTTCAACCACTGAAACGGGAACCGCTTCCTGTTTTTCGACTGCTCCCTGACGGCTGCCGCCGCAGGCCACTGTGAGAACCAGCAACCCAAGCCCCAGCCACTTGATTCCGCTTATTTTGTCAGCCATGAGAACCCCTCCTCCATATCTTCAGATAGTAACCGCAATCGCAATCCAGACGCCCGCCATTCATCTTCAGCACTGTCGGCTCCCGCCTCCGCATCCGCCCGCAGGGAAATGGCATCGGACAAATCCACTGATGAGATTAAATGCTCATTGAATTGGAGCTTTGCCACCCGGTAATTCTCCTCTGCCGCCTTCAGTCGCCGTTTCAACGCCTTTACCTTTTCTGCCAACGCATTAAAACGATCTTCTTCCGTTCCCACCTGCAGACAAATCAACCGTTTTGTATCCCGCTTGCGGTATTCTGCCGCCTCGGCCTGCAACAATTCACTTCTTCGCTGATAGTGGCGCTGAAACCCGTCAAACAGTTTCAGTTTCACCCCAACCAGAAAAGAGGTGTTGGACTGGTTGTACACAAAATCATCTGTCGTATCAGTATATTGAACCCGGGCGAAAAACTGTGGCAGGAACTGGGAACGAATCTTTTTGGCGTTCAACTTGTGAACCCTCTCGGAAACGCCGAGGAGTTTCAGCTCTTCCCGGTTTACCAGCGCCTTCTTTTCCACACCGGCCTCATCCACCGGATCCGGCAACGGCGCCAGCTTTCCGGCATCCACATCCGCCCCGGTCAATCGAGCCAACGCCCGCCCAGCCGTCTTCAATCCGGCCCGGGCCATTACAAGTTTCGCGTCCAGATCCGCCACCAGCGCCTCCAGCCGATATACATCGGAGGCCGCCACCAGCCCCTCACGGTGAAATGCTCTGACCTGCTTTAAATGCTCCGCAGCAGCCGACCGCGCGGTTTTCAGCGCATTGAGCTGCTCCTGCACCTTTCTTGCCCCCTCATAGGCAGCCAGTAGATCCAAACCGGCCTGCCGGATGCTTGCCCCGGTTTTGAGGCTCGCCGCCGTGTTCCCCGCATGGGCTGACTGTATCAGTGAACTCCTGCCACCAAAATCAAATAGCAGATAATCAAGCGTAATGCTTCCCTTTGTAAAGTTTTTTTCCGCAATAGGGAAAATCAGTGGCTGGGGCGTAAAAAGCCCGGCTGGAATATAACTTGCCACCGGCTTGTCAAACCCGACCCGGGCAGCCTCGGCATCAATCTGCGGCAGATACGCGGCACGGGCTGCCTTCACCAGAGACCGGGCCGCCTCCTGCCCCGTCCGGCTGGCCTGAATCTGAAGGTTGTTGTTCACCGACTGACGGAAAAGGGATGCAAAATCAGCACCCCGAACCGGACCGATTCCTGCAGCCCACAGTAGAACAAACAGAAAAGCTGTCTTCTTCATTGAAACGCCTCCACACCATGGAAATAGAAGGAATAAAGCAGGTCTGCGTCCCGATCAATGTCCAGTTCCCGTCCAGACAACATATTGAACGACATCAGGTTCTTCATGGTTTCATGAAAGAAGTAGGCAAGGAGACGACGTTCCCGCTTCACCCCCATGTCGCTTAGAAGCTGCTCAAACCGGTTCATGAACCATTCCAGATGCTCCCGGAGAAACCGCCCATGGGCCGTCGCAGAGGACGGAAACTTACAATCCGCAATCTTTACCTCATTGGCATACAGCATTAACAGGTCTAAATTGTCCCGATAAAATGCCAGCCCCTGCCGAATCATGCTGCGCAGCTTTCCTTCCGGTTCCTGTGAACCGCCCAGGATCTCCTCCACCTCGTGGTGAATCTCCGCTACCCTGTCTTCTACCACCTTCACCATGAGATCTTCCTTGTTGTCAAAGTAGTTGTAAAGTGTTCCCTTGGCAATGCCGCAGAATTTCGCAAGCTTACTCATGGTGAATTCACTGAACCCGTTGGCACCGATCCATTCACGGGCCTTCCCCAGTATGGCCTGCCGCTTGTGTTTCTCCATGTTCAATACCATATTCTATCCTCCTGCAGATTATTTCAAAAAACTAAAGGTCTCTCATTCTGACTCATGAGGCCATTTTTATGACCTATCGGTCATTATACTGACCAGTAGGTCATTGTCAACACAAAAAGAAGTGTTCAGTGTTTTGTGTTCAGTGTTCTGACCGGAAAGGGAGGCGGGACCTATGCACTTACACTTTCACTCGCACTACTGTGCCACCCACTCTTCTTTCTTTCAGAAAACTGTAAAATTCTTTTCACACCAGAAGTGCACTGTAATATTTTTGTTACATACATAAAGATATACTTCTTCTTTTGTTTCTTCCAGTTAATACATTGGCAACAGTCTTGCATTGATAATCGGCATCTTTGGAATATGGAGGTTAATATGACATTGGCAGAGGTATTGGTAACCATCGGGATTTCATCCATCGTTACCATGGGCGGTACAGGGCTGGCGCTGCACACACGGAAAACACGAATGGAAGCAGCAGCCATGCACCTTTTCGGAATGATGAACCGCTCTCGCTCCACCGCCATGACAACAGCCCGATACGCCGGGGTGTTCATGGAAAAAGACCGAACTACCGGAGAAACCACATTCTGGCGTGTGGTTGACGGAAACAGCAACGGATTGAGACGCCGGGAGATAGAAGCTGGAATTGACCATAAACTCGGGAAGGGATTTACCCTGGAGAAAGACTACCCCCGTGTCCGGGTCCGGCGAACCGGGCTGGCAGGCGGGATCCTGTCCTTCTCCCCCGCATTCAAATCATCCACAGGGTCAGTTTATTTCTATACTGACGAGCCTGCCGAAGGCAAAATCCGGGTTAAACTATACGGGTTGTCCACCCTCACCCGCCCGGTCCGGGTCTTCCCCGACGGCAGCGAGAAACCGCTATGATTCGAAAATGGATTTCCCTGCACCGGGCTTCGGGCTGTTCCCTTCGAGCAAAAAAGGCTGCTCTTCTGGAAAACAACGGTGACGTATCCGCTACTCTGACTTTTTTAAGAAAAAGGGGCCTGTCGATAGATGAAGCATCGGACAATCTGGCCTTCGAGAAAGTAAAGAAACTCGGGGGATGGGTGATGGCGTTTCCAGATGAGGACTATCCATCTCTCTTACGCGAAATTTCAGACCCGCCCCTCTGCATTTTCGGCATCGGAAACCGGGCTGTGTTTTCCCGGCCCGCCATCGCTTTTGTGGGAACACGCCGTGCTACTCAATATGGTTTCAATGCTTGCGCAAAACTTGTCCGGGAACTGGCTCCTGCCAACCCGGTGATTGTCAGCGGCATGGCATCAGGCATTGACACACGCGCCCATGTCTCAGCCCTGGAGATGAATCTGAAAACGATTGCTGTCCTCGGCACCGGGCTCAACGTCATTTACCCCAGAGAAAATCGGGAATTGTTCCTTCGCATAGCAAAGCATGGAGCTGTTATTTCTGAATGCGACCCGGATACAAAGCCAGAGCCCTTTCGTTTTCCTGTACGAAACCGGATTATCAGCGGAATCAGCGAAGGCGTTGTCATTGTGGAAGCCCGGGAAAAAAGCGGGACCCTTATCACTCTGCGGTTGGCGCTGGAACAGAACAGAGAAGTTTTTGCAGTACCGGGACGGCTTTTTGACCGGGCATCCACCAGCACCAACCGGGCCATTCAAAAGGGAGAAGCCAAGCTGGTCAGCTCGGCAGATGATATTCTGAATGAATTGATCGCGTTTGACATCCTCGGAAAATCTGATACAGTCGTTCCCGAATCCGCGCCGGGTCTCCTCGGCCTTCTGGAAGAAAGCGCCAGAAGCATTGATGAACTTGAGGCGCTGAGCGGCCTTTCGAGGAACCAGGTGCTGATGGAAATCACTATGTTGGAAATGGATGGCCGCATCGAAAAAAACGGGGCAAACCAGTTCAGAAAGAGAGTGTAATGGCAAAAAAACTGCTGATTGTAGAGTCTCCCGCAAAATCACGAACTATTTCAAAATACCTGGGGAAGGACTTCCAGGTGGAAGCCACCATGGGCCACATTATTGATCTGCCCAAGTCCAAGCTGGGCGTGGATACAGACAACGACTTTGAGCCTCAGTATGTTGTAATTCCAGAAAAACAAAAGGTCGTTACATCATTGAAACGAAAAGCGGCATCGGCAGAAGAAATTTTCCTCGCAGCTGACCCGGACAGAGAGGGGGAAGCCATCTGCTGGCACCTTCATAACATTCTTAAAAAGAAGGGCCGGGTAATTCATCGGGTTCTCTTTAATGAAATTACAAAAACCAGCATTAAAAAAGCCGTGGAAAACCCCGGTGAAATAGATCTCAACAAATTCAACGCCCAACAGGCCCGTCGTATCGTGGATCGACTGGTGGGCTACAAAGTGTCTCCCCTTCTCTGGGAAAAAGTAAAACGCGGCCTCTCCGCAGGCCGGGTACAGACCGTGGCATTAAGAATCATCTGTGAACGGGAAAAAAAGATTCGTGCATTCAATAAAGAAGAATATTGGTCCGTTACCGGCCATTTCCTCACCGAAAAAGGCGATGAAATCGTAGCAAAACTGGGGAAAGTCAACGGGAAAAAAGTTCGGGCCGGCAATGCCAGAAGCGCATTTGCCATCACCTCAGAAAAACAGGCAGATGAAATCCTATCCCAGCTGAAGGCAGGGGCATTTACAGTATCATCCCTTGAGAAAAAGGAAAAAAAGCGGCGTCCGCTACCGCCCTTCATCACAAGCAAACTACAGCAGGAAGCCTCCCGTGCACTGGGCTTTTCGGTGAAAAAAAC
>Ga0164318_10000628_pt1 | contig 28074 bp, 26 predicted proteins | sample GuaBasSedimGuay9_FD_113734 | JGI IMG/M metagenome (GOLD analysis project Ga0164318, IMG submission 113734) | Subseafloor sediment microbial communities from Guaymas Basin, Gulf of California, Mexico - Guay9, Core 4571-4, 0-3 cm | ecosystem: Environmental > Aquatic > Marine > Hydrothermal vents...
ATAATGAGGCAATAGTTGCTCTATCGGGGAGAAAACGTTGGATAAATTCGGGCAGAAAAAAATTGGCAGAATTTTCATTTGCTGCCGCAAGTGGCATGCTATTTTCACGACGTGATCATGTGAAAATCTCCTGATATGTTAGATTATCAATATGTTACGGCAGATTATAACAAAAACTTTTCCTTAAGTCAATGGCATTGCCAGTATAGCTACCAGTGAAGAAAGTATGGGCTAAGGATATTCCTGCCTAAAAGTTTAAACTTCTTGGTGGCACCGGCATTTTGCCGGTGCAGTGGAACAGGTTGACAACCTGTTCTACCGATTCATTTTATCAATGCCGCGGCCCGCTTCGGTCCGGGAATGAGTTCGGCGGTGCGGGCCAAAACAGAAGGAATTTAACTACCATGAGAACTGATTCGGCTGGGACCAGCGGCTGGGAGATTAAAGCCAGATATGCCGTAAGAATTATGCTCAAATGGGCAGGGTTCGTGACTATAAGAGAGAGAGAGAGAGAGAGAGAGAGTTCGCTAAGTCATGTATATTACAGATAAAATCAGCCAATAGCCCTCAGCCTTTGCGCATTCTGGATATCGGCTCATCGTCCTCCTACGTGCCTCTGCAACTGGCCCGACAGGGCCACCAGGTAGTGGCCGTGGACATTCGACCCTATCCTCTGCGCCATCGCAACCTGACTTATATTTCGGGTGATGTAACTGACGCCAGCTTTGGGGAGGGTTTGTCGCCTTTTGATGTAGTTACCTGTATTTCTACCCTGGAACATATTGGCCTGGGGTATTATGGGGAAAAGATGGCTCGGCAGGGAGACGAAATGGCGGTTGCAACCCTACACCGCTTGCTTAAGCCTGGCGGGTCCCTACTGCTCACCCTCCCCTTTGCGGGTAAATTTTCCCAGGACGATTTCCAAAGAGTCTATGATTTTGAAAACATTAACCGGCTTTTTTCGGTTGGCTGGCGGTTGAAAGAGGAAAGATTCCACATTCCTAGGAGCCGAAAGAACTGGGTTATTGCCAACAAACAGCAAGTGCTTCAATGCTACGCAGTTTATCCCGAATCCAATAATGCCTGCTTCTGGTTTGAGAAGCTCCGGTAGCCATCTCCAAAAATATTTTCTGGTGGCACCGGCATCTTGCCGGTGCCAAGGAACAGGTTACAAACCTGTTCCACCAACATGGGCGAGAACGCTTATCAGACAAGCAATTTGTTGATTTTTTAAGGTTTAATAGATGATAGTAAAGGGCTTACTGCAGCAACTTTAAAATAGTGATAATGAAGGCGCCCTGGCCGATAAGCAGGGGGATGATCCACTTGAGCAAGTCAAACTTTACCCGCTCAATCTTGACATCCAGATTGGCCAGTTTGCAATCCATGCGGGCTTCTAAGTCTCTCATCCCCGCTTCTAAATCTTTCAGGTCGCTTCGCAGGGCAGCAATATCAGCTTTGGAGGCTACCTCGGCCAGGCGGAATTCCTGGAGGTCAGTGACAATGGCAACCAGGGCGCGCGCCTGTTTGTCCGGCATGTCGGCGCCGGTTAACATTTCATAGGCTTTGAGGGTATCTACAGTGGCCATAATCAAATTATCGCCCAACCCGGCGATAATTGTCAATTATTAAAAATCAATGAAAAAAGTCCTGCTCATCTTTGGCACCCGGCCCGAGGCCATCAAGATGGCCCCGGTGGTCTTGCGCCTGCGGGCGATCGGGGCCTTTCACGTCAAAGTCGCGGTCACCGCTCAGCACCGCCAGATGTTGGATCAGGTGTTGGAATTCTTCGGCATTACCCCCGACTATGACCTGGATCTGATGGCCCCGGACCAGGACCTGTTTGATCTCACCGGCCGGGTGTTGTCAGGATTAAAACAGGTATTGCTGCAGGAACGTCCGGATCTGGTCCTGGTGCACGGGGATACCACCACCACCTTTGCCGCCGCGCTGGCGGCTTTTTATGCTCGGATTCCGGTAGGCCATGTTGAGGCGGGATTGCGGACCCGCGATAAATATCGACCGTACCCGGAGGAAATGAACCGTCGCCTCACCGGAGCCGTAGCCGATTACCACTTTGCCCCTACTGCTTGGGCCCGGGACAACCTGCTGGCGGAACAGATTGCCGCCGAGCGGATCTGGGTCACCGGCAATACCGTGATTGACGCCCTCCTCTGGACGGTTCAGCGTCTGGCCGCCCAGGAGGAACGCTGGCAGGTGCATCTGGCCCGGAACTATGGCCTCTGCCTGGACGGCAGCCGCCTGCTGCTGGTCACCGGCCACCGCCGGGAGAATTTTGGGGCCGGATTTCAAAACATCTGTCTGGCGCTGCGCGACCTGGTCAGACAGGATGGCAATCTCCATATTGTTTACCCGGTTCACCTCAACCCCAACGTCCAGCGCCCGGTGTACGAGATTCTGGGCCCTCATCTGGATGTGCCTCATACCCCCGCCCGTCCTAACCGCCGCAGCCGCATCTCCCTTTCACCCCCCCTAGACTATGCCTCGTTTGTTTATCTTCTGGCCCGTAGCCACCTAGTGCTCACCGATTCCGGCGGCATCCAGGAAGAAGCCCCGGCTTTGGGAAAACCGGTCCTGGTAATGCGGGAGGTTACCGAACGCCCGGAAGGCGTCTGGGCCGGAACTGTTAAACTGGTAGGCGCCGAGCGGCGGCAAATCACGCAAGCTGTCAATGAACTGCTAAGCGATACCAGTTGCTACCAAAAAATGGCTCAAGCCGTTAACCCTTATGGCGACGGCCGGGCCGCGGAAAAGATCGTCGCTATATTAGGCCAGCTTTAAACCATCTGGCAGGCAGACGCCTCATGGCCGTTGGTCAAGGGTTTCCTTAATGAACCGCAGATTATAAACAGACCCACTGGCCGACGGTGTCAAGCGCCCGCCCGTGGCCGAAATGCTCAGTGAAAATCTGGAAATAATAAAGCTCTTCCTTGCTCCGGACCATGGGAAACTGGGACTGCGCCTGGGACAGCTCCGCATCGCTGATAACTTTTTCAAAATACCGGGGTAAAACCTCAGCAGACCCCGACCCTTGGGAAAACTCCTGTTTGAGGCGCCAGACGACTTCTGGGGGCAGCAGATCTTCAAAAGCCTTGCGGAAAATCCATTTTTCGATTTTGCCCTCTCCCTCTGGCTTCTGCTTATATTCGGCCGGCAGGGCTAGGGAGTATTCCAGCAATTCGCCGGAGATCAAGGGGGCGACGACCCGGATGGAGTTGGCCAGATTCATCCGATCCAGACGCAAGGAGGCGTTGTTGTGTAAAAACCCGAGGCATTCCATCTGGCGGGCAAACAGCTCCGCCAAGGGATATTGCTTCAGGTAGAGGTAGCCGCAAAAGACTTCGTCGCCCCCCTCGCCGGACAGCAGCACCTGAATACCCTTTTCCCGGGCGTAACGGGAAATGAGAAAATTGGACGCGGCACTGCGGACCAGGGAGGGGTCGAAGGACTCCAGGTAGTAAACCACTTCGGGCAGGACGGCCAGCACTTCTTCCAGGCCAACAACTAATTCGGCATGGTCGGAATTGAGATGGCGGGCCATTAGACGGGCATTAATGATATCCTGACTTTCTCCTACTCCCAAGGCAAAGGTGGGCAGCCGGGCGTCAGGGCCAAATCTGTTGTGATAAGCCTGGCTGGCCAGACTGGCAATTACACTGCTGTCGATGCCGCCACTGAGCAGACTGCCGGTCTTAACCTGGAAATCCAACCGGTTGGTGACACTGCGTTGAATGATATCCCGGATATCCTCTACTATCTGATTCAGATCGGTATGCGCAACTTGAGGCGGTTTTTGGGGCAATTCGGCAAACCGGAAAATCTGGCCTTTCTGGTCCATATAGCAACCGGCAGGAAATTCAAAAACCTCATCGATGACCGGTACCAGGCTTTTCAGCTCCGAACCCAGGTAGAGATTTCCGTCTTGCCAGCCATAAAAGAGGGTCTTAATGCCCAGCAGGTCGCGGGCCACCAAGAGCTGATCGCCATTGCTAATAACCAGGGCAAAGAGGGCATCATTTAAGTAATGGAACATGCCGGTGCCCTGCTTTTGATATAATTTGAGGATTAGCGACTCTTCTTGGAGCGGTCCGCGGGGAATTCCATACCGGGCCGCCAGTTCCGGCCAATTGCCCATCTGGCCGTCGTAGCAAATTTTTAGGTCGATATCGGGACCATGATTCCCAAAAATCTTCAGGTCATCAGAGGCCCCGGGGATATCGGCGTCCAGATAATTTTGGGCCATCATGATATTGGGAGAGGCGTAAACCTCTTGCCAGCGCGACCCCCGATGGCTGATGCGGTTGAACATGGCATCAAGTTGGCCCCGCTTAGGGTTTCCATAGATAACTACAAATCCACTCACAATAAGTGCTCCACAAAATCGATAATTAACTTTTTAAGCCCAGGGCTGACGATTAATTTAAAAATTATCCCTCTGGGCCAGGCAGCTCTATTTGCGAATTTCAAAGATGCCGATCAGTCCGTGTCCCACACCGGTTCCAGGCTGAAGTTCCATTTCCAGCTTGCGCAGCGAATAACCCAACATCGGTTCAATGAGATTAGCCCGCACATCGCCCCAGGGCACCCAACCGATCCCTTCGATGATGCTCAGCATGGTGGCCATGACTTCTTTGAGGGGCTCGGGATAGAAAGGCATAATCGGCGGCGGATCATCAACTTTCCGTCTGTTGCTATCGTAGTTACTCAGCAACGCGATGGTATATTTCACCAGGGCATTACAGGACATGAAAAACATCTCAAAAAAGTTATTGAGATAATCAAATCCGGGGCGAGGCACATAGTCCACCAGCAGGCTCTCCAATTCAGTCCGCAGGTAGCTTTCAAAAAGAGAGTTTACCGGTCCCCGCAACTTGGGACAATTGGCGTTGTAATCACCGGTATCCATATGTCGGCCAATAAAAATCGAGCGGTCAACGAAGCTTAGCGGCTTGATGGCTACCCCCGACTGCTCAGCGGCCTGAGCAATAATGTGCATGAGCTCATCTTTGGTGATCAATCGCAAGGGAAAACTGGCCACCTCCACCTGGCTGCGTTGCTCCTCTGGGTAAATATAGGAAATCCGGTAATCCATGAAATACTCCTGATCCACCGGATGATGCCAGAGATCCTGCCATTCATAGGAGTAACGCCCCAGCCAATCGCCCACAAAAATCGCCTCGGCCGGGGCATGCCGACAGATATCGGCGATGATTTTAGCGCTCTGGTGATCGTGGAAGTGCGAAAAGGTCCCGAAGGAAGAGAAATAAATATCAAAGGGTTTTTCTGCCTTAACTTCTGGAGTTAAGCCATTGGACAGGTCGCCGATCAAAAACCGGGTTTTGGGGTTATAGGCATGGTATTCTTCGGCCTGTTTGATCAGGTCGGGGTTGATGTCCAATCCCACGTACTCTTGCAGTATGTCCGGGGTAATCGCCGCGGTAATCCATTCGAAGATGCCGGGATCTTTAGTCGTCACCCCCATCAATAGATCATAACCATCGCCGCTGCCGCAGCCCAGATCGATAATGCGGACTCTTTCCAGGCGTTGGCGTTTATGGTCTACCAATTGTTGGAGAACCGGCCGCAAACAGTAGCTCGTAACCTGATCCTCCCAGAAGCGCCGGACATTGTCGTATTTCCCCAGCAGACCGCTGGCCTTCTCATATTTGCCGGTTCGAAAAGCCTGAGTATAGGCGGTCTTTTCAGCCATATGATTTTCTCCCGAAATTAACTCTTGAAGGTTTTCAATTTATCAATGGCTTGAAAGGCATCTTTGCAATAGGCGTCAGCCCCGATCTGTTGGGCAAATTCCGTCGAAGTGGGGGCGCCGCCGATCAGCACCTTGACCTGTTGGCGCAATCCTTGCTCATCAAGTTTCTGCACCACTTCTCCCATAACCCGCATGGTAGTGGTTAACAGGGCCGAAAGCCCGACATACGGGGCCTGATGTTCTCGGACCGCCTCCAGGATGCGATCCACCGAAACGTCGGTACCCAGATCGATGACTTCGTATCCCGCGCCCTTTAACATGATGGCCACGATATTTTTGCCGATATCATGTAAATCGCCGGCTACCGTGGCAATAATGAATTTGCCTTTACTCTTAATACCGGCCTTCATCAGATGCGGGGCCAACATTTCCATGGCCGCCCCCACACACTCGGCCGAGGCCAACATATCCGGGATCAGATATTCATTGCGCTCAAACTTTTCGCCGACCATCTCCATGGAACGGGTCAAGGCCCCTATGACGATGTCTTTGGGATCAACACCTTGCTCCAAGGCTTGTTGCATCAGTTCAGTCACCGCGGGTTGACCTTCCAGTCCGGCGTCAAAGCCTTCGTCTTCCGCTTCTAATCGGCCCTGGATCACATTGAAGGCGATCTTCTCAATCAGTTCTTGGTGGTTCACTGAACTCTCCTCTTGATAATTAATGCTTTTAATTCTTAAAGCTTGGGGGTTCATAGATTATCTCCGCTAAATTTTTTAAGATTCGGCAAAAGCCCTGGGATCTCAGCGAAAATCGCTTCGACCTGATGCTGCTCCAGATGAGGGGCAGCCTGGGACTCTAACTGAGTCATAAAATTCAGAGCTTTTTCAATGACTTTATCCTCCATCTGCTTGGCTTCGAAATGATACGGAGTGGAAATTTCGCCGCGATGCACGGCCTTCCGGGTGTGACGGGTAAAAAGCCGATGGTTGGAAGCCATGACCTTCTTGACCATCTGTAAGGCATCCTCTAAATCATCACTATCCAGCCGGGGCTGACGCAGACAATGTTTGATCTTGCCGATCTGCTCGTTATCCAGCACGGCTTGCAGAGGACAGAAGCTGTTAGTCCGGTCTAACAGGCCAAAGGCATAATGAATGTATTGCGCCCCGGTCATGGCCATGTAGAGATGGGTGAATAGCTTCTCAAACAGCGCCTGCAGGCCCGGTACTTTGGCATCGCCGACCCCGGCGGTGGAATAACAGGGTAATTTGTAATAACGGGCTAACTGCACACAATCAATGTTGTATTGGTTGAATTCTGGACAGCCGTAGAGATCATGCAGATCATCTAACCGGGCCCGGACCGGCACACTGCCATATAACACCGGTGCCCCGGCTTTAATCAGTTGGGTCAAGGTAATGCCGGCCAAGATCTCGGCATTGATCTGGGCGACCATGCCGGCTTCCTGAATGGGAGCCGAGGACCCACCCTGGGGAGAGGAGGAGATAACCAAAGGCAGGCCCGATTCCACAATGGCGAACACTTTTTCCGCGGTGTCGTCGACAATCTGCAAAGGGCTCTTAAACACACAGGCAATGAAGGAAATCAATGGATTTTCCAGCAGGGCCGGTTGACCCCCGGCGACGATTTCCGCCAACCGCACCACATCCGGTAAAGCCGAAAGGTCGGTCAGACCGGCCTGGACGTGCTTGGTAATGTTATTGAGGCTGGCAAAAAACTTGTTGACATCGTGGTTGCTGGTAGTAATTCCCGGATCTTGAATATTTAAAGGCCGGATAAAAAAGTCCAGGTGCTCCAACTTATCGCACAGGCTGGCGGCCCGGCTGAGGAGTTCGGTGGTACCCCGAAGCTCCTTATAACGGGGCACTCTCACAGTAGTCTGACCGTCTCTGACACTGACAAATTCTTCCACTTCGGTCTCGATCCAGATATTGGCTTCTGAACCCGTGCCAAAGTAAACCCGGGGCACTTCCGCATCCAGCCACAGGCGGTTTTCCGGCTTGCGGGCCCCCAACACCAGCGCCGACGGTGCCTGGGCGACGGCCTCCTTGATCAGTCCGGCCGGGAAACTTATCCGCCAGCAGCGGTGGGTGGTTCCCGATTCTTCCTGAACCTGGGCACCATGGTCTTTAAAGAGCTGCGCGGCTCGTTGGTTATAACACCAGACTCCTGGGTCAGCTAGAATTTGTAAAGAAGCCTGATCCAGGCTTTTCACCTGTTCTGGGCTCAGACGTTCGTATGGTTTGACTAAAACCCCGGCGCGGAATGTGTCGATCACTTATAACCTCCTGAAGAAATGATTATGGTCAGCCGGTTTATCAAGCAGCATGGATACTTAACCTAGCCATTAGCTTCGAAACGCCCGCAGATAGCGTCGGCACCGCCGGTCCCGGCCTACTAATACCTCACCAGTAGTAACTGCCGCCATCAAGATGTCATCCAGCGGATCGATAATGGCGGCATCAAGTCCGGAATAAAGACACATATGCATAAAAGCAGCATTAATCCGAGGCCGGGCCGGCAGGCCAAAGGAAATATTGGAAAGGCCGAGCACGGTCTTGGCCTCGGGATACTTCTCCTTCAGGGCACTCACGGTGTTGAGGGTGACCAGGCCATAGCTAATATCCGTACTGATCGGCATGACCAAGGGGTCAAAAAATAAATGTGGCCGCGGCACGCCGTGCTGGTCGATTGCCTCCATGATCTTCGCGGCGGCCTGCAGGCGATCTTCCACCGTCTTGGGGATCCCGGCTTCGTCCATGGTCAGGGCCACCAGCCAGGCGTCATATCGGGCCGCCAGCGGCACAATTTCATCGAGACTCGCCTGTTCGGCTTTGGTGGAATTGATCATCGCCGGACCATGGTTAATAGCTTGCAGACCGGCGGTCAGCACCACGGGGTCGGCGCTGTCCAGACAGAGCGGGGTCTCCAGCCGCTCCTGAATAGCACTCACGGCCCATTGCATGGCTTGGACTTCGTCGGCCTGAGAACCGATGCCGGTGCCCACATTGATATCAATAAAATCCGCCCCGGCGCTGGCCTGTTGCTGGGCCAGGGCCACCAGCCGGTCAGTGTCTTGCTGCTGGATAATCTCTTTGATCGCCGGTAAGGTAGCGTTGAGCTTTTCACCGATAATGATCATATGAAAAAGTCCCTCCCGATGTTAGGCCATGATTTCGGCTCGCAGGCCGGGGATTTCTCTTTTCAGTTGTTCCTTTATTTCGGTTGGCAAGACCGAGAGCGGCGGCTGATCGAGGATTTCCCGGACCTTGTCGGTAGCCCGGGCCTGAGTGGTTTTGGCTCCAGCCTCTTGCCACTGCTCCCGGCTATCGCGGTTGCTCAGCCGGGGGTGATATTGCTCGTTGCGCATATGCCGCCGGGTATGACGGGCCGAAACAAAATGGCCCCCGGGCCCTACTTTTTTGAGCAGCTCAAAAGCCAGGGTTTCCTCATCCACCCGGATGCCTTCCACCGCCCGCATCACCATGCCAATGATTTCGTTGTCGATTGCCAATTTGTCATAGGAGGCGGTCATGCAGAATTCCAGAAATCCCGCCGCATCATGGATCAGATTGCCTCCGGCCAAAGCCACCATCAGGCTGGTAAGGGCGGATTCATACCCCGCTTGCGCATCATTGACCTTGGCATCCGACATCCCCGCGGTAGAATATAACGGCAGTTGGTAAAATCGGGCCATCTGCGCGGCCGCGGCATTCATCAGCCCCATTTCAATCGCTCCGGAGATATACTTCATGTCACGCAGATCGGTGATCGACGAGATGCAGCCAAAAAGCACCGGGGTGCCCGGATTCACTAGCTGGGTGAGCATTACTCCGGCCAGCGTGTCAACGCTCTGGACCACCAGATTACCGGCCAGGGTAATCGGGGCCGTGGCTCCACACAACGGTTCGGTCGGCACTACCACCGGGATGCCCTGGCGAGCCACCTCCATGGTAAGCTGACCATAGCTCTCGTCTAGTTTAAAGGGGCTGATCGGGCAGGTCACCATGGAGACAAAGGGCCGCTCCCGCAGCCGATCCGCGGAGCCGGCAATCAGGCCGGCCATTTTAATGACATTTCTGACCCCGGCCACAGTATAAACCCCACCCATGATATGTTTGCGGGTATGATTGAGGGCGGCCCCGAAGCGATTGACATCAACCTCTTCCACCGGCAGGTCATTGGGATAGACATTAAGCATATAGAAATGGATATTATCTAAGGCCTCCACCAACCGCGCCATATGCATGACATCGGTTAATAAGGACCGGCGGCAGCCATTATCTCCCGGGTCCTGCACATTCAAGGCGGTGCCGCCGGTCCCCATATAAACCTTATGGCCGCCAATTTCACAGTCTAATGCTTCGTCTTCAGCGCGACCGCAGAGCTTGACTACTGAGGGGGCCTGGGCAATCAGGTCCATGACCAAATCAGGTGGGATTTTGACTACTCGAGTAGAGGGATCGACTAAGGCTCCGGCTTTTTGGAACAGCTCCCGGGCCTCGGGAAAATTTACTTGAACGCCGATTTCGGCAAAAACTTTTAAATTGGTTTGGTGAATCCGTTCAACGTCATTATCACTTAAAGGTTTATATTGGCCTCCTGCAAGTCCTTTTCTTACTTTCAAAATCACCTTCCTCTCTGACCGTTAGCTTCTGCGGGCCGGACAATCAAATTTGTTACAATCGGCACAAGGGTTGTAAGTCCTCAGGTCTTTGCCCTCCGGACAGGGAATCAGTCCAAACACCCCTGAAATCGACTTCCGGGGTTTCATCAGACAGGAGTCAGTTAATTCCACCCCGACCTTCTGGCAATCTATGAGCTTAAACAGCTTTTTCTGTTCAGTTACCGGCCAGTCGCAATAGCCCGGGCTGAATCTCAGGCCTACCAATTGACCCTGAAGCCGATAATGCTCACCCATGTGAGATTGGAACTGTTCCACCAGGTCCTCCACCATGATTGAACCCATGGCATCCACTAGATAAGCCTCGCCCAGACGTTTTTGGCCCATCAGCAGCTTGATCTCCTTTTCAATGCCGGCGCCGATGGTGGCCAGAAAACAGATAATCTCTTTGCTGCGGCGCAGAGTTCGGGACAACTTGGCACTTTTTAACCGGTAATTGCCGTCTAACTGGATGATGCCGGCCGACACCTTTTTCAACTTATGCTTCTGATAGACCAACCGGGGCCGGATGATCTGTCGGGTTCTTTTTTTCCAGTGCTTCAATTTTTTATTAAGTGAGTTTGAAGCAATCCGACCTTTAGGGCTACCCAATAATCTGGCCAGGTCATCATGTTTCAGATTGGGCTGAATCTCCACGACAGGCATAAAAGACTCCTTTCCGATCTCTAACGCCCGGGTCGCCGTGACCGATGGCGTAGCTCTGGGACCTGGTTTTCCAAGAAGGTGTGAGGTGGGCGCAAGCCGGAAAAAAACGGCGGTGAGACCGGATTAGCGCGGTAGCCAGGATTATCCCCGCTAAAACGGGCCTCATGTTTTGGTTAATAGAAAGTTTTTAGTACTGGACTCCGGCTTTTGCTAATATTATTAATTACTTAAGCTGGTTACGGATTAAGCAGTGTAAAGCCAGAGGGCCAGCGCCGTTTTTTGATCAGTGGTTAATGTGTTGTATTTTAATAAAATTATCGGTTACAAAGCAGGCAATGCAGGGGCGGGACTACTCAGTCACCTTTAATAATCATTCCTGATCTCAGACCAGGGAACATAATCGGACAGTTAGCATATTCGAGATAACCAAATTACATATTTTTTCTACCCCCGGCACAGCTCCTCTCAGGTGAAAAAGGGGAAATTTGCCTTCTGGCCATAAGCCACTCAACCTCTTGGAATAACGGTAATTTTGCCAATACCTTATTTCTCGAAATCATAAAATTGATAGCATAATAATGTTAAGCTGTCAAGCTTAAAATGCCTAGTGTCGATAGCCCTTAAAAATATCCGATTCTCATGCCCCAAACACTGTCGGAAAGATTTTTATTACTGTGCCAGGCTCAGTGGTTCCTAATTTAGCACGTTACTTTTTATTACGTTATACTTAACTTTAAGTTATACTGTTTATAAAGTATGGCCTCGATTATGTTAGCAGTGCTGAGATCGCATCTTGAATTAACAACTTAATATGGCCTAATTACGATAGCTTATATGCTATAACATCGTAGATTTGTCAATCTTAGCGGCCAGGAACCGAACAATTAGCGGCAAGCTATGGCAAATCTCCAGAGGGCAATTGCACCGGGACTAAGCCGGGGGTACCCTGAAATGGTTGGCTTCGTGGTCTCGATGACCTAGCCGAAATTTGGGTCCATGGTTTATGGCCATAGGTCAGTGGCTCCGGGAAGCCCCCGTATTTAAGCCTATGCTTTAGCCCCAATATTAGTTCTTTGCTTAGGAGGGCAAATAAACCTCACGGTACCCGAGCTATTACTTACCAGAGGCTGCCGCCAGAGCTTAAAGCTACCCACAGATTAGGTTTGAAGGGACACTAAAAATATCCGGGTAAAGAACAGAGATTCAAATCAAAGGTCAGTTGCTAAAAAATGAGATAAAAATCAAACGCAGAAAATTTGTTCTATGGCGAGCATTTGAAAAAAAAGACTTTACATTAACTTGATTATCTGTTAATGGTACAAACTTTAAGTAAATTAAATACCAGCTACCACATAACCACTAATTGAATCCTTGCTGCTCAACATAGCGCTTGTCTGGAGCTGGTTGAGCTCTACTGCCAATACAGGCAGTCGGACCGGAGAACAGGAGCATCATGCCCCAGGCCGCGCCAGCTTTGCGAGATAAATTAGTAATCGCCGCCCCCCATCTTGAGCATCTGCTGCAAGCTTTGCAACAGCGGGGTTTTACCTTGATCGGGCCGATGCTTGAACACGGCGATTTGGTGTACGATGGGCTAGCTGCGGCGGCAGATTTGCCCCGAGGCTGGACGGACGAGCAGGAGGCCGGCTCCTTTCGCCTGAAGCCCCAGGGAAACCAGGCCTTTTTTGGCTGTACGGTAGGGCAACATTCCTGGAAAACATTTCTGCTGCCGCCCCGGACGAAACTGTGGCAGGCCGAGCGCCAGGGCCACGGTGTTGAGATCGTTCCCCATCAAGAACAAACTCCTAAATTCGCCTTTATCGGGGTGCGCCCCTGCGATTTGCACGCCATTGCGGTCCAGGATCGGGTATTTTTAGAGGGCCCCTATGTGGACCCGGTCTATCAGGCCCGGCGGCGGTTGGCGTTCATCGTCGCGGTAAATTGCACCCGCGCCGGCGGCACTTGTTTCTGTGCCTCCATGGGCACCGGCCCCCAAGCCACCACCGGCTTTGATCTGGCCCTGACCGAAATCCTCCATGGTCTGGAACACTACTTCCTGGTGGAGGTAGGTAGTGACCAGGGAGCCGAGGTCTTACAAGAGGTCCCCCATAAACCCGCCACCACGGCCGTGCAGACCCTGGCAAATAAATTGATACAGGAAACTACGGCGCACATGGGACGTCATCTGGACAGCGATGGCCTCAAGGAGCTACTCTATCGCCATTACGACCATCCGCGCTGGGACGAGGTTGCCAGCCGTTGTCTGACCTGCGGGAATTGCACCCTGGTCTGTCCGACCTGCTTCTGCAACGCCATCGAAGATGTCACCGATCTGACCGGGGAACACGCGGAACGCTGGCGGCGCTGGGATGTCTGTTTTAATGTTGACCACTCGTACATTCACGGCGGCAGTATCCGAACCTCGGCTAAAGCCCGTTATCGTCAATGGCTGATTCATAAGCTGGCCACCTGGATAGACCAGTTCGGCTGTTCCGGCTGTGTCGGCTGCGGCCGCTGTATTACCTGGTGTCCGGTGGGCATCGATATCACCGCCGAAGTCCGGGCCATCCGGGAGAGTGAGAAAGAGGAGTAATCCATGGAAACGTTGCTGCCGATTCTGGCCGCACATCCCTTTCTAGCCGGCCTGGAGTCGAAACACTTGCAGAAGCTGGCCGAATGTGCTTCTTTAGTGAGCTTCAATCCGGGCCAGATGGTTTATACCGAAGGGCAGACCGCCACGCACTTCTATCTAATCCGCTATGGCCGGGTGGCTCTGGAAATCCACACCGCCCGGCGGGGCGCGATCACCCTGGCCACGGTCGGAGAGGGTGAATTTTTAGGCTGGTCCTGGATTGTGTCGCCACATCGCTGGCATATCGATGCCCGCGCCCTGGAACTGACGCGGGCCATTGCCCTAGATTTCTCCTGTGTGTTGCGTTATTGTGAGGCCGATCATGATTTAGGTTATGAATTCATGAAACGCTTCGCCGTGGTTCTGGCCCAAAGCCTACGGTTTCTCAAGCTACAACTGGTGGATGTTTATGGTGTCTAACGCCCCAGCCCATAGGCCCCAGGCTGCTGGTCTGCCAACCCCCATGTTGCCCCAGCCCTTTCAGATCCAGCGGGTCAGCCAAGAAACCCCGGATACTTTTACGCTGGTTTTACAACCGGCCTCGGGAACCGCACCGTTTTGTTTTTTGCCGGGCCAGTTTAACATGCTCTATGCCTTTGGAGTGGGGGAGGTGCCGATTTCGATCAGCGGCGACCCGGCCCATACCCAAATTTTGGTCCATACCATTCGTGCCGTGGGGACGGTGACCAAAGCTATCCAAAAATTAAAGCCGGGCCGGGTCTTGGGAGTGCGGGGGCCGTTCGGCAGCCATTGGCCGGTGGCCGAAGCCGCGGGTCATGATATAGTAATTGTGGTCGGCGGCCTGGGACTGGCGCCGCTCAGACCGGCGATTTACCAGATTCTGGCTCACCGGGCGGAGTATGGCAATTTTGAATTGATCGTCGGGGCTCGAACCCCGGCTGATTTGTTGTATCATAAAGAATTGGAACGCTGGCGGGGACGTTTTGATTTCCGGGTGCACGTCACTGTCGATAGCGCCAGCCCCGCCTGGCGGAACAATGTCGGGGTGGTGACCACCCTGATCCCTCGGGCCCGCTTTGACCCGTGGCAGACCGCGGCCTTAGTCTGCGGGCCGGGAGTGATGATGCGCTTTACCGTCCAGGAACTACTGCAACGCGGCGTCAAACCAGAAAATATTTATATCTCCATGGAACGTAACATGCAATGCGGCATCGGCTTATGTGGCCACTGCCAGCTCGGGCCGTATTTTATCTGTAAAGACGGTCCGGTATTTGCCTTTGACCAGATCGAAAAGTGGTTTGCCTTGCGAGAGATTTAAGATGAAGCGTCGTCCCAAGCTGGCGGTCTGGAAATTTGCCTCCTGTGATGGCTGTCAATTGACTCTGTTGGACTGCGAAGATGAACTGCTGGCCCTCACCGAGAGGATTGACATTGCCTATTTTATGGAGGCGTCGCGGGCCACCGTGCGGGGGCCCTACGACCTGTCCCTGGTGGAAGGCTCGATTACCACCCCCCACGATATGGCGCGAATTCAAAAAATTCGCCGGGCATCCAAATTTTTAGTGGCCATCGGGGCGTGCGCCACTGCCGGTGGAATCCAGGCCCTGCGCAATTTCACTCAGGTCGAGAAATATATCCCCCTGGTCTATGCCCGGCCGGAATATATTCATACCCTGGAAAAATCCAGCCCGATTGCCGGCCAAGTGGCGGTAGACTTTGAACTGCGGGGCTGTCCCATTAATAAGACCCAACTGCTGGAGCTGGTCAGCGCCTTTTTACAGGGCCGCCGACCTAATATCCATCCCTATAGTGTCTGTTGGGAATGCAAAATGCGAGGCAATATCTGTGTCATGGTGGCGCATGGCATCCCTTGCCTGGGACCGGTGACGCACGCTGGCTGTGGGGCGCTATGCCCGACTTATCACCGTGGTTGTTATGGCTGTTTTGGGCCCAAAGAAACCCCCAACCCGGCGTCGTTAAGTGCCCGGCTGCGGGTCCTGGGCGTCCCGGAAGACGATCTGGTACGGCTCTACCGGACCTTTAATGCCGAGGCCGAACCCTTCCGCCAGGAGAGTACAGTCCATGAGTAGTAAAACCATTAAAGTCGATTACCTGGCTCGGGTGGAAGGTGAGGGCGCCCTTTATATCCGGATCAAAGATGACCGGGTGACCCAGGTCCAACTGAAAATTTTTGAGCCGCCGCGGTTTTTTGAGGCCTTTTTGCAGGGTCGCAAGTATACCGAAGCCCCGGACATTACGGCGCGCATCTGCGGCATCTGCCCGGTGGCCTATCAGATGAGCTCGGTCCATGCCCTGGAACAGATCCTGGGGCTCAAGGTGGCCGGACCCTTGCGGGAGCTGCGCCGCCTGATTTATTGCGGCGAATGGATCGAAAGCCACGGTCTGCATGTCTACATGCTGCACGCCCCGGATTTCCTGGGCTATGCCGATGCCATCCAGATGGCCCGGGATTACCCCGAGGCAGTAAAACGGGGTCTGAAATTAAAGCAGATCGGCAACGAACTGGTGGCCCTGGTCGGCGGCCGGGAGATCCATCCGATCAACGTCCGGGTCGGCGGCTTTTATTCCGTACCCCGGAAAAAAGACTTGGTACCCATGGTGGAGAAGCTGAAGTGGGCCCGTGATGCCGCCCTGGAGACCGTCCGCTGGGTGAGTACTTTTAATTTTCCGCCGGTGGAGCCGGAATATGAATTTGTCTCCCTGCGCCATCCCCAGGAATATCCCTTTAATGAAGGCCGGCTGGTGTCCAATAAAGGGTTAGACATTGCGGTCGACGACTTCGAGGCGCATTTTGAGGAAGAGCACGTCCCTTATACCACGGCCCTGCACTCGATCCTCAAGGCCCGCGGTGCTTATTATGTCGGCCCCATGGCGCGCTATAACAACAACTTTGATTTGTTGCCGCCAGCGGTGCAAGCCGCGGCCCAGGAGGCGGGGCTGACCTCGTTTTGCTGCAATCCCTTTCAGAGCATTATCATCCGCAGCATCGAAATTCTCTATGCCTGTGAGGAATCCCTGCGGATTATTGATCAGTATGAGCAGCCTGAGCGGCCTTATCTGGAGGCCGAGCCGCGGGCCGGAATCGGGCACGGCATCAGCGAGGCGCCGCGCGGCAGCCTTTATCATCGTTATCGCATCGATGACCAGGGAGTTATCCAGGAGGCCAAGATTGTCCCTCCCACCTCGCAGAACCAGAAAACCGTGGAAAGTGACCTGTACCAGGTGGCAGTCCAAAATCTTCACCTGCCCGAAGACCAACTAACCTGGATCTGCGAACAGGCCATCCGCAACTACGACCCCTGTATTTCCTGTTCGGTTCATTTCTTGAAACTGCACCTGGAACGCCGTTAAGGAAGATGTCTCCCCCAACGCCGACGCTGGTCATTGGGATAGGCCACGAATGGCGTGGTGATGACGCGGCCGCTCTGTTGGTAGCTAGGCATCTCCGAGAACAAGATTGCCCACAGGTATTAGTACGGGAAATGTCCGGGAACGCCGCCGACCTGCTGAACACCTGGCAGGAAGCCGCAGCGGTGATGGTCGTCGACGCGATTCATGGCCCCGCGGCTCCGGGGACGATCTATCGCTTTGATGCCCAGTCTGAGCCCCTGCCCGCAGATTTATTTCCGGCCTGTTCCACTCATGCCTGGGGGGTGGCCGAAGCCGTGGCCCTGGGCCGTATCTTGCAGTGTCTGCCGCCGACTCTGATAATTTATGGCATTGTGGGCCAAAATTTTGGCCTCGGCACCGGGTTGTCCCCACCAGTGGCGCCCGCCATCCCGGAAGTGGCCCAGCGGATCCTTAAAGAAATAGAATATCTTAAGAGATAGGCCGCGTCGGAACGACCCGGCGGGTCGCCCCGACAGCAAAGATTTAACAATAATTGATTAAATATCTTAGCCGAAAACAGAAAACAGTATAACAGCTTATGCATGAACTGACGCTAATCAATGATTTGCTTAATAAAATAGAGGCCCTGGCCCGCGCCCAGCAGTCCCCTAAAATAGTCAGCCTGACGCTGCAATTAGGCCCCCTGGCGCACATCTCGCCGGAGCACCTGCGTCACCATTTTTATCAGGCCGCAGCGGGGACCGTGGCCGAGGGGGCCCGGCTGGATATTACATTGCTTGGCGATATCACGCATCCCCAGGCCCAGGATATTATCCTAACCACCTTAGAGTTTGAGGCCTAAATGCGTCCCTTATCCTGGCAATCCGCCGACCGTGATACTTTGCCATCGCTTAGTCGCCGACGCCTGCAGTTGCGGGGGATCGTCCAAGGGGTTGGTTTCCGCCCCTTTGTTTACCGGCTGGCTACCGAACTCGGACTTTCCGGCTGGGTGTGTAACTCTTCCCAGGGAGTAGAATTAGAAGTCGAGGGTCCGCCGGAATTGGTGGCGAGCTTTCAGGAGCGCCTGTTGGCCGAGCAACCTGCTTTGGTTGCGATTCGAGATTGTCACTCAGAAAGCCTAGAACCTTTAGGCGATACCGGGTTTGTGGTCCAGCCCAGTACGGTCAACGGCCCCAAAACCGCCTCAATACTTCCGGATCTGGCCACCTGCCCGGAGTGCCGCCGAGAAATCTTTGACCCTGACAATCGTCGTTACCGCTATCCCTTCACCACCTGCACTTACTGCGGCCCGCGCTTCAGTATTATCGAGGGTCTGCCTTACGATCGCGATCAGACCACCATGAAGCATTTCCCTTTATGTCCGGAATGCCGGGCCGAATACCATAATCCCGCGGACCGGCGGTTCCAGGCCCAGGCCATAGCCTGTCCAAAGTGCGGCCCGCATCTGGAGCTGTGGGACCGCCAGGGCCGGGTCATTGCTACCCACGACGACGCCCTTCGGCACGGGGCCGCGGCGATTCGGGAGGGCAAGATCGTGGCCCTGCAGGGCTTAGGGGGCTTTCAGCTCCTGGTGGATGCCACCCAGGAAGCCGCGGTGCAGCGCCTGCGACAACGCAAGGCCCGGCCCGCAAAGCCCCTGGCCCTGATGTATCCCGCCTTGGCGATGGTAAAGACCCACGTTTCGGTCACCGCCAGTGAAGAGGCCTTGCTGCGCTCCCCGGAGGCGCCCATTGTGCTCTTGCGGCGGAGGCTCGTCGAGGAGGCGATAGATAATCAAATAGCCCCGGCCGTGGCTCCCGGCAATCTTTATCTTGGGATTATGCTGCCTTATACGCCGCTCCACCATCTGTTAATGGACTTATTGCCGGTGCCGATCGTGGCTACCAGCGGTAATCGGGCCGGGGAGCCGCTGTGTATTTCACCGGCGGAAGCCTTGCAGCAATTGGGCCAGATTGCCGACCGGTTTTTGGTGCATAATCGCCCCATTGTCCGGCCGCTGGATGATTCCCTGGCTCAAGTGGTTTGGGGCCAGACACAGCTTCTACGCCGGGCCCGGGGGTATGTACCCCAGTCGATCGCGGTGCCGTTAAACTTGCCGCCGCTCTTAGCGGTGGGCGGGCACCAGAAAAACACCCTGGCCCTGGCAGGCGCGGGAGAGATCTACCTCAGCCAACATATCGGCGATCTAGAGACCGTTGGCGCCGAGAAACGTTTCCAGGAGGTACGGGCCGATTTCCTCCAGCTTTATGACCGGCAACCGGAGGCCGTGGCCGCCGATCGACATCCCGAGTATTATTCCACTAAGGCGGCGGAACGGCTAAACCTGCCGTGCATTTTGGTCCAGCATCACTATGCCCATATCCTGGCCGCTATGGCTGAACATGGACTGGTCGCGCCGCTGTTGGGCGTGGCCTGGGATGGCTCCGGCTATGGTCTGGATAACACGATCTGGGGCGGAGAATTTTTGGAAATTACGGCTGTTGCCTTTCAGCGGGTCGCCAGTTTACGGACCTTCCCCTTACCGGGGGGCGAGGCCGCGATTAAAGAACCCCGCCGCATCGCTTTGGGGGTGCTATATGAAATTTTTGGCCCGCAAGGGATGGAAATGTCTGAACTGGCCCCGTTACAAAGCTTTTCCGCCCCGGACCGCCGGATTTTGACCACGATGATAGAGAAAGGTCTTAACTGTCCGCTGACCTCCAGTATGGGGCGGCTCTTCGATGCAGTAGCGGCCTTAGTGGACTTGCGGCAACAGGCCAGTTTTGAAGGCCAAGCCGCCATGGAACTGGAATCAGCCGCTAATCAAGCGGAGCCCCAGGCCGTTTATCCCTTTAGGATCGATGATCATAGTACCCCTCTCCTAATTGATTGGGAACCGCTGATCCGGGGCATTTTACAGGACCTTAACGATAGACGATCAGCAAACTTGATCGCTGCCCGGTTTCATCATACCCTGGCGGCGATGATCGTCCAAGTGGCGCAAAGATTTTCGCATCGGCAAGTCGTACTCAGCGGCGGCTGCTTCCAGAACCGCTACCTTACTGAAAAAACGTTAGAAAAGCTGGAAGACGCCGGTTTTCAGCCCTATTGCCACCATCTGATCCCGCCCAACGACGGCGGCCTGGCGGTCGGGCAGATCATGGCCGCGCAACGTTCCTTGTTTCAGAGGTGAGAACCGATGTGTCTGGCGATTCCCGGTGAAATCTTAAGTATTCAGGGGGAAGAGCCCCTCACCCGCACGGCGCGGGTAAGTTTCGGCGGCCTGGTCCAAGAGGTCAGTCTGGCCTGCGTGCCCCAGGCTCAGGTCGGCGACTACGTCCTGGTCCACGTCGGTTTTGCCCTGAATATCCTGGACCCGGCCGCGGCCCAACAGACCTGGGATTTATTGCGGCAGTTGGAAAAGCTATAAAAATTAATGGAACCGGTTTTTAACCGGTTCCTGGGCACGGCAGGATGCCGGTGTCACTTCATAAACAACCATTGCGCAACTAGCCATAACTTAATGAAATTTCTGGATGAATATCGCGACCCGCAGGCCGCCGCGTCTCTGGCCCAGGCCATTCATCGCCTGATTACCCGGCCCTGGACCATCATGGAGGTCTGCGGTACTCAGACCCATGCTTTAGTAAAATACGGCATCGACCAGTTATTGCCGGGGGAGCTGAATCTGGCCCACGGCCCTGGCTGTCCGGTCTGTGTGACGCCCATCCCGCTGATTGATAAGGCCCTGGAAATTGCCCGGCGGCCCGGCGTGATATTGTGCTCTTTTGGGGATATGTTGCGGGTACCGGGCAGTGGGGAGCACTTGCTGGCGGCCAAAGCCAGCGGGGCCCAGGTGCGCCTGGTCTATTCTCCCCTGGAAGTGGTCAGGTTGGCCCAAGCGCATCCCCAGGTGGAGGTAGTTTTCTTTGCGGTCGGCTTTGAAACTACCGCCCCGGCCACGGCCCTGGCGATTTTGCAGGCCCAGCAACTGGGTCTGGCCAATTTCTCGGTTTTAGGGGCTCAGGTGATATTACCTCCGGCCATCAGCGCCCTATTGGATTTTCCGGGTCATAACCTGCACGGTTTTTTACTGGCCGGGCATGTCTGCACCGTCACCGGCTTTGCCGATTATGAGTCGCTGGCCCAGCGTTATCAGGTGCCGATGGTGGTCACCGGCTTTGAGCCGATTGATTTGTTGCAAGGGATTTATCTGTGCCTGCAGCAGTTGGAGACCGGGCGGGTCCGAGTGGAAAATCAATACTTGCGGGCCGTGCAGCGGCTAGGCAATCCGACCGCCCAGGGACTGATCTGGCAGGTCTTTGAGTTAGAGTCACGCCAGTGGCGGGGCTTAGGGGAGATTCCGGCCAGCGGCTTGCGTCTTCAGGACCCATACCGGCAATTCGAGGCCCAACAACGCTTTGGACCGGTATCGACCAGCCCGGAGCCGCCCTCGGCATGTATCAGCGGCCAAATCTTGCAGGGCCGCAAAAAACCCTGGCAGTGCCCGGCCTTTGGTCGGGGCTGCACCCCTAGTCATCCCTTGGGGGCACCGATGGTTTCTTCCGAAGGGGCTTGTGCGGCTTATTATCACTATCATCGGCAAGCGGACGCTAGCCGGGACCACGGCCGCGCCCTCAAGGATTAATAGGATAAATTATGTCAGCCTCGCTTCCGGCCACCATCACCCTGGCGCATGGCGGTGGCGGCCGCCAGATGCATCAACTTTTAGAACAGATTATCCTGCCGGTCTTTAGCAATCCGTGGCTGGAGGCCCGACATGACGCCGCGGTGCTGGAGTTGCCTGCGGGCCGCTTGGCGTTTACCACCGACTCCTATGTAGTGCGGCCGCTGGAATTTCCGGGGGGCGATATTGGCAGCCTGGCGGTCTATGGCACGGTCAACGATCTGGCCATGTGCGGTGCCCGGCCGCAATATCTGAGCTGTGGCCTGATCCTGGAAGAAGGGCTGCCACTGGCTACCCTGGTGCGTCTCGTCCAGTCCATGCAAACTGCCGCCCAGCGGGCCGGGGTGCAACTGGTGACCGGCGATACCAAGGTGGTAGAACAAGGCCAGGGCGATGGCCTCTACATCAATACCGCCGGGGTGGGGCTGATCAATCATGCCTTAGATATCGCCCCGGCCCGGGTGCGGCCCGGCGATGTGGTGCTGGTCAACGGTGACCTGGGACGCCACGGTATGGCGGTAATGACGGTGCGGGAGGGGCTGAACTTTGAGACTCCGATCGAAAGCGATGCCGCGCCCCTAGCCGACCTGGTACTGGCCCTCATCGCGGCTGGGATTGAAGTCCATTGCCTGCGGGATCTGACCCGCGGGGGGCTGGCCAGCGCCCTGGTGGAGATTGCTGAAACCGCTCAGGTGCATATCCGTCTGGACGAAAAGGCCCTGCCCCTCCACCCGACGGTTCGGGCCGCATGCGAACTCTTGGGTCTGGACCCGCTGCACGTGGCCTGTGAAGGCCGGTTTGTCGCACTGGTCCCGGCTGATCAGGCCAGGCCGGCCTTAGAACTGATGCGGACCCACCCCTTGGGGGCCCAGGCGGTTTTAGTGGGCCAGGTCAGCCCGGCGGAAACCGCCCTTCTGACTTTAACGACGCCGATCGGCACCAGCCGCCGCCTGGAGCGGGCCAGCGGCGAGCAATTACCGCGGATTTGTTAAGACGCTTTACGTCCAAGCACCTGGGGGCAAAACTGAAAACTGCCACACGCTCAAAAACCCGGCTGGACTGTCTAGTGGTGGAACGCGGCCTGGCGGCCAGCCGGGAACGGGCCCGGGCCCTGATCCTGGCCGGCAAGGTGCTGGTGGCCGGCGTGCCGGTAACCAAGGCCGGGGCCTTGGTTTCTTCTCAAGCCCCGCTGACCTTGCAAACCGGCGATATCCCCTATGTCAGCCGCGGCGGCGTCAAGCTGGCCGCGGCCTTGGAGCATTTTCAAATCTGCGTGGCTGGCCAAGTGGTCCTGGATGTCGGTGCGTCCACGGGCGGGTTTACCGATTGTCTACTGCAACGCGGGGCCCTGCGGGTATATGCCGTGGATGTGGGCTATGGACAACTGGCCTGGAGCCTGAGACAGGATCCCCGGGTTATTCTGTTGGAACGCACCAACATCCGCTATTTGCCGCGCCAGGCCATTCCGGAACCGATTGATCTGGCCACCATCGACGTGTCGTTCATCTCGCTGACCCTGGTGTTCCCCAAGGTGCGGGAATTTGTCCGTCCCGCAGGAGCCATCCTGGCCCTGGTCAAACCCCAGTTTGAGGTCGGGCGCCAGCAGGTGGGCAAGGGCGGGGTAGTACGCGCTGCGACGCTACAACTGCAGGTGGTGGAAAATCTAAAAGCCTTTGCTGCTTCCCTGGGCCTGGAAGTCCTCGGCCATTTACCCTCGCCGATCTTGGGTCCCAAAGGCAACCAGGAATATTTGCTCTATCTGGGCGTGCCGCTTGAGGTTTCATAGACACAAAAGGCGGGATGCACTTCGCTTTCCCGCCCTACGCTCTGCTCTTGATCAGGTTGTACCTGGGCGCCCTCATGGTTGCCAAGCTTAGCTTGGCCCTAAACCATACATTCCCAAGCTCTGAATGGAACCGAGATTGGAAATATGTTTAGAGACTAGCTTACAACTCCACGATTTCCGGCGCGATCGGGTGGCCCATGAACAGGCTGGCCAGTCTCTGAAAGCCGGGGGTCAGGTCGGTGGTCAGATAGCGGCGCTGGCCCTGGCGGGAGAGCCGGGTCTCGATCTCCGGATGGCGCTTCAAATAGTCGGCCAGTTTCACTCCCGTCACCTCGGCCGAACAGATGATTTCCAGGTCGTGGTTCAGCAAGGACTGGATCTGGGATTTGACAATGGAATAGTGGGTGCAACCTAAGATGAGAGTATCGACCTGGGCCTGGTTTAAAGGGGCTAAGTACCTTTTCAGGATCAGATCGGTGCCTTCCCACTCCTGCTCCCCGGCTTCGATGATGGGGACCAACAGCGGGCAGGCCTGTTGAAATACCTGGGTGGCAGGCTCCAGTTTCTTTAACTCAATGGCAAAGGAGTTGGAGGTCACGGTGCCTTCAGTGCCGATGACACCGATACGCCCCTGCCGCGAGCGCGCCAGGGCGGCTTCGACGGTGGGGATGACCACTCCCAGCACCCGGCGGTCCGGGTAGTGCACCGGTAGATACTGCTGCTGAATCCGCCGCAGGGCCTTGGAAGAGGCGGTGTGACAGGCCAGGATGATCAGGATACAACCCTGTTGAAACAGGTAATCCACGGCCTGCTGGGTGAAGCGATAGACCACTTCATCGGAACGGGTGCCATAGGGAATGCGGGCGTTATCTCCCAGGTAAAGATAATCATAGTCAGGCAGCAGCCGCAAAAATTCCTTCAGCACCAACAGGCCGCCAAAGCCGGAGTCAAAGACGCCAATCATGGATACCTCATTTATTCCGAAAGCTTGACCAGGGTGCCGCGGCTAAGCGAGGCTCTCAGGCTCAGAACCATCAAGAGGTAACTGACCACCAGATAACCCAAACCGAGCAGCAGACCCCACTCTAAGGGATGCGCGACTGACGCGGGAAAGCCATAGAAGCTGCGAAAATACTCCAGGAAAAAGGTCAGCGGGATAAATTCCGCCAGCCAGCGCGCCCCGCTGGGCAACAGGGAGATCGGATAATAGAGGCCACAGAGGATCATCAACAGATAGGTGATGGCCCAGGCGGTGATTTCGGCCCGGTGGCCAAAGATCAGCACCAGAGAGATAACCAGGGTGCCGGCGATGGCGGCCATCAGAAACAGCCCGATCAGGAACCAGATTAGGGCCAGCCAGCCGGGGCGCAACAGCTCCATATCAAAATAGTAAACGCTTAACACGCCCATAATGACAAACACCACCAGGCCGCGCAATAAGCCGATCAACCCCGAGCCCAGGACAATATGCCCCAGGCGGATGGGGGCGACAAAGCCATGTTTGAGGCTTTTGCTCCAGACATCATAGAGCAGGGCATAGGAAATGTCCAGTTGGACGATCTGCATGGTGTTCATGGCCAGGGCGCCGGTCAATACGAAGGAGACGGTAGCCTCATCCAGACGGAGGAATTGGGTCAGCAGCCCCACCGAAAACACCGCCACCAGGGGCCAGAAAAACATCTCAAACATGGCAAAAAAATTGCGGCGATTCATGATGCCGCCCCGGGCCGCAAAGGCCCAGATCTTAATGCCTTCAGTGAGTAAGCTCACGATATAGTACCTCTAAATCCACTGCGCGGACCTGCACCTTGGTGAGGGAGTTGCCGTTGCGCTGCAGCTCCGCCAGAATCGGCGCCAGGCGCAATTCCGCCTGATCAACCACCAGTTCCACCACCGGCAGGCGCTCCTGATAGCTCAATAATCCCGGCAGACGGCTATAATCCAGGCCGGCCGGGTCGTTCGCAAAGGTCAGGATAAGCTGATCGCCCAGGCCCAGGCGGGCCTGCAGCTCCGGGATCGGGCCGCGGGCCAGGATCCGGCCCTGCTGCAGAAAGGCCACCTCATCACAGAGGTATTCCGCTTCCCGCAGGTTGTGCGTGGTGAGCAGGATGGTCAGGCCGGTGAGCTGATTGAGGCGGCGGATTTCGTCCCGGGTGTGTTGGGCCATTACCGGGTCCAGGCCGCCGGTCGGCTCATCCAGAAATAACAATTGCGGGGCATTGATCAGGGCCTTGGCCAGGGCCAGACGTTGTTTGAGGCCGGATGACAGCCGATCAAAGGGGATGTGGCGCTGCGGGCCCAGTTCAAATAACTCGATCAATTCTTCAATCCGGGTGGCCAGGAACGTCCCCCACAGCCCATAGAGATGGCCATAAAATCGTAAATTCTCAACCACGGTTAAAGACCAGATAAATTTGGTAGCGCCGCCGGCCAGGTTGATCCGCTCCCGGAGGCGTGCGGCCTGGCGGCGGACATCCAGACCCAATACCGCCACCTCCCCGGCGTCGGGACGCAACAGGGTGGCCAGGATGGAAATCAGCGTGGTCTTGCCCACCCCGTTAGGCCCCAGAATGCCAAAGATAACCCCCTGAGGAACTTCGAGATTTAGACCCTGGAGCACGGGTTTGACCTGTCGCCCCCAAAAACCGGTGCGATAAGCCTTGTCGAGCCCTTGGGCCTTAACAGCTAATTCCATAGGCACATTATTATAAGAGGCAAATCATAAAGTTTGCTGTTTGCTGTTTGCCGAAAATATATTTAAGTATAAATAGGTTAATCTCCGTTATCGGTCAATTTGTCAACCAAAGCCATTATTAACGCTGATTATGGCGGGGATGGCAGGTAAGATCTCTCCAAGGCCCGGATTAAATGGGTGATAGTCGTGTTAACCGGCGTCGGCACCCCCAGCTTTTGACCTAAAGCGACGATCTGGCCGTTTAAGGCCTCGATCTCGGTAGGGCGCTGGGCCAAGACATCCTGCAACATGGAGGACCGGTTCCGGGCCGTCGCCCGGCAGACCTGCCGGACGCGGGTTAAAGGGTCAGGGCTGACCGCGATCCCCATGGCCTGGGCCACCGCCCGGGCTTCTTGCACCGCTGCGCTGGTTACCTGCCAAGCCTCGGGGACTTCCAACAGCCCGCCATTGGGCAGACGGGTAAGGGCGGTAAGAGGGTTAATACCAACATTAACCAAGAGCTTATCCCAAATCACCGCCACAATGTCGGCGGCACTCTGACAGTCAAAACCCGCCGCGACAAAGCGGGATACCCAGTCTGCCAATTGCTCGGCCCGGACCTGGGAGCCGGGTGGAATACCCAAAATCGTCGTCCCCGGTCCGGCATGCCGGGCCTGTCCCCAGTCCAGCAGGGTGACGCCATGCATGATCACCCCGGCCAGCAAGCGCTCCGGCCCGACCACCGCGGCCATCTGCTCCAGGTTGCCAATGCCGTTTTGCAGGGTCAGGGCCAATCCGCCGCCGGCCATTAAGGGAGGCAGACTCTGGGCCGCGGTTCGGGTCTGATGAGCCTTGACGCTCATAATGGTCAGATCGCAGGGACCGATATCCTGGGCCACGCAGGTGCAGTTTACCGGTAGGTGTTGTTCCTGGTCATCCAGGGTGATTAACCGGATACCCTGGGCCTGGAGGTAGGCGGCCCGGTCAGGGCGGTAGTCGACCAACCATATTTCCGTCGCCACTTTCTGTAGCCAAACAACCAACAGACAACCCAAGGCTCCGGGACCGATGATGGCAATTTTCACGGTGCTATCCTCGGAAATTGTTGCATGGTAAGTAACCCAAATCACCCGGATCGTCAAGTTGGAAGCCCTAGTTTATAGATGCTTGGGCATAAAAAGTCTAGACTTGGAATATTACCCCGGCGGAAGTCTAGGGGTAATCGGTTGGGGTCAGATCGTTTAAGGCCTATCTGCCAAGCGCAGTACCGCCCCCAGAGCCACTTGGATAGCGCGGTCCTCGGCCGCGCTCATCTCTTCCGGGGCAATAAAAGTCCCTCGCCAACGGTCGGCAAAGACCGCGGTCAAGCCCCCGGCCCGTAAGGGAAAGTCGGAAACCTGAGCCAGAATAAAGTAAGCGGCCATCTCCATTTCCAGATTCAACACCCCCTTAGCCTGGAGGCGCGGCAGCAGAGTCGGATCACAGCCCGAAAAGCCCGGTACCCGCCGCCCCTGGCCGTGGTAAAAATCGCTGGTCGTGCAGGTCAGACCGCAATGATAGACCACCCCCTGCTCCTGGGCGGCCGCAATCAGGGCCTGGGTAACTAGCGGATCGGCCACTGCCTTTAGCTCCGCCGGAGCATAAAACTGCGTAGTATTTTCATGCCGTAGGGCCTCAGTACTGATAATCAGATCACCCAGTTGTATTTCCGGCTGCAGGCTGCCACAACTGCCGATGCGAATAAAGGTAGCTTGCGGCTGGTACTGGACGGCCTCGATGACTGCGATGGCGGTATTGTCAGGGCCGATGCCAGTAGCCAGGCCGGTGATCCGGATACCTTGGTAGGACCCGGTAATGGTTAAAAATTCTCTTTTCTGACGCACTAGCTCAACGCGATCA
>Ga0164318_10000629_pt1 | contig 28038 bp, 20 predicted proteins | sample GuaBasSedimGuay9_FD_113734 | JGI IMG/M metagenome (GOLD analysis project Ga0164318, IMG submission 113734) | Subseafloor sediment microbial communities from Guaymas Basin, Gulf of California, Mexico - Guay9, Core 4571-4, 0-3 cm | ecosystem: Environmental > Aquatic > Marine > Hydrothermal vents...
AATATTTACAGATTTAATTTTAAATATATTTTCTTGACTTTATAATGATATTTTTTTATTTTATAATAGTTAAAGAAGGAAGGAGATTATATGAATATTATTAGTGTTGATAAATGTTTGAAAGAAGGTGAAATAGGAAAAGATGTTATTATTCGTGGATGGGTAAGAACAAAAAGAGATTCTAAGGGCGGTTTTTCTTTCATTGAGGTAAACGATGGTTCTTGTTTAAAAAATATTCAAGTAGTTGCAGATGCCGATTTACCTGAGTATAAAGATATTGTTTTGGAATTGAATACAGGTGATAGTGTTATAGTTGAGGGAACTATTGTAGAATCAGTTGGTACTAAACAGCGAGTGGAATTGAAGGCTAAAAAAGTGACTCTGGTAGGGAAAGCAGATCCTGATCAATATCCTCTTCAGAAAAAAAGGCATTCCTTCGAATTTTTAAGAGAAATTACTCATTTAAGAATAAGAAGTAATACTTTTGGAGCAGTTTTTAGAGTAAGACATCATATTTCTTATGCAATACATAAATTTTTTAATGATAATGGATTTTATTATATACATACACCAATTATTACAGGAAGTGATTGTGAGGGTGCTGGTGAATTATTTCATGTAACTACTTTTGATTTAGACAATGTGCCGAAAGATAAAAATGGCAATGTAGATTATTCAAAGGATTTTTTCAAAAAACCTGCTAATTTAACTGTAAGTGGCCAGTTGGAAGCAGAAGTATTTGCTTCAGCTTTGAGTAAAGTTTATACATTTGGTCCTACTTTTAGAGCAGAGAATTCTAATACATCAAGGCATTTGGCAGAATTTTGGATGGTAGAACCAGAAGCGGCTTTTTATGATATAAATGATAATATGGATTTAGCAGAAAAATTTTTAAAATATGTAATTAAATATGTTATGGAAAAGGATCCAGAAGATATAGAATTTTTTAATAGATTTATTGAAAAGGGGTTGATAGATAAATTAAATAATATTTTAGACAATATTTTTGAGCGGTTATCATATACAAAAGCAATTGAAATTTTAGAAAAGTCAGGAAAGAACTTTGAATTTCCTGTGGAATGGGGAATAGATTTACAATCGGAACATGAAAGGTATTTAACTGAAGAATACTTCAAAAAACCGGTGATTTTGACTGACTATCCTAAAACTATAAAACCATTTTATATGAAAGTTAATGATGATAATAAGACCGTAAGGGGTATGGATGTATTATTTCCAAATATTGGTGAAATTATTGGTGGAAGTCAGAGAGAAGAAAGATTAGATGTTTTACGGGAAAGAATGAAAGAAATAGGGTTATCTGAAAAGGATTACTGGTGGTATATTGATTTAAGGAGATTCGGAAGTGTGCCTCATTCTGGATTTGGTCTTGGTCTTGAAAGATTAATTTTATTTGTAACAGGTATGAAAAATATTAGAGATGTTATACCATTTTTTAGAACACCTGGTAATCTTGAATTTTAGGAGGATATAGTGATAATTGTTACTGGAGGAGCTGGTTTTATTGGTAGTGCTATTGTTTGGGGATTGAATAAAAAAGGTATTAATGATATTTTGGTTGTTGATCATTTAGGTAATTCTGATAAATGGAAAAATTTGAATAATTTGCAGTTTAAAGATTATGTTGAAAAAGATGAATTTCCAGATATTTTGATTTCAAATAAATGTGCCCATATAGAAGCTATTTTTCATATGGGAGCTTGCAGTTCCACAACTGAAAAAGATTCCACTTATTTAATACATAATAATTTTGAATATACTAAGCTTGTGGCTCAGTATGCTATCAGAAAGAATATTTATTTTATTTATGCTTCCAGTGCAGCTACTTATGGTGACGGCAGATTGGGTTTTTCTGATCAGATGAATATTGATAATTTGTTTCCTTTGAATCCTTATGGTTTTAGTAAACAGCTTTTTGATATATGGGCTAAAAGAAATCGAGTTGATCATCATTTGATGGGATTTAAATTTTTTAATGTATATGGCCCTAATGAATATCATAAAGGAGAAATGAAAAGTGTTGTGTGTAAGGCTTATTATCAAATAAAAGAAACAGGGCAAATGAAATTATTTAAATCTTATAAAGATGGTTTTGCTCACGGAGAACAGAAAAGAGATTTTATTTATATTAAAGATGTGGTTGATGCTGTGTTATATGCTTTTGATAATAGATTGAAAGGATTATATAATTTAGGTACAGGCAAAGCACGCACTTTTTTAGATTTAGTGAAAAGTGTATTTAGAGCTTTGAATCTCCCTGAAAAAATAGAATTTATCGAGATGCCTGAAAGTATTAGAAATCAATATCAGTATTTCACTGAGGCGGATATGAAAAAATTTAAAGAGACTGGATATAATAGGAGTTTTTATTCTTTAGAAGATGGCATTTTTGATTATATAAATAACTATTTAGAGAGTTATAATAAATATTTGGGAAACAGAAAAGATGAAAAAGTGTGATAATTTTTTTAAATATTTAGAATTTATGCATGGTATTTTGAAAAACATTGAAGATAAATTAGAAGCAGAATCTTATATTATTTTAAAAGAAATAAATAATATAAAAAAAAGAAGTTTAGACCATAAATCTTTAGCTCGACAATGGCTTGAAAAACAAAATTTTAATGAAGATGAAAAAAAATTATTATTAGATTTTTCTAAAAAAATTGATAGTTTTTTACAAAATAAAAAGAGTCAAAAAAAAGATTTAGAGGAATTTTACACTCATGATGAGTTTCTTATTTATTATAGAATGACAAATCATTTTAAAGATATTGAGAAGATTTCATTATCTCTTATTATTAGATTTCAAATTATTGATAGAATGAAGCAACAGCTTAGTCATATTAATTATGTTCTCGAAGAAATATTAAAAAATCAGAAGTTGGATAAAAATGGTTTTCCGGAGTTTTTAGAATTATTTGATGAAAAAAGTCACTTTTTCCATCAGTTGAAAAATATGATGAATACTACTGAAGAGAAGGATGAATTTTATAGAATATTTAATATAAAAATAGATGAGAATAGAGAAGATGAGATTTTTGAAGCTTTTTAGTGTTTTATTTTTTTATCTATTTGTGCCATCATTTCTAAATGCTCAATTTGGTAAAAATAAAGTGCAATTTAAAGAATATAATTGGTATTTTTTTGAGACTGAACATTTTAAAATATATTTTGAAAAAGGGAGTGATTTTTTAGCCAAGTATAGTGCATTAGAATCTGAAAAATATTATCAATTATTTAAAGTATGGCTAAATTATGAGCTTGAAGAGAAGGTTCCAATAATAATATATAATTCTCCGAATGATTTTTGGCAAACCAATATTACGGATGGTATTTTGCCTGAAGGGGTGCAAGGTTTTACAGAAGCTTTTAAATCAAGGGTAGTTTTACCATTTAATGGAAATTATAATGAATATAGACATACGCTACATCATGAATTAACGCACGCTATTTTCCATTATTTTTTATACGGCGGTAAGGTACAAAATTTACTTAATAAAAGACGTTTGATTCAATTACCATTATGGTTTGAAGAAGGATTGCCCGAATTTGCAACTACTTTCTGGGATACAGAAGCGGATATGGTAATGCGTGATGCTCAAATTTATGGTTATTTACCTCCATTAGAGTATTTGAATGGTTATTTTGCTTATAAAGGAGGCCAATCTGTTTATTATTTTATATACGAAACTTATGGAGAAGAAAAGATTGGAGAGCTTTTAAGAAATTCTAAGCGAGCTTCTAAGTTGGAGAATTTATTTAAAGAGACTTTTGGTTTAAAAATAGAAGAATTTAATGAAAAATGGTCTAAATGGGTAAAAAAGAGATATTGGAGAGAAATTGAATATCGTCAGGAGGCTAAAGAAATAGCAATACCAGTTACGAAGCATATAAAGGATAAATCATATTTTAACTTGATGCCTGCTATATCACCTAATGGGGAATATGTTGCGTATTTTTCTGATAAATCAGATTATGTAGGCATTTTTATCAAATCATTAATTAATAAAAAAGATATTAGATGTATATTGAAAAGTGGGGAAAAAGGGGGATTAGAATCATTTCATTTCTATAATAGCAAGATTAATTGGTCTTATGATGGAAATAAACTAACTTTTGTTTCTAAATCGAAGAATAAAGATTTTATTGCTATTTTTGATGTGCAAAAGAAAAAAATTATTAGAAAGTTAGAATTAGATTTTGATGGCATTTACTCACCGTCGTTTATTCCAGGAGATTCTGGAATTCTTTTTTCTGGTTTTAAATCGGGAGTGCAAAATGCTTTCATTTATTATCTTAAATCTGATAAATTGGTGCAGCTTACAAATGATGAATTTAGTTGTATAGATCCTGTAATTTCTCCCAATGGTAAATTGTTAGCATTTGTTTCAAATAGGCCCAAAGGCTTGAATTCTGAAAAATATGACAAATTTAAAGTAAATTTAGGTTATAATGATCAAAATATTGTAATTTATGATATAAAACAAAAGGTATATATAAATGTTACTAATAATAGTTTTCAGACTGAGTCTCCGGAATGGTCTTACGATGGAAAATATTTAGCTTATGTTTCAGATGAAAATGGGATTTTTAATATATACATTTATGATGTTGCTAAGAAAACAAACTACCCTATAACAAATTTATTGAGTGGAGCAAAACAAATTTCATGGGCAAAAAAAAGCCAGAAACTTGTATTTTCAAGTTTTTATAAAGGTGGTTGGGATATTTTCCTGTTAAATAATCCTTTAAAAAATATTGGTAAATATGATAAATTAAAACCTACTTTATTTCTTCAATCCAATGAAAAAGAAAAATATATGTCCCGATTTTTAAAATTACAGTGGGGTGAAACAATTAATTTGAAAAAACGGCATGTTAAAGTTAGTAACAAAGTAATTTTTAAATATAAAAATAAAGAATATTCTTTATTTACTGAAAAGAAAGATAATACAACATTATTAAGAAAGAAATTAGATATAAATAGTAGTAAGGATACAACTTTAAAAATAAAAGATTTGATTGGTGATAAATATGTAAAATATATAGATGAAAAAGTTCAGAATTCTCTTCCATATTTAACAAGTTTTTCACCGGATATAATGACAGGAAATTTTTATTATGACACTTATTATGGTATGGCTGGCCAAGCAGTTTTTTCATTTAGCGATGTAATGAATAACCATAGAATAATAATATTTAGTGATCTTTATTATTCTTTTGAAAATAGTAATTTTCAGGTGATGTATTACTTTCTTCCTAAAAGATGGGATCTTGGGCTGAGCTTTTTTCATTATAAATATGATTACCAATTGACATATTATGATATTTTATCAATAAAACAAACAGGAGGATTTGCAATTCTTTCTTATCCTTTTAATATTTTTAGAAGGTTAGAATTCATATTTAATTCTTATGCTCTCTATGCAAGACAGTATGTTTATGATTGGTATTATGATATGATTTTTTTACAAGAACAACAGGATATGAGGGTAAATCTTTTGCAGAGTAGATATGTTTTTGATAATATATTATATAATAATTCTGGCCCCTCAAATGGGACAAGATATTATATAAGCTATGAAAAAAGTTTTGCTTTTAATAATAGTGATGTATCGTTTAATAGGGTTTCATTTGACTATCGAAAATATTTTAATTTTAGAAGAGAATATATATTCGCATTAAGGCTTTTTGGAGGTAAAAGCTTTGGTAGGGATCCACAGGATTTTTTCCTTGGAGGAGTTGAAAATTGGTTAAATTATTCAAGGCAATATTATGATTCATGGGATATGAGAAGTACATATTTTGCGGATTTGGTTTTACCTATGAGAGGATATAGATTATATTCGCAGCGTGGGAAAAATGCATTTTTAATGAATTTAGAATTTAGATTTAATCTGATTGATTATTTGATATTTCATTTCCCGTTGAAAATAGGATTTTTTTCTATAGGTGGGGTTTTGTTTACTGATTTTGGAGCAGCATGGAATGATAATTTTAAATTTTGGGAGAATGATCATTTAGCTACTCCTATTGCTTCTTATGGTTATGGGTTTAGAATTAATATAGGATTTACACAATTTAAAATAGATGTTGCATGGCCTACGGATTTTTCAAAATTTAAAACTAAACCGAATATTTTATATTCATTTGGAATAGATTTTTAATGAATAAAAAAGCCTTTTTATATTCATTAGGTTGTAAAATTAATAGATACGAAATTGAGTATATTAGAGAAATATTATCAGAGTTTGAATTTTCTTTTAGCAATGATTATAATGAGGCAGATTTAATTGTTGTAAATACTTGTACTGTTACTAAGAAAAGTGAAAATCGCTCTAAACAATATATTAGAAAGTTTATAAAATCAAATCCAAATGCTTTCGTTATCGTAACAGGATGCGCTGTACAATTTACACCTGAAAATTTTGCTGATATTGAAGGTATTGATTTAATCCTGGGAAATATTGAGAAAGATGATTTTAGATTATTTTTCAAGAAATTTAAAGATTTAAGGAAAAATGAATTTCCTATTTTATTTGTAAATAAAAAAATAGTAGAAAATAATTACTCTTTTCCAGAACATATAATTAGTGATTTTAGTAATAGGACCCGTGCTTTTTTAAAAATACAGGATGGTTGTGAACATTTTTGTTCTTATTGTATAGTTCCATATTTAAGAGGAAGATATAGAAGTAGGCCAATTGAAAATGTTATTGAACAGATTAAAAAATTTGAAGATAAAGGGTTTAAAGAGGTTGTATTAACAGGAATACATCTTGGTAAATATGGAATGGAAACCAAAAAGTCTTTACTAAGTTTACTATTAAAAAGAATACTTGAAGAGACTTCTATTGAAAGAATAAGATTAACATCTATTGAACCTACAGAATTATCTGATGAAATTATTGAGATAATATCGCAGAATAATAGGATCTGTAAACACTTACATGTGCCTTTACAGAGTGGAAATGACAAAATTTTAAAACTCATGAATAGAAAATATACTACAGATTATTATAGAAAAAAAATTTTAAAATTAGTAGATTTAGTACCGGATATTGGAATAGGAGTTGATTTAATTGTTGGACATCCAGGGGAAACAGAAGATGATTTTCTTATCACTTATAATTTTATAAAGGAATTACCTCCACTTTATTTACATGTTTTTAGTTATTCTGATAGGCCTGGAACTGTTTCCTACAAAATGCCAGATAAGGTTTCTAAAAATGAAATAAAATCAAGAACAAAGCGTATGATTATGTTAGGAATGTATAAAAGAGGTTTATTTTATAATAAATTTATAGGTGAAAAGATGCAGATTTTAGTTGAATCTGAACCTGATCATGAAGGATTTCAAAATGGTCTTACTTCAAATTTTATTAGAGTATATTTTAAAAGCAATAAAGTTTTAAAAAATGAGTTTATTGATGTTAAACTTACTTATATTAATGACGAAAATAGAGTAATAGGGGAGCTTGTATAATGAATTATCAAACTGATTTTCTTGTCGTGGGAAGTGGGATTGCAGGTTTGTCTTATGCACTTCATGTAGCTGATTATGGTTATGTTACAGTGATCACTAAAAATAAAGTTGAAGAATGCGATACAGTTCTTGCCCAGGGTGGAATTGCAGCTAAGTTAAATGCTAATGATTCATTTGAAAGCCATGTTGAAGATACTTTAAAAGCAGGTGATGGTTTATGTTATAAAGAAGGTGTAGAATTAATTGTAAAAAATGCTCCTAAAGAGATAAAATGGCTTTATGATTTAGGAGTTCCTTTTAATATTACTGAAAATAAAGAATTTGATTTAGGAAGAGAAGGAGGTCATAGTTTTAATAGAATAGTTCATGCTGGTGATATTACTGGAGAAAATATTGAAAAAGTTTTATATAAACAAGCAATAGAACACCCTAATATTAGAATTTTAGAACATTTTTATGCAATAGATTTAATTACAGATTATCATTTACATGATTATTCATATAGAAATATTGATAATATTTCATGCTATGGAGTTTATGTTTATAATATTAATACAAAAAAAATACATAAAATAATTTCTAAATTTACAATACTTGCGACAGGTGGCATAGGAGATTTATATAAATATACTACTAACTGGGAAGGGACTATTGGAGATGGAATTGCAATAGCTTTTAGAGCAGGTGCTGAGGTAATGAATTTAGAATTTGTTCAATTTCATCCAACCGCTTTTTATGAAAAGGAAAAAGAAGGAAGAATTTTTTTAATTTCTGAAGCAGTACGAGGTTTTGGTGGCAAAATTATAGATCATAATGGCAATGATTTAATGGAAAATGTTCATCCTCTTGGTTCCCTTGCGCCGAGGGATATAGTTGCAAGAACTATTGATAAATATCTTAAAAAGACCGGCTATGATAATGCCTTTATTAAAATAGAAAATAGAACAAAAAAGGAAATAATTAATAGATTTCCTAAGATTTATAGCTATTGCCTTTCTAAAGGAGTAGATATTACAAAAGATCCAATTCCTATAGTACCAGCAGCACATTATCTTTGTGGAGGTATAAAAACAGATTTATGGGGTAAAACTAAAATTAGAAATTTATTTGCTATAGGAGAAACAGCTGCAACGGGAGTTCATGGTGCAAACAGATTGGCCAGCAATTCTTTATTGGAAGCTTTAGTTTTTGCTGAAAGAGCTGCTCAATATACTATAGAAAAAATAAAAGAAATAAAGCTCCCTTCTATATTTAATATTCCCGATTGGAGAGATAATAATACTTTTAATATTGAAGAATGGATTTTAATTAAACATGATGAAGATGATATAAAAGGTATTATGTGGGATTATGTTGGAATTGTGAGAAGTAATGAGAGATTAGAAAAAGCACTTGCAAGATTGCAATTAATATTGAATGAATTAAATGAATTTTATAAAAAAACAAAAATTAATTGTGAAATATTACAATTGCGAAATATGGCTACAGTTGCTCATTTAATTGTTCAATCAGCATTGAGTAGAAAAGAAAGTAGGGGATTACATTTTAATATAGACTACCCTTATAAATCAAAAAAAATAAAAAATACAATCATATCAAAACAGTTTTAAAATTTTAATATTTATTAAATTATAATAGATCGTTTGAAAAATAATAGATGATGTTGATGAATCTTATCCACCAGATAAGATTCTATCTATTTCTTCCTGGCTTATTACTTCACCACTTCCTGCTTCTTCAAACTTTTTAGCTAATTCATCTATATCTAAATTGTTATTTTTTGCTGTTTCTTTTTTAGGAGGAGGGGATGTTTCTGCTGTTTTTTTATCTTCTTCCTCTTGTTTTTCTTCTTCTTGAGAAATTTCTTCTTTTTCTGTATTTTCTTCTCCTGCAATTTCATTTAATAAATCTTCAGGTATTTCTATCTCTTCATCTTCTGTTGAATCTTGTTCACTTGTTATTTGATCTGCTTCAGAAAGAAGTTTTTCTAATTCTTCATCATCGATATGAGTATCTTCGATATCTTCTTCTTTACTTTGTTCTTCTTCATTTTGTTGCATTTCTTTTTGTAACTGTTCAAAAATATCTTCTGGATTTGTATTTTCTTCTTCTTCAGTAAGAACTTCTGAACTTTCTTGTTGTTTCATTTCTTGCTGTATTTTTTCAAATAGGTCTTCTGATTTTTCAGTTTGAGGAGCTGTTTGTTGAGTTTCAGAAGTTTCTATTTTTTTACTTTCTTCAGAAGGTGAAGGTGAAGAAAAAAGAGCATCGGCTTCTTTTTGTTCTTTTGTTCTATCAGTAAAAGCAGCATTAGAATCAAAAGCTTTTATTTCCATTTTATCATCAATTTCAAGACCATTAACATGAAAAGCTTCTAATACAAAATTTAATCTTTCAATAATTGTTTTAATCAAGGAATGGGCTTTTGCTAATTCCTGGGAAGTTATATCTTGGAATTGACATAGATTAAGTATTTCAAAAAGATCATCTAAGTTGCTATTTGCATTATCTTCTAATTTATTTGCAATATCTAACAATAGTTTTTGACTTCTAATTTTATCAGCTGTCATCAAAATTAAATCTTGTTCTATTTGCATTATTTTATCTTTTAACGATTTTTCAACTTCTTTTCCTTTAATTGCTTTCCCAACCTCAAGAATATTAAGTAATAAATTTTCGAAGCCCGGCATTAATTTATTGCCTTCTTCTCTGAGGTTGTTATTCATTTGTTTTGCTAATTCTGTCAATTCATTTTGCCGGTCCATCATTAATTCTGATTTTTCAATGATTCCTGTTGCTGCCTTTTCAGTTTCTTTATCAATTTGATGCAGCTGCATTCGAGTTTCCAGCCCTTTTTCAGCTGTCTTTTTTATTTCTTGAGTAACACGCTGATAATCTGTAATATCGTTCGCTATTTTCTTTTTAAATTCTAATAAAAACTCTTGTATAATTTTTTTGCTCTCATCTGGGAGAGCCTGGTAAATATTCAGCATATTTTCCCCCATTTTTTTATAAATATCGACTGTGGGGATACAAAACTTTAATTTTTTTCTAATTGTAAATAAATTTCTTCATCATTTATTTTTAATTGGGTTAGCCCTTCTGCGTCATCAACTTCAATTAATTCTGTTGCTAAAACTTCATTCATGAGATATTGCTTGAATTGTTCTATAGCTTTACGTAAATTTTCTGATGCTTTAAAATAAATTTTTATCCTATCTGCAACATCAAATTTTTTTTCTTTTCTTATGGTTTGAATTTTATGAATTGTTTCTCTAATTAGACCTTCTGCTATTAATTCAGGTGTTAATTTTTGATCTAATGCTATTGTTAAAGTCCCATCATTTTCAATTAATAGACCTTCTTTTTCTATTCTCTGAATAATAATTTCATTTTCAGTAAGCTCTATATTTATATCATCTGTTATAATTTTATATGGTTTTCCATTTAGAATATCTCTAAGTTCGTTAGAATTTAGTTTATCAATGATTGCTGCTACTTTTTTCATATTTTTACCAAGTTTAGGACCTAAAATTTTGAAATTAGGTTTTGCTTTGTAATCAACAAGTTCAGTTTCATTTTTATCATAAATAATATTTTTTACATTTAATTCTTCTTTTATCAGTTCATTTAACTCCTGTAATACTTGATGTTCGCTATCTTCAGGACTTACAATATGAATAGCATTTAGAGGTTGTCTGATTTTTAAATTGTATTTTGTCCTGAGAGCTCTTCCCATGGAGACAGCCTTTAATACTAAATTCATTTTCCGTTCTAATTCTAAATCTCTCATAGATTCATCTGCAGTAGGAAAGTCATTTAAGTGGACACTTTCAGGCATATGTTCCTGTTTTAAATTTTGATAAATTTCTTCTGAAATAAATGGAATAAAAGGAGCTAAGAGTTTAGATAAATTAAGTAAAACAATATACAATGTATAATAAGCTTCTTTTTTATCATCATCATTTTCGGATTTCCAGAATCTTCTTCTTGATCGCCTAATATACCAATTAGTTAATAAGTCGATAAATTCTAACAATGGGTTGATGGCTTTTTGTAAATCATAGCTATCCAAAGCCTTTGTAACATCTGCGATTAGTTTGTTAAGTACGGATATAATCCATTTATCAAGCTGATTAGAAGGAGAATGAAAACTATCTACAATAGGATACCATTTGTCGATTGTTGCATAGGTTGCCAAAAATGAATAAGCATTCCATAAAGGAATTATAATAGTTCGTAGTATTTCTTTTATTCCTTCTTCGGAAAATTTTAAATCTTCAGCTCTTACAACAGGGGAACTAATAAGATATAATCTCAGGGCATCGGCTCCATAGGTATTTATAATATATTCTGGTTCAGGATAATTTTTGAGCCTTTTACTCATTTTCTTACCATCTTCAGCAAGTATAAGACCATTTACAATAACATTTTTAAAAGCAGGTTTGTTAAATAAGGCACTTGAGATTACTATTAAGGTATAGAACCATCCTCTGGTTTGATCAAGGCCTTCTGCTATAAAATCTGCGGGGAAGTGACTTTCAAATTTTTCTTTGTTTTCAAAAGGATAATGATTCTGTGCATAAGGCATAGAGCCGGATTCAAACCAGCAATCAAAAACTTCAGGAATTCTTTCCATTTGGTTACCACAAACCGGACAAGGTATTGTGATTTTATCTACAAAATGTTTATGAAGATCATTTAATTTTTTACCTGAGAGTTTTTCTAATTCTTCGATACTTCCAACTGCAATCTTTTCTCCACAAGAACATTTCCATATAGGAATAGTTGCTCCCCAATATCTATTTCTACTTATTGCCCAATCTCTTGCATTTTCCAGCCATTTACCAAATCTACCCTCTTTTATATGAGATGGGACCCAATTTATTTGTTTATTATTATCAATCATGTTTTGTTTAATAGGATCTATTTTGACAAACCATGTGGATATTGTTTTATAGATTAAAGGAGTGTCACATCTCCAGCAATGAGGATAATTATGAACATATTGTTCTCTTTTGATTAATTTTCTTTCTTCTTTGAGTCTTTGAATAATTAGTTTATCCGCATCTTTTACAAACATTCCCTGATATTCTGGAACTTCTTCTGTAAATTTTCCTTCAGCATCTACTGGAGAAACCAATGGAATATTGTTTTGTTTACATACATTATAGTCATCTTCACCAAAAGCAGGTGCTATATGAACAATTCCTGTACCATCTTCTGTTGTTACAAACTCACCAGAAATAACTCTATAAGCTCCTTCTTTTTCTTTTTCCTTGAAATATGGGAATAGAGGTTCATATTTTAGACCTAATAGTTCTCTACCTTTAAAAGTTTGTACTATTTCATATTCTTCTTCGGATCTATAATATGCACTTAATCTTTCTTTTGCTAAAATATAGTATTCATCATTATCCTTTACTTTAACATATTCAATGTCATTCCCAACAGCTAATGCAAGGTTAGAAGGTAATGTCCATGGGGTAGTTGTCCATGCTAAAATATATATATTATCTTTATCTTTAATCTTAAATCTTACTGTAATAGCTGGATCTTTTACTTCTTTATATCCTTGATTAGTTTCAAAATTTGAAAGAGGTGTTGCACATCTTGGACAATATGGTAAAACTTTATAACCTTCATAAACTAATTCTTTATCCCATAGTTGTTTAAACACCCACCATATAGTTTCCATATAAGAGGTATCCATAGTTTTATAATCATTTTCAAAATCAACCCATCTTCCCATTCTTTTAACAGTTTTTTCCCATTCTGCTGTATATCTTAACACAATACTCCTACAAGCTTCATTAAATCTATCTATTCCATATTCCTCAATTTCTCTTTTTCCACTGATATTTAATTCTTTTTCCATTTCGTATTCAACAGGAAGTCCATGACAATCCCATCCGAATCGTCTTTCTACGTATTTGCCTTTCATTGTTTGATATCTTGGAATTATATCTTTCAATGTTCCAGCTAATAAATGCCCATAATGAGGTAAACCTGTTGCAAATGGAGGTCCATCATAAAATACAAATTCATCCTTATCTTTTCTTAAATTCAAACTTTTTTTAAATGTATTTTTATCTTCCCAAAATTTTAATATTTTTTCTTCGATTTCTGGAAAATGAATTTTATTTCTAGTTTCTTTAAACATATTTTAACTCCTTTTTTTGAAATATTCAGCAAAGGGATTATACTTTTTTTCATTTTTAGCTATGTATTGTTGCCAATCTTCTTTATTTTCTGGAATTTTTAATATTATTTGCTTTTTGAAATATTCAATATCCTTTATTTCCACATCTAATAAGGAATAAAGCTGTAATTCTTTGATCGAAATTTGAGGATTTTTATCAATTTCATGATTTGGCAAGAAGCCATTTAGGTTATCATCTATTTCTATTATATAGCCACCTTTTATAACATTTTTTATTTGTCCCTGCACAATATCCCCAATTTTAAATTTTTTTAGCGATTCCCCCCAATCTTTATTTGCTAAGAAGTTCAATGTTAGTAAAACATAAATTCTGTCTTTTTCTATTTTCATGTTTTTTATTTTAAATTGAAGGGAAGCATTATAATTTATTTTTTCTTTTGAATTTAATTCATGTTGTGGTAGATAAGCCATTAATTTATTTTCAAGTTCTACCAGATAACCATTATTCACTTCTTTTTTTATTTTGCCGTTTATTATTAAATCAGAATTTGTTTCCCATTCTTCTTTTAATTTTTGCCAGATAGATAATTGTTCATTTTTCAATATCTCTTTTCTGGAAACTACTATTTTGTTTGAAGATGGATCAAAATCAATAATTTGGAAAAGAAATTCTTTATTAATAAATGGTTCTACATTATCAATATGATATAAATCTATATGCGATATAGGACAAAATGCGGTTTTCCCCATAATATTTACTTTAAACCCGCCATTAACACTATTTGCTATTTTTCCTTTTATAGGTATTTTGTTTTCGTAAGCATTTTTTAATTCATTTAAATGTCCTTCCTTTTTATTTAGAACTTGAGTAAGTTCTATACTGTCATAGGAAATTTTATTTATATTAGCGGTAATTTTATCTCCTATTTTTAAATTTTTTACATTAATATTGGGAGATAAAGATCTTATAGGTAAAATACCATCGGTTTTAACTCCAATATCTATAAAAATAAATTCATCACTTATTAATATAATTTCTCCTTCTACAGCATCTCCAATTTTTAATTTTTTCACAAACTACTCCTTCTCTTATAATACAGAATATATTAAAAATATACCAAGAATTAAAAACAAAAATCCAATTAGAACTTCTATTAATTCTAATTTATTTTTCCAAATTTTAGCTAATTTTTCTGAAGTTAATCCTTTCAAAGTAAGGGCAAAAATAATTAAAAGAGGAACAATAAACATTAAATTATATAGTAATAATAATAAAGTTGCTTTATATTTATATATTGGATGGTGTACCATAAATGTTATTGTTGGTAAGTAAACCTGACCAGTACATGCTAATTCAAATATTGAAACAAAAAAACCAATCAGCAAGGATCCTATTACTAAATTTCTCAGGTTGGTATATTTTCTGATTATATAATGAATTTTTTGTTTTATTTTAGTTGGTAACTGTAATGCAATTTCGGTTTCTTTGCCTTCTTTAACTTTAAAAAAATTATAAATTGATACTACCGATAATATTATTGCCATTAAACCAGTAAGCCCTATAATAATTTTTGATATTAAAGTAAAAACTTGTAAATATAGTAAAAATTCCAATACACCCAGACCTATCAAAAAATATGTTAAAAATACAGCAAAAGAATAAGATAATCCTACTATAATCATTTCTTTTTTTCTACGACCTATAAAACTAAGATATGATATAAAAAATATAATAGTAGTAAATGCACAAGGGTTAACACCGTCTAATAATCCGAATAGAATAATGGTGAAAATTCCTAAATTTTTAAATCTGTAGACAATATCGCTTTTTGATTTTTTAGTTAATTCCTGGGCATCATCTAACTTAGCTTTTACACCTCCATTATTTAAATAAAATGTTACAGCTTTGATTATTTTAATGTCCTGTGCTTTTTCTCCAATGTAAGCAGAGTCACCGATAAATATAGCTGGGGTTACCAGATGCTTTGTTTGTTCAATTTTGTATAAATCATCAAATGCTTGTAATAATAATAAGTTGTCTGTTTTTTTATCAATATATTCGAATACCTTTATTTGATTGGGATATTTCTTTTTTAAATATGAAAGACAATTTTCTACTCTCGAACATTTTTTACATTTAGGATTGGTAAAATATACTATTTCAACTATAGCTTGTTTATTTGCTGTAGCTTGTTGAGATAGTTTAGTATTTAGAATGAGCTTTTTTAGATTTGAATCTACTATATCATATTTTTTTTCTTTTAGATTTTTAGCGATGAATGTCTTAATGTTAGGTTTTATTATTTCTAAACTGCCTATTATAGTATCAGGAAATATTATAATAGGATATTCATATTCTGGTAGATTATAATGTTTTTCTATTTGTGTTAAATTGAAATAATTAATTTCTTCATCAACATTAAGCCAATGATACTTAATTTTATTCTTAAATTGTTTTTCTATTTCCGGAATTATTTTTGTTTTAAAGTACATACAATGATCGCAGTTTGGCGAGAAAAATATATAAAGATTTAATTTGTTTAAATTTGCAGTTACTACTATACTATTTATAATTAGGATAAGGAATATTATTATTTTTTTCATAAACTTTACATCCTTTTATTTTTTTTCTTTGGTTTTTTATAAATAATTAAAAATGCAATATTTGTCAAGTTAAAATAAGTGCTTTAGGTAAGAAATTAATAATATAAAATAAAATATTAAAATTCTAATTTATTAAAGAAATATATTATTCTTGATTTTTTTTTACCTTTTCTTTATTATAAAAAAAATCTTTAGATTATAACAGAGGCAAATTTAGTAAAGGAGATTTGATGAAGAAGGTATTTTTAATTGTTGGAACAAGGCCGGATGCAATAAAGATGGCCCCAATTATTTTAAAATTTAAAGAGACCAATAAATATAAACCGATTGTGATTGCTACTGGACAGCATAGGCAGATGTTAGATCAGGTTCTGGAAATTTTTAAAATAAAAATAGATTATGATTTAAATATTATGAAAAAGAATCAGACCCTTGATGATATAACAATTAATGCTTTATCTGGACTTGGAAAATTGATGGATAAGGAAAAACCTTCATTAGTAATTGTTCAGGGGGATACTACAACCAGTTTTGTTGGAGGGCTTGCAGCTTTTTACAGAAAAATTCCTGTTGCACATGTTGAAGCCGGTCTTAGAACATATGATCTTTATCAACCCTTTCCAGAAGAAGCAAATCGTAGATTGTTGGATAGTATATCTTCTCTTCTTTTCCCTCCAACAGAAAAAGCTTTTGAAAATCTTATAAAGGAAGGAATAGATAATGGGAAATGCATTATAACAGGAAATACAGCCATTGATTCTCTTTTATTTATTAAGAATATGGATAAACAAATAGATATTCCTGAATTACAAAATATAGATTTAAATAATAGGAAAATTATTTTAATAACAGCTCACAGGCGAGAAAACTTTGGTAGGCCTTTTATGGAGTTTATAGAAGCAATAAAAACTTGTGCAAACGAATATAAAGATATTATTTTTATATATCCAGTACATCTAAATCCAAATGTTGATAATCCTGTTAGACAGCATCTATCAAATTTTAAAAATGTGTTATTGTTGAAGCCCCTTGATTATTTTAATTTTATAAAATTGATGGATCTTTCAACTATTATTCTGACTGATAGTGGGGGAGTACAGGAGGAAGCCCCTGTTTTAGGCAAACCCATTTTAGTTTTAAGAGATGTAACTGAACGGCCAGAAGGGGTTAAAGCAGGAGCTTCAAAGATAGTTGGAATGCATAAAGAAAAAATAATAAATGAATTAGAAAAATTATTAACTGATGAAGATGAATTTAATAAAATGGCTGAAGTAAGATATATTTATGGAGATGGAAAAGCAGCAGAAAAAATTTACAATAAAGTGGAGGAATTTTTAGATGAAAATAGTGATGCATAGTTTATATTTTCCGCCTCAGGTTGGTGGGCTTGAGACGCATGTATTAACATTAGCACAGGCATTGCAAAGAAGAGGGCATGAAGTCTATATTGTTACAGCAAATACTGTTAAAGGTTCACCTTCTTATGAGGAATATGAAGGAGTTCCAGTATATAGAATATTTTGTCCCAATAGAGCTTTATTTGGTTGGGTGCTATCTAGTATTTTATCTATCCCAAGAATGTTAAAATTAGGTAAAGATGCTGATATTTTACATTTACACACATTTCCTTCAGTTGTTCCTGCTTTACCTCTTATATGGTTTTATAAAAAACCTTCAGTTGCTACCATGCATACAAGCCATTTTTTGAGATTAGCTAAGAAAAAATTCTGGAAAAAAATTTTAGCTTTTCTTTTGAGGCAGCCTGATATAATACTTGCGCCAAGTATAGAAATAAAAGATGTTTCATTGGAACTTGCTAAGAATATAGAAGCTTATGCCTTGGTTAATGCCGTGGATGTTGAAAGGTTTAAATTAACAAATCCTAAAATAAGTAAAAAAGATGATGAAAAAATTATAGCTGTTCCAAGAAGATTATTTATAAAAAATGGCGTGGAATATGCTATAAAAGCATTACCGTTGATTAGAAAAAAAGTAAATGCTAAACTTTATCTTTTAGGAGATGGTCCGGAAAGAGAAAAATTATTTAATTTAGCAAAAGAGCTTGATATAGAAGAGCATGTATTTTTTATGGGTAATATTCCAAATTCTGATATGCCGGGCTATATTTCAAGCGCAGATGTTATTTTAATTCCATCGTTGCTTGAGGCAACTTCAATTGCTGCATTAGAGTCAATGGCATGTCAGAAAGTTATATGTGCTTCAAATATTGGGGGATTACCTGAGATTATTACAAATGAATATGGGAGATTATCAAATCCGGCGGATTCTGATGATATTGCAAAAAAAGTTTTAGAATTATTAGAATTGCCAGAAGATGAACGTAAAAAAATGGGGGAAAAAGCAAGAAAAGTAGTATTGGATGGTTGGACAACGGATAAGCTTGCGGAACAAATTGAGCAATACTACTTGAAAGCTATCAAGTATCATCAATAATAGGAGCTAATATGAAAAATTTTAAATTTAACAAAAAAGTGGTTTATTTATTTTATACGGCAATTTCTATATTGGTATTTTCGGGTTTTATTTTTTCTAATAAAGCTTTATTTGGTAGTGACACTTTTACAGGATATTATTTATTTAAATTGTTTAGAGAATTCTTATTACAAAATCATACTTTGCCGTTGTGGAATCCATATTTGTTAGGAGGAATTCCTTTTATTGATGCATTAGCTTCAGATACATTCTTTCCTACCAGTTTGATAAGAATAATCTTACCAGTATATAAAGGACTGGGATATAGATTTGTTTTATTTTTGATACTTGGTGGAATTTTTATGTATACATATTTAAGGAGAATAAATATAAGAGAAATTCCAGCTTTTATCTCTGGACTTGGATTTATGTTTTCTGGAAGTATATTTACACTAATCTATCCTGGACATGATGCTAAATTTTTTATTGCTATGATGTTGCCATTATTATTCTATGCAATAGAGAAATTTTTTGAAAAGATAGATATAAATTCAATTTTTATTTTAGGTGGCACAATGGGATTTATTATTCTTGCAGGCCATCCTCAAGTTGCATATTTTTCATTTATATCAGCAGGTTTTTATTTTGTGATGAAAAGTTATAAATATTTTAAAAATAAAGAAAATAGAAAAGTTTTAGTTAAAATTTATTCTTATGGCATATTGGCTACAATATTGGGATTATTAATGGGAAGTATTGTTTTATATCCTTCTACAAAGTATGTTTCTAATTTTTCGCCAAGAGCAGGTGGAGTTCAATATGAATATGCTGCTTCCTGGTCACTCCATCCAGAAGAGGTTCTAATGATGTTAGTGCCTCAATTTTCAGGATATAATGATACATATTGGGGAAGAAATCCTTTTAAAATTAATTGTGAATATAGTGGAATTATAGGAATTATATTGGCATTAATCTGGAGTATTTTCAGTTTTAAAAAAAATAATTATACAAGATTTTTTTCTTTGACAGCTATATTAACATTGTTGTTTGCCCTGGGAACTCATACTCCATTTCATAAATTTTGCTATTATTTTATTCCCGGAATAAATAAAATGAGAGCCCCAAGTTTAAGCATGTTTGTATTTTCTTTTTCAATATGGGTTCTTTCAGCATTTACATTGAATTATTTATTTCAAGAGAAGAAGGATAAAAAATTTATTAAAATATTACATATAACTTTTATTTCGATTACATCTTTATTAATAATTTTTATACTACTGGGGGATAATATTTTTAGTTTATGGAAATTGATTTTCAATTATCCTGATTTACAGCAAAAATATTCAATTATGTTGTCAAATATATCTAATTTTACATCTGGTACAGCCATTGCTATTTTTATAGTGTTAATTGGTTATTTTTTTATTTACCAGAGTTCAAAACAATTATTATCTTCTGTAGTTTTTGCTTTTCTTTTTGCAATATTGGTATTTTTTGATTTATGGCGAGTTGATACTGATTTCGTACAATATGTAGATAAAACAGCATATGAAAGGAAAGATGATGTAATAGAGTTTTTACAGAAAGATAATTCTTATTATAGAGTCTTTTCATTTACAGGTCGTTACAGACAAAATGTTTTTGCAGCTAATAAGATAAGAGATGCTCTGGGATTTCATGATTTTGAAATAAAATGGTACAGAGAATTTACAGGCGGACGTGAAAGAGTAAATTTTTTTAATTTTAAAAATAAACTTCAAAGTTTAGATATAGCAGGGGTTAAGTATGTAATAATTCCTGATCCAGAAATTGACAAGAGATTTGATATTTTTTTATCACTGGGGAAATTTAAACAAGTCTATAAATCTAAAGCTACAGGGCAGGTAGTACTTTCGAATAATGATGTTCAGCCTTTATATAGAATTGTTCATCAATATAAAAATTTTAAAGATCATAATGAATTATTAAATTCTCTTAAATTAAATATTATAGATCCTGGAAAACTTGTATATTTAGAAAATTATGCTGGTAATTTTGTAAATGATACTTTAGGATATAATAATGAACGTGTCGATATAATACAAGATAATATGAAAGAATTGGAATTTAAATGTCAGTTGGAAAAAGATGGTTTTTTGGTAGTTAGTGAGAATTATCTACCATATTGGAATGTTTTTATTGATGGTAAAAAAGAAAATATTTTAAGAGCATACGGCACTTTTATGGCAGTATTCTTAGAAAGTGGAGTACACAATGTTAAGTTTGTTTATAATTCAAAACCTTTAAGAGTTGGAATGATATTCTCTTCTATAGGAATGTTTTTATTTTTAATATGGTTGGGATATTGGTTTTATTTAAAATATAAACGAAAATGAAAAAAATATTTATAACTGGTGTAAATGGCCAGGCTGGTTTTTATCTATCTAAATATTTTTCAGGAAAATATGATATTTTTGGATGTAGCAAAGATGATTTTTCTTATAACAAAAATATTAAATATTTTCAATGTGATATTTCTGATGTTAAGAAAATATCAAAATTAATAAATGGAATAAAACCTGATATTATTATTAATACTGCAGCTTTGAGCAATGTAGATGAATGCGAAAGAAATAAAAGTTTAGCTTATAATGTAAACTACTTAGGCATTCAAAACATTGTTAATTCAATAGAACATGATGAAGTTTTATTGATACAATTATCTACTGATTATATTTTTGATGGCAGAAAAGGGGAATATTCAGAAGAAGATATACCTAATCCTGTTAATTATTATGGTGAAACAAAATTAATGGCAGAAGAATATATACACTCTCAAATGGATAGTTTTTTGATTGTAAGATTGAGTGTGCTTTATAGTCATTTTATTTATAAAGAGAATTTTTTTGATTGGGTTTATTCTCAATTAAACAATGAAAAAGCAATTAAAGTTGTTATAGATTTAATAAATACTCCCACTTATGTTTATAATTTATTTAAAGGATTAGAATTTCTTATTGAAAAAAAGGTTAATGGTGTATATCATATTTCGAATCAGGAGAAAGTAAGTCGTTATGATTTTGCAATAAAAATAGCCAATTTTTTCGGTTTTAATGCAGATTTAATAAAAAAAGTACTTAGTTCAGAAATAAATTTCACAGCTAAGCGTCCTTTAAATACCACATTATCAATCGAAAAGATTAAAAAATTGGGATATGTTCCTTTAAACTTAGAAGAAACATTTAATGATATTAAAAAATATCTGGAGTGAGAATATGAAAAAAGAAAAAATAATGATAGTATTGCCGACTTACAATGAAAAAGATAATTTGGAAAAAATGATAGCCAGATTAATGGAATTACCCTATGATATTCATGTATTGGTTGTAGATGATAATTCACCGGATGGCACTGGTGATATAGCTGATAGATTGGCTAAAGAAAATGACAAAATAAATGTACTTCATAGGCAAGGGAAATTGGGGTTGGGGTCTGCTTATATTGCAGGATTCAAATGGACATTAAAGAATACAAATATTCAGTATATAATGGAAATGGATTGTGATTTTTCTCATGATCCAAACTATATACCTCAATTGGTTGAACCTGTTATTAAAGGAGAGGCTGATTTAGTACTGGGGTCAAGATATGTTAATGGGGTTAATGTAGTTAATTGGCCTTTAAAAAGATTATTATTAAGTTATTTTGCTAGTATTTATACAAGAATTATTACAGGATTACCAGTACATGATGCTACAGGCGGATTCAAATGTTTTAGCAGAAAAGTGCTGGAAAAAATTGACCTGGATAAAATTAAATCTGATGGATATTCTTTTCAAATTGAAATGAACTTTTATGCATGGAAGAAAGGTTTTAGAATAAAAGAAGTACCGATTATTTTTGTAGATAGATTAGCCGGCGTTTCGAAAATGAATAAAGGAATTGTATATGAAGCGATATGGATGGTTTGGCGTCTACGACTTTTAAGTATATTTGGAAAAATAAAATGATAGATATAAGCATTATAATTGTAAATTATAATGTAAAAAATTATCTTGAACAGCTTTTATATTCTATTTTTAATGCTATCGGTAATCTTAAATGTGAAATTATAATTGTTGATAATAATTCCACAGATGGGAGTGTGGAATTTTTGGAAAATAATTTTGCTGATAAAATTATTTTAATAAAGAATAATGAGAATTTAGGTTTTGGTAAAGCAAATAATCAAGGGTTAAAAATAGCAAAAGGGGAATATGTATTATTACTTAATCCAGACACTATTATAGAAGAGAATACATTATTAAAAATGAAAGAATTTATGGATAACAATCCAGAAGCAGGAGCCTGTGGTTGTAAAATATTGAATCCTGATGGAAGCTTACAACTTGCATGCAGAAGAGGTTTCCCCACACCAAGGCATGCTTTATTTAAATTAATTGGATTATCTTCTCTTTTCCCTAAAAGTAAATTTTTTTCTGGATATAATTTAACTTATTTTGATGATGATAAAATCCATGAAGTCGATGCATTATCTGGTTCTTTTATGTTTATTAGAAAAAAAATATTAGATAAAATTGGATATTTTGATCAATCATATTTTATGTATGCTGAAGATCTTGACCTTTGTTTTAGATTAAAAAAAATAAGTAAAATATATTATGTACCGACTACCAAAATAATACATTATAAAGGGGAATCTTCAAAAAAGCTTTTCTGGAAATCAAAAATTGAATTTTATAAGTCCATGGCTATTTTTGTAAAAAAATTTTATAATTCAAATTTGTTATTATGGTCTAAACCATTTATTTATTGTGGCATTTTTTTTAATGCTCTTATTGCAATTATTTTTTTATGGTTTAAAAAGCATTTTGCACAAATAACAGATTTTTTTGTTATAAATATATCTTTTCTTATAGCTGTATTTATTAGATATGGATATTTAAAAGAATTACCACCTTATAATACATGGCATTCATATTTAATAATAATGTTGTTTAATTCTTTAGTATATCTTATAACATTTAATTTTTTTGATATTTATAAGGGCAAAAATAAGTTTTTTATATCAAAAATAGTTTCTGCTTCGATTTTTGCTTTTATATTACATTTTATTTTTATCTTTTTAATTAGAATAATTGCTTTTTCAAGAATAGTTATTTTACTTTTTAATTTTATAACAATTATATTGCTTATTTTCTGGAGATTGATATATTCTCATTTTAAAGGATTGCAAATTGGATATTTATCTAAGAAAAATGTTTTTTTAGTAGGTGACATCGAAAAAATAGGTTTTTATATAGATAAAATTATTAAAAGCCCGGATTTAAATTATACTATATCAGGAATAGTTTCATTGAAAAAAGAATATATCGGTATTTCAATTAAAAATATCAATGTAATAGGAAGCTTAGAAAATTTAGATAAATTAATTGATAAATATGATGTTTCTGAAATTTTAACATCAGCAGAGCTTGTGAGTTTTAACACTATTTTAGGAATGGTACATAATTTAAATAAAAAAGGTATAAAAATAAAAATATTTTCTAAAAATCTTGATATGTTAATAGGAGAAAATCCAATTGAAATAGTAAATGATTTTTCTATTTATGAAGTAGGGTACGATAATTTTATTAATAAGATAAATATTTTGATAAAAAAATTATTTCAAATATTTTTTTCATTTACTATTATTATTATATTTTTTATCCCATTTTTATATTATAGATTCTTTAAAAATAAATTTTTTAAAAGTAAATATATTGACAAAATAATATATAAAAAGTATAATAGTATTATGATTGAAATAATTAATTATACAACAAATAGTATAACTTCTTTTATTATCGGAAATTTTAAAAATTTTATACATGTCATTAAAGGAAGGTTAAATTTAGTTGGTCTATCTTTTAATGATATAGAGGAATTTGGTTTTTTGAATTTAGTTCCTGGAATTTTTAGTATTACAGATGTATTATCTCATAATTTATCGAAAGATGAAAAGATTTCGTATTATAATTATTATATTTTAAACCAAAATTTAATTTTTGATATTGAAATTATTTATAAATTTTTAAAAAGGAGGATAAAACAATGATAGATCCAAAACTATTAGAAATTTTAGCTTGTCCTAAATGTAAAGGTGATCTGGAATATGATGAAGAAAAGGATGTTCTTATTTGTTATCATTGTAGATTAATTTATAGAATCGAAGATGATATTCCTATTATGTTAATTGATGAAGCTGAAAGCTTTTAAAATAGTAATAGATACTTCTTCTTTAATATATTTAGAATATGCTAATCTACTAAATTTTGTTCTTTTAAAGTATAAGGTTTTTACTTTTTATGCGGTTTTAAAAGAATTTCGACGAAAAAGTGATAAAAAATTAATCAATATAAATTTTTTGAAATCAGGAAGTATAACGGATACAGGAGATGAATGTATTATAAAATTTTTTTCTATAAAAAATAATAGAAAGAATTTTGTATTATTAACTGATGATGGAAAGTTGTGTAATTTTGCAAAGAGAAATAATATTTTTTATATTAATTCATTAAGAATGCCATATTTTATTTATAAAGATTTTTTCATAGATTATAAAAATATTTTAAAATATTTTGCAAAAATTAAATTTTATGGTTATTATAGTAATAGAATTATAAATTTCGCTGAAAATGAATTAATAAACTTAATAAAAGAAAGAGGGCACTATGATTAAAGAAAGATTATCAAAGTTAAGAGATTTGATGAAAAAATATAATATTACCGTATATTTGATACCGGGAGTAGATCCTCATCAAAGTGAATATCTACCAGAGTTGTGGAAAAGAAGACACTGGATATCAGGATTCACAGGCTCAGCAGGAGATGTTGTTGTAACATTGGATAAAGCAGGATTATGGACTGATTCCCGATATTTCCTACAAGCAGAAGAACAATTAAAAGGAAGTACTATTGATTTATTCAAGGTAGGATTACCAGAAACTCCTTCAATTGAAAAATGGTTATATGATAATTTGACAGAAAACGATGTTGTAGGATTTGACCCATATTTAATGACGTTTTCCTATTTTAATGAATTAAAAAGCATTTTAGATAAAAAAAATATTAAACTAAAAAGTATAGATGAGAACTTAGTTGATATAATATGGACAGATCAACCAGATTTGCCATCAGATAAAGTTTATCTTCATGATATAAAATATAGTGGTGAAAGTACCCAAGATAAAATAAAAAAAATACAGAAAAAATTAGAAGAGCTAAATCAAGACGTTCACATCATATCTTCTTTAGATTCAATTGCCTGGTTATACAATATAAGAAGTAATGATATTTTATACACGCCTGTTGTTATATCTTATGCAGCAATTGAAAAAGATAATGCTAAACTTTTTGTGAAATTATCTAAAATAGATGAAGCAACTAAAAAAGAGCTGGGAAAAGATATTCAACTTTATGATTATTATAAATTTAGTAATTATTTAAAAGAAATTAATCAAAAGAAATTGAATGTATTTTTAGATAAAGCTACTGCAACATATAAAATGGTAGAAACATTACAAAATTGTAATTTATACTTTGCAGAAAGCCCAATAGTTTTATTTAAAGCCATAAAAAATGATATACAAATAGAAGGATTTAAAAATTCACATATTAGAGATGGTGTTGCAATGGTTAAATTTTTATACTGGCTTAAAAATAATATTGAAAAAGAAAAAATCACTGAGATTTCTGCTTCTGAAAAGTTGAAAGAATTTAGAGCACAACAAGAACTTTTTGTTGATTTAAGTTTTGAAACTATTGCAGGATATAAGGAACATGGAGCTATTGTGCACTACACATCTTCAAAAGAAACAGATGTTGAATTAAAAAGAGAAGGTATATTCTTGATTGATTCCGGTGGGCAGTATCTCGATGGTACTACTGATATTACAAGAACTATTGCCTTAGGAGAACCTACCAGTGAACAAAAGAAGATGTTTACTTTAGTTTTAAAAGGACATATTGATCTTGCAATTACATCATTTCCAGTAGGTACTGTTGGAAAACAATTAGATACTATTGCTCGAAAACCACTATGGGATAACGGGTTAAATTATGGGCATGGAACCGGCCATGGCGTTGGACATTTTCTTGGAGTTCATGAAGGACCTCATGCTATTTCTTTTTATAGATGTAAAGGAGATGCATTGGTACCAGGGATGATTACATCCAATGAGCCCGGTTTTTATAAAGCTGGTGAATATGGAATTAGAATTGAAAATCTTGTTTATGTAACTGAAGATAGAGATAAATCATCTGATGAATTTAAATTTTATAAATTTGAAAATCTTACAATGTGTCCAATAGATTTAAATCTGATCAATAAGTCATTATTAAATAAAGAAGAAATAGATTATCTTAATAAATATCATAAAGAAGTATATGAAAAATTATCACCATTTCTAAATGAAGAAGAAAAAAATTGGTTAAAAGAAAAAACCAGAGCAATTTAAAATGACTCACACTATATCTATTGATAAATCACAAATACAATCAGCTATTGAAATATTGCAGCAATATAATAGTTTTTATAAAGAATTTGACTATTTTGTTCAATTTAAAATAAATGGTGTAAATATTAATATTTATAATTCTGGAAGTATTGTATTTCAGGGCAAAATAATACCAGATGATTTATTTGGTTTAATAAAATTAATAAATTCTGATGATTTTATTGGAATAGGGATTGATGAATCTGGTAAAGGAGATGTTTTTGGTGGTATTGTTGTTGTTGCTTCTTTTGTGAAAAAAGAATATTATCAAATTTTGAAAAAGAATTTAATTGTTGATAGTAAAAGATTAAATGATAAAAAAATTATTGATATTTATAATAATATCTCAAATTTAGTAGATTTTGAAATTGCTAATTTAATGCCTTATGAGTTTAATACTCTCTACGAAAAATATAATAATATAAATATTTTGCTTGCAGATTTATTTTATCAAGTTGGTAGTAAATTGTCAAATAAAACAGGTGAAAAAAAAATTATTTGTGATCAATTTTCACAAAATAAAACATTATTAGCTCAAAAATTTCAACACTATGATTTAATTCAAGAACATTATGCGGATAAAATTTATAAACCAGTATCTATATCTTCAATTATTGCAAGATATTTTTTTCTCGAACAATTAAATAGGTTAAAGAAAAAATATCCCAATATTAAATTTTTAAAAGGTGCAAATTTTAGCAAACAGATTTTATTAGATTTTATTAAAAATTATGGTGAAGAAGAATTAATTAATGTTAGTAAAATAAACTTTAAAACTGTAAAATCAATTATATATGTCTCATAAGATTAAT
>Ga0164318_10000630_pt1 | contig 28037 bp, 21 predicted proteins | sample GuaBasSedimGuay9_FD_113734 | JGI IMG/M metagenome (GOLD analysis project Ga0164318, IMG submission 113734) | Subseafloor sediment microbial communities from Guaymas Basin, Gulf of California, Mexico - Guay9, Core 4571-4, 0-3 cm | ecosystem: Environmental > Aquatic > Marine > Hydrothermal vents...
ATTGGCAACCAGTTTGGTATATTCACAAAATCTTCGTTAACAATATCTTTACCTTCTACTTTTGAAGTAAGTTTATTGAAAAGGCCAGCCATATAAGTACCAGCATAATTATGCTCATTAGCCTTAGCAAAAGCAAAAGCCCCACGAGTACCAAAATAACCATTTCCCACAGAAAGCAGAGCCTCTCGTGAGCGTTCCTTTTCAGGATTGTATGTACTATACGATAATGACCAATTATCGTCATCCAAACCATTCTCAAACCAATTTTGAATTCCTTCGAACTCAATTTCAGAAATATCTTCCACAACAATATCAGCACCAGCCTCCCAAAGTCCCTCAGCATTTTCCTCGCGAGCAAGACCAAGCACAAGACCGAAATTTCCGGCTTTACCTGCTTGCACACCGCTAATTGCATCTTCAATTACCACAGCCTCGTGATATGCTACGCCAAGATTGTCGGCAGCAGTGGTGAAAATATCTGGTGCAGGTTTGCCATTAAGACCAAGCTCAGCACTTACAACACCATCCACACGAGTTTCTACAAGATCTATCAATCCTGTAACAGTAAGAACTTTCTCCGCATTTTTGGAAGAAGAAGCAACACCAATCTTAATACCTTCCGCTTTTAATCGATGCATTAATTTCACTGTAGATTCGTATTCCTGAATTCCATCGCGCTCAAGTATATTATTGAAAGCTATATTTTTTCTATTACCAACACCACAATAAGTTTCCTGCTCCACATCGTCGCTAGGCTCACCATAAGGCAGCTCAATACCACGAGATTCCAAGAAAGATTTTACACCTTCGTAACGTGGTTTACCATCCACAAAAATTAGATAATCACCCTCATGAGTAAACTCTACAAATTTTTCACCATGTGTTGCTTCGCGCTGCTTTAAGTATGTATCAAACATCTCTTTCCATGCCACAGAGTGCACAAGTGCTGTTTTAGTAATCACCCCATCAAGGTCAAAAATTACTGCTTTAAATTTATTTTCAATCATATTATATACTCTTAATCTTTATTCTACTTCTTTGGATAATACTTTAACAAACTCATGTATTTTTTACATCAAAAAGTCATCGTATTTTTTTTAAACACAATGACTTCTCTTATTAAAAACAATCAGAATGTTTATCCAATATTTGTAAACACATCCTGCACATCATCATCATTATGCAATTTGTCGAGCATTTTGTCGATATCCACCATCTGCTCTTCGTTAAACTCTTGAGGAGAAGTTGGAAAACGCTCCAATACGGATTTATTAATCTCAAGCTTAAGAGCCTCTATTGCTGTCGTAAGTTTACCAAAGGCAGTATAATCAGCAGTGATAATCACCTGATTTTCCACCTCTTCTATTTCCTCCAAGCCAGCATCAATTAATTCTAACTCAAGCTCTTCAATATCCAATTCATCGGTTTTCACCAACTCAAATATAGCCTTACGCTCAAACATAAATTCCAAAGAACCAGTAGGTACAATAGCACCACCAGCTTTATTAAAATATGATTTCACATTGGCAACAGTTCGAGTAGTATTATCAGTAGCACATTCCACAAAAACCAAAACACCATGAGGACCTTTACCTTCGTAATTTACCTCTATCATAGACTTATAATCAGAGCTTGTGGCACGCTTTATTGCAGAAAGGATATTATCCTTAGGCATATTTGCTGCCTTAGCATTCTGAATTGCAGTACGTAGCGAAGGATTCATCTCTGGATCAGAGCCACCATCTTTGGCAGCAGCAGTTATTCTATTTCCTAATTTTGGAAACACTCGCGACATCATGCCCCAACGTTTCATCTTTGCCGCTTTGCGGTATTCAAATGCTCTTCCCATAATAATAATATTTCTTATTTTATAAGCCTAATAATTATAGCATAAATACTATTAATCAGCAGCTTAGAATCTACTTATAATTCATTTTTCAAAAACACAAATATAGGAAATAATTTACCATAATTTTTTGCTTTTGAGTAAAAAAGTCAAAAGAAATTTAATAGCAGACACCTAGCATTAAATACAGTGAACTTAATGACTAATTAGTTATTTGAATGTATAATAAAGGTGGCGTTGATGTGCAAAATGCTAATTCGATATAGTCATTCTCATCGTGTTGCATCATTATAACAAGCAACAAAATACAAGAAATATTTGAGGTGTTGTTTTAGGCATAAAGTAAAATTCATATATTTGCTATTAGACACAACAAAATCAACATATAAAAATAAAACTTCAAATCAATAAAATATAAGCTAAATTTGTCGGAAATAATTTAGAATATAGTCAAAATGACAAAAATACAAGTTGAAGACAAAATAATCTCGATTGCAAAAAGAGACGAACAGGATTATATATGTTTGACTGATATGGTAAGAGATGAAGAAGGAAGTGACCATATTAGAAATTGGATGAGAAATAGAAATACTGTTGAATTTATTGGGTTGTGGGAAACTTTGCACAATCCAAATTTTAAACCTGTCGAATTCGACACCTTTAGAAAACAAGCTGGATTAAATAATTTCAATTTAACACCTAAAAAATAGATTACAAAAACAAATGCAATAGGAATTATTTCAAAATCTGGGAGATATGGAGGTACTTATGCTCATAAAGATTTAGCATTTGAATTTGGAGCATGGATTAGCCCAATGTTTAAATTATTGCTAATTAAGGAATTCCAACGATTAAAAGAAATTGAAACAAATCAATATAATTTAGAATGGAATGTAAAACGTATATTAAGTAAAACAAATTATCTAATACATACAGAAGCAATTAAAGAACATATTATTCCTAAGAATGATTATACAAAAGATAACGAATGGATTGTTTACGCAGAAGAAGCCGATTTACTAAATGTTGCAATGTATAATTGTAGAGCAAAAGACTGGAGAGAAGCAAACCCTGAGCACGCAGAAAAAGGACTGAATATTAGAGATTTTTCAAGTATCAATGAATTAGTTGTTTTATCAAACCTTGAGAATTTGAATGCAGTAATGATAAGTGAAATTATTAATAAAGCAGAAAGGTTCAGCCGATTAAGAAAGGTAGCGAAATCTCAATTAAAAACAATAGACAATCAGAACTTTGTAAAATCACTTAAACGACTGAGTGATACAACTTTTATTAATGAAGAGAAACGATTAAAGAAGAAATAACGACACGACAATACTCCCAAATATCACCATGGTGCTAGTGTACGAAACGCTAATACGATATAGTCATTCTCATCGCTATGCATCATTATAACAAGCAACAAAATACAAGAAATAGTTGATGTACTGTTTTAGGTATAAAGTAAAATTCATATATTCGCTAAATGATTGAGTAAGTTGTAAATATAGGAAAGAGTTTATTTGTCTAAACCTATTATTTACAACGCGATGGATCCCGAACAGTTGTCGGGAGCGCAGCAGCAGCGGCGTAGCAACGGGGAAATATTTTTCTAAAGAAACATACTACAAACATCAAAAATGACATCAAGATCAAAAACCATTTTAAATTTTACAGCTCTTTTAATAATTAGTATTCTTTGGATATTACTAATTAACAAATACATTACAATTCCTTTTATACTTATTATTTTCAGCTTACGGACATTCTATCGAATATGGAAAACACAAAAAGATTTACTTGGTGTTTTTGATAGTGCTGAATCAATAACCAATTTTCAATCAAATACAGCGATATCAAACAAATTTGGAGAATTTAGATATACTATTAAAGAGAATTTTTTGAATCTTGAGAAGCAAATTAGCAGAAATAAATTTAAGCCAATTATAAAGATTGACAAATCAAAAAATAAATTAATACACTATAATCAATCCACCAAGAAGATTAAATTATCGGAAGTAGATTATATAGCAATTATGATTACACGAACATTAAAAACTAATAGGAATATTATTCAAATTTCGTATAAGTATAAAGGACGTCTTCATGAATTATTGTTTTATATATGTCCTCCAAAAATGGATTTTAATAATATAAAATCATATTTTATAGAGTTTGTGGGTCAACTTGGGGCTCAAACAAGTGTGAAAATAAAAATTATTGAACGTTAAAATAAACCCTATTTTTGTTGCTCTAATAATACTTAACAAAACAAGCCATGAGATTATTCCAAATATTGCTTTTTATTGGATTTATAGCACTATCCATAAACACTAATGCGCAAGTAAAAGATACAAACCTTGATAGCCTTGATGCTTATTTTGCAAAAAGCATTACCGATTGGAAAGTGCCTGGAATGGCAATAGGTATTATCAAAGGTGATTCTTTAATATTTAGCAAAGGGTATGGTTTTAGAAATATTGAAGAAGAAAAGCCTGTAACACCACAAACAATATTTCCTGTGGCATCAAATACTAAAGCTTTTACCGCGGCTTCAATTGCAATATTAGTAGATCAAGGAAAGCTAAGTTGGGACACAAAAGTAAAAAGCATATTGCCATATTTCTCATTGTATGATCAATATGTAACAGAGCATTTTACCATTGAGGATTTACTAAGTCATAGAAGTGGACTGAAAACCTTTAGTGGCGACCTAATATGGTATGGAACAACATACTCAAGAGAGGAAGTTGTTCGTAGAGCTCGCTTACTAAAACCAGAATACGACTTTAGAACCACATTTGGCTATAGCAACATAATGTATATTGCTGCTGGCGAAATAATTGCCAAAGTATCAGGCATGAGCTATGATGATTTTCTTAAAAAACACTTCTTTGATGAATTAGGAATGAAAAACTCATACACTAGCATTGATGATTTAAAAGAATTGGAAAATGTATGCACTCCTTATAATGTTATAAATGGCGAAACTATTAAAATAGAGTTGATGAATTGGGATAATATTGGAGGTGCTGGAGTTATTAATTCAAATATTGAAGATATGAGCAAATGGATTATGCTTCAACTTGCTAAAGGCACATATAATAATAAGGAGATATTCACAAGTAAGCAAAGTACTAAAATGCTCACTCCGGCAACTAATTTCACGGTAAGCGAAGGTTATAATAAAATGTGGCCAAGTACGCATTTTCGCTCTTATGGCATGGGATGGTCTTTGATGGATTATCATGGTTATAAAGTAGTTAGCCATAGTGGTGGATACGATGGTGTGATAACTTATACTTGCTTTGTGCCTGATGCAAATATTGGATTTGTAATACTTACAAATAGCACTTCTTCATTATACAATCCTATTTCATATAAAATTCTTGATGCTTTTCTTTCTGACGAAAATAAGGATTGGAGCAAGCTATTTCTACCTTATCAACTTAAAGGCTATTATAAAGAAGAAATTGCAGAAAAAGAAAATGCTAATGACCCTAGTTTAAAGCTAAAAGAATATGCTGGCTTATACAAAAGTGAAATATATGGAAATGCAAGCATTAAGAAAAAAGGTGGAAAACTATATGTAAATCTACTCAGAACAAATCTATGGAAAGGCAATGCTGTAAAATATGACGCTGATACTTTTATTGTTGAGTTTACAGCAGTTCCATCATTACCTCAGGGCAAAATTTTCTTTGAGGTAGAATCTGGAAAAGTAAAAAGTTTCAAAATAAATATTCCAAATCCTGATTTTCATTTCGATGAATTTACTTTTAAAAAGATTGATTGGGTAAAACTTCCTGAGGAGAAATAATGACCAAGCAATTTCATATAAGACTACCAGCCCACAGCAGAGGTTTTCATCTCATTACAGACTATATTATTGATATAATAAAGGATGACTTACCAGAGGTGGGCTTGCTTAATATTTTCATTAAACACACTTCTGCTGGGCTCACAATAAACGAAAATGCAGATTCAAGTGTAAGAGTAGATTTTGATATGTTTTTTAGAAAACTTGTTCCCGAAAACACAAAATACTTCACACATATTTACGAAGGAAGTGACGATATGCCATCGCATATTCTATCTTCATTATTTGGCAGCTCCGTAAGTATTCCTATTTCAAATTATAAACTCGATATGGGAATATGGCAAGGCGTATATCTTGGTGAATTTAGGAATAATGGAGGAAGCCGATCCTTAACCATTACAATTACAACTTAACACTAAAGAGCTATTAAACACATTATCATCTCTTTATATTCACTATAATAAGAGAATCTATTACTTATTATATTATCACAAAAAAATCATTTTTATAAACATCAATTTATTTATACCTTTGACAAATTAATTTTAAAATAAAACCATACCGTAATGACTTTCATTAAACAATCAATCATTCTATTAGCAATTGGCTTATTAGCTATATTAACTTCCTGTAATGGAGGTGATAAACAACAAAAAAAGCGAATGGTACAACAAATACCCGTTGTAAAGGTAATAAAACATGATGTTCCAATTTTCTCAGAATATGTAGGTCAAGTATATGGTCAAAAGGACATTCCAATTAGAGCAAGAGTGGAAGGCTTTCTCGAAAGTATAGAGTTTACAGAAGGCTCAAAAGTTAAAAAGGGGCAATTACTTTACACTATTGACCCACAATCGTTAACAGCAGCTACAAATGCTCAAAAGAGTCAAGTAACAGCCGCTCAAACTCAACTTTCGAAAGCTAGATCCGACTTAGACAGAATAAAACCACTAGCGGAGGCAAATGCCGTGAGTAAAAGTGAGCTTGATGCCGCACAAGCTGCATACGACGCTGCCAAGGCTAACCTTGATGCCGCAAAATCAAATCTTAAATCATCAAATATTGATTTAAGCTATACACAGGTTAAGTCTCCTATAAACGGTGTCATAGGAAAAACCAATGCCCGAGTTGGCGAATTTGTTGGTAAGGATCCAAATCCTGTAATATTAAATACAGTTTCAAAAACAGACACTATTATTGTAAAATTTTCTGTAACAGAAGCTCAATACCTTACAATTTCTAGAAAACGTATTGATAAAATTAATAGTGGCGAAGTTAAAGGTCATGACGATCATAATGATATAGGTATTCAATTAAAGCTAGCCGATGAGTCTATTTATAACCACCCCGGTAGTATTGATTTTGTTGACCGTAATATTGATGAGAATACTGGTTCTATTTTAGTTCAAGCTTCTTTCCCTAATCCAGATGGTTTATTACGTCCGGGTATGTATTCTAAAGTTAGTGTTCAAACTGATTTAGCAAAAGATGCTATTATTATTCCTCAAAGATGTATAGTTGAACTACAAGGGCAATATACTGTATTTGTTGTGAATGATAGTAATAAAGTATCTAGCCGCCCAATAGTTATTGCGCATAAATCTGGTGATTTGGCTGCCATTTCTGAAGGTTTAGAAGAAGGCGAAAGAATTGTTATTGATGCATTACAGAAAGTACAAAGTGGTTTAATTATCAATCCTATTGATACAAATTTTACTAGTAAGGTGTTCCTAGAATATAATAAATAGAATTTTAAAACTGTAAAGGTTTAATAAATATAGAGTTGAGTCCACTCATAGTTTTAATAAAATAAAGAAATCAATTATGTCAGATAATAAAGGCAACTTTTTTGTACATAGGCCGATTGTTGCAATGGTAATAGCTATTATAATAGTTATTGTTGGTACAATTAGTCTTATCGGATTGCCAATTGAGCAATATCCAAACCTAACCCCACCAATAGTGCAAGTTCAAGCTTCGTATACAGGAGCTAATGCACTTAATGTGGAAGAATCAGTTGCAACACCTCTCGAGCAAGAAATTAATGGTGTTGACAATATGATTTATATGAAATCAACAAATGCCAATGATGGAACAATGAACCTTCAAATTTCTTTTGATGTAGGAACTGATCCTGATATGAATACAGTATTGGCTCAGAATAGAGTATCAGCAGCTACAGCAAAATTACCATCTGTAGTTACAAAACTGGGCGTAACTACCAAAAAATCGTTACCGAGTACCTTAATGTTAATTTCTTTAACTGCTGATAATCCAAATTACGATCAAGACTTTTTAGGAAACTATGCTTTAATAAACATTAAAGACAAACTAGCTCGTGTAAAAGGGATTGGTGAAGTAAAAATTATGGGAGCATCGGATTATTCAATGCGAATTTGGATAAAGCCCGACAGACTTTCAAAAATGGGATTAACAGTAACAGAGCTTATAAACGCAATTAACGCTCAGAATACAATTGTGCCAGGAGGTAAATTTGGTGCAGAACCGGCTCCTGCAGGTACAGAGTTTACATATACTGTAAGAATGCCTGAGCGATTTAATTCTCCAGAAACCTTTGGGGAAATTGTAGTAAGGACACTCGACAATGGAATGCAGGTAAAATTAAAAGACGTAGCAACCATAAATTTAGGTGTAGAAACTTATAATGCTTATACAAGGTTTAATGGTCAGACTTGTGCTGTTATAGGTTTATATCAAGCTCCAGGAGCTAATGCTGTTGAACTTAAAACTAAGATAATCGAACAAATGGAAATTCTTAAAAAGGATTTCCCAGAAAGTGTAAAATATACGGTTTCCATTGACACTGTTAAGCCAATTACAGCAGGAATTAAAGATATTGTTGTAACATTAATAATTGCATTACTTCTTGTAGTACTTGTAGTATTTATTTTTATTCAAGATTGGCGTGCCACCTTAATCCCTACCCTAGCAATACCTGTTTCTTTAATTGGAGCATTTATTTTCTTTCCAATGCTTGGCTTTACCATAAACGTACTTTCGCTTTTGGGCTTAGTATTAGCAATTGGAATTGTAGTGGATGATGCTATTGTTGTTGTAGAAGCCGTACAAGTGAATATTGCAAAAGGAATGACAGCGAAAGAAGCTACACTTGCTGCAATGAGAGCAGTAACCGCTCCAGTAATTGCAACAACTTTAGTATTAGTAGCAGTATTTATTCCTGTTGCAGGAATGGCTGGTATTACTGGTTTATTATATCAACAATTTGCAATTACTATTGTGGTTTCGGTATTAGTTTCATCGGTAAACGCTTTAACATTAAGTCCAGCACTTTGCTCAATAATGTTGAAAGAGCCTAAGCCTTATAAAGGTCCTTTGGGTTGGTTTTTCAAGAAATTCAATAAAGGAATGGACAAAACTACCGAATCATATATGAGTTTCACAAATGTAGTTGCTCGTAAATTAAAGCGTTCAGTTATATTTATAGTAATACTTACTATTGGTGCAGCATTTTTCGGAAAACTTGTTCCTGGAGGATTTATTCCTGAGGAAGATATGGGCTATTTCTTTGTTAATTATCAATTGCCCGATGCCGCTTCAATACAAAGGTCTGATGATGTTGCAAAAAAAGTGGAAGCTATATTAATGAACCATCCAGATGTACAGTATGTTACTAATGTTACAGGATATTCTATTCTTTCTGGTGCTATGGCATCAAACCAAGGCTTTGCTTTTGCAAGTCTAAAAGATTGGGGAGATAGAGATAAAACAGCAAAAGAAATTGTAGAAGAAATAAATAAAGCTCTTTTTGTAAATATTAAAGATGCTCAAGCCTTTGCTTTTGGACCACCAGCTATTCCTGGTTTGGGAAATGGTTCTGGTTTTAGTATTATGATACAAGATAGAGCAGGAAAAGAACCTCAGTATTTATCCGAAAATTTAGTGAAATTCATTCAAGCAGCCAATGCTAGACCCGAAATAGGAAGAGCCTTTTCTACATTCCAAGCAAGTGTACCACAAAGGTATATGGATGTAAATAAAGAAAAAGCCTTGAAAATGGGCGTAAATCTTAATGATTTATATACTACCGTAGGTGCATTTATGGGAGGAGCTTATGTAAACGATTTTACTCGATTTGGCAGAATGTATAAAACATACCTTCAAGCGGAACCACAGTATAGAAGTAAAGAAAGCGACATAAATAATTTCTTCATTAAAAACAGGAATGGAGATATGGTTCCACTGGCAACTTTAGTTAATATAAAGCCGGTTACAGGTCCCGAATATACTACAAGATTTAATTTGTATCGTTCGGCAGAAGTAACTGGCGCTCCAGCTCCTGGTTATACTTCCACTGAAGCAATGGATGCTCTTGAAGAGGTAGCGGCAGAGGTTTTGCCACCAGATATGGGATATTCTTGGAACGCAATGTCTTTCCAAGAAAAGAAAGCATCGGGTTCACTGGGTGTTATTCTAACTTTCTCGTTGGTATTTGTATTCTTAATTCTTGCAGCACAATACGAAAGTTGGTCATTACCTCTTAGTATTTTGTTAGGAACTCCATTTGCTATATTCGGAGCTTTTCTTGCACTTTATTTGGGTCGTTTAGGAAGTCCAACATTCGAGAATAATATTTTCGCTCAAGTATCATTTGTGATGCTTATTGGTATGGCGGCAAAAAATGCTATATTAATTGTTGAGTTCGCCAATGATGAATTCAAAAAAGGGATGAGCTTATTTGACGCTGCAATGGTTGCTGCGAAATCAAGATTCAGACCTATTCTAATGACAGCATTCTCTTTTATCTTAGGAGTTTTTCCTTTGGTAATTGCTACAGGTTCTGGAGCAGAATCAAGAAAAGTAATGGGAATGGCTTTACTTGGCGGCATGTCGCTGGCAACCTTACTAGGAGTATTTATGTATCCAATGCTATTTGTAGCCATTGGCAAATTATTTAATTACGAAAAGAAAAGAGATTTGCAATTAGCAGAAGAAAAAGATGCTGAAATTTCGAAATAAAAATATTTAAAGATAATAATATGAAAAAAATATACGGACTTGCAATACTTCTATTAGCAATAACTAGCTGTGTGGGACCAAAATATGTAGAACCTAAGATTGACATAGAGGAAACCTATGAGCAATATATGCGCGACACTTTAGTATCAAATAACGATACAATTATTAATCTCCGCTGGTGGGACTTTATAAAAGAGCCAGGCTTGGACACGCTGATAAAACACGCATTGGTATATAACAAAGATGTGCTAAAGGCGGCTTCGCGTATAGAGCAGTCTAGAGCAATATCAGGAATGGTAAGTGCTGATCAATATCCTGGTTTTAACCTTCAAGCTGGAGCATCAAAAGGTGCATCAGGAGATTTCGGGAATCATAGTTTGAGTGCAGGAATTGGCATGAGTTGGGAATTAGTGTTTTGGGGAAGATACAGAGCCGCTACAGAAGGTGCAAAAGCTGAACTTCTTGCATCAGAATACGGACTTCGAAGTATACAAATAAGCTTAATATCAAGCGTAACAAATAACTACGTCATGTTTTTAGACTTAAAAAACAGACTTGAAATTTCCGAAAAAACTCTTGGTTCAAGAGATAGCGCTTTACTAATTATACAAGCTAAATATGACGGTGGAATAATTCCAGAGATAGATTTGAATCAAGCACAAATTAATCAAGCAATAGCAGCCGGATCAGTTCCAAAATACAGAAGACAACTAGCAATTACTGAAACTGCATTAGCAGTTCTTATAGGCGAGCACCCAAAAAGTATTATTACAGATGAAGAACAAATTGATAGTTTAAATTTTGGCACTGATATTCCTTATGGAATCCCTTCATTATTACTATTGCGCCGCCCAGATATACTTGCTAGCAGGGAAATATACCATGCTAATTTTAAGCAAATAAATGTAGCGGTAGCACAACGCTTCCCTTCAATAAGTATTACTGGCATGTTTGGTGGATCAAGTATGGCATTATCATCATTTACTGGTTCGGGAATGGCTTGGAGTGCCGGTGCAAACTTATTGGGTCCTCTTTTTGATTTCGGTAAGAATAAAAGACGAGTTGAGGCAGCAAGAGCACAAGCAGAAGAGGCTCTATTTAACTACGAATATACTGTAAATCAATCATTCAAAGAAGTAGAAGATGCTTTGATAAGCATTCAAACATTAAAGCTTGAATTGAAAGCCAAACAAAGCGAAGTAGCCGCAGCAATGAATGCCGAAAGATTATCTAAAATGCGTTATGACAAAGGTGTTACCAGCTATTTAGAATTTCTTGATAATCAAAGAACTTCTTTTAATGCACAGCTAGGCTTATCTATTCTTAAGAGACAAATAATAGAATCTTATTCTGGACTATATAAAGCCCTTGGTGGTGGATGGTTGTCTGCAGAAGAAGAAGAGAATGCTAAAGAGGCTGACAATAGCGACAATAAATAAGGGCATTTATTATTAATAAAAAAAAGCCTGAAATTTGTATTTAAAATACAAATTTCAGGCTTTTTCATTTTCTAGTTATTCTCCCAAGAGCCCCTTTTGCTTAACAATTTGCTCCAATTCCTTACGAGTACGAGTACCAAGTTTTGCATTAATATTTTTTCGATGCTGAGTTATTGTATGATAACTTAAAGATAGTTCATCAGCAATATCTTGACTACTTAATCCTGCAAATACAAGTTTCAGAATACCTTTCTCACGCCTCGTTAAAAAAATATCATAGATAAGTGGGGGCGAAACATTTTCATTATTAATACTATCTTTTGCATACCCTTTAGCAATTGCATTACTTACCTCTTGAGTAAAATAATTATTACCAGAAGACACCATTTCAATAGCTTCTCGAAGCTCACGAGCTCCAGTATTCTTATGAATATAGCCTAGAGCACCTGCTTTTAACATCTTATCAATATACGAATAATCATCATGCATTGATAAGGTAAGAATTTTCATATTTGGATATATGCGTATCAAATGTTCGACAAGCTCCTCGCCTCTCATCTCTGGCATACTTATATCTGTTATTAGAATATCTAATTCTTCATCCTTAATTTTCTCTATGCACTCCCTACCCGAATTTGCAGTACCCACAACTTCTAACCCTTCAGTCTTTCTAATAATTGCTATCAAACCATCTATAAATAATTGATGATCATCTACAATAAAAATTCTTATACTTTTATCACTCATATTTATTCAATTATTTAAGTTCCACTATCAACTGCCCATTCACAAAATCTATTATGCGTATTTCAGCGCCTTTATCAATATATGATTGCTTACAAATAGCGTCATATTTTACTCCATCAACATATACTCTCCCCGACGGGCGAAGTATAGTAGCAGCGGCACCTTCTTTATTTATCATAATACTAAGATCTTTTTCGGTAGAAGTGAAACCTTTAGCAGATTTCATTTCGTTGGCCAAGGACATTCCATATTTTGAACTATAAAAAACATGTTTTACAGCAAAGAAAGTGAGCACTATTGAGCCCATTACAGCAATCATTACAACAAATACAGCTTCCATAATAGCAGTATAAGTTACCTGCGAAAAGTCTAAAGCTACATTATAAAGTAAGCTAAGGATTAATCCTACTGTTACCATTATAATTCCAGCTACACCTGCTATTCCAAATCCCGGTATCAGAAAAACTTCCAACAATAAAAGTATTATTCCAATTACAAATATAATTATCTCCCAATTTTCGGCAAGGCCCTCAATATAAAGAGGTGCAAAATACATTATTGCAGCAGTAATAGCCGCCAATGATGGTACTCCAAAACCAGGGCTTTGCATCTCAAAATATATTCCCCCCATAATTATCATTATTAATAAACCATGAATATATGGGCTTATTAGCCAACCAATAATATGGTCAGTAGTTTTAAGCTCTTGTTTAATAATAACGTAATTCTTAAAACCATACCTCTGCGCAACTTCATCCAATGAATTAAGCTCTGCTTCGCAAAAATTATTTTCAATGGCCTCAGAGGTTGTAAATGTTAGCACTTTTCCAGAATCGGAAATATCCTTAATATAAATATCTTGGTCAACCATGGCCTCGGCTATTTTAGGGTTTCTACCACTAACCTCCGCCGTGGAGCGCATTGTGGAACGCATATACGACTGATACTTATCCGGCATAGCTTCTGCCGTTTGATTTACCACCGTTGCCGCGCCAATATTAGCCCCAGGAACCATATAAATACTATCGCAAGCAATAGAAATTAACGCACCCGCAGATGCAGCATTATTATCAATAAAAACTACAATTGGAATATCTTCTTTAATTATTCTGCTTCTTATAGTATCAGCAGAAACAACCAATCCGCCATATGTATTCATATGAATTAGAAAAAGATCTGCATTGATTTTCTTAGCTTCCTCAAAAGCATTATTCATTTTACGAACCACTGGAGGCCCTATTTCTTCGTCAATGGCAAAAACATAAACAGTGGATGTATCACCATCACTACTATAAGCAAAGATGCTTATAGTAAAGAATATAGCTGAAATAAGTAATTTAATTCTCATAAGTTATCTATTTAAAAAATCTCATCCAAAACAGCACTTACCAATCCCGTATTCGACCAGCCAAATTCTCTAGCCATTTGCGGAACAATACTTTCTTGAGTCATTCCAGGAATAGTATTGGCTTCAATAAAAATATAATCATTATCGTCATTAAAAATATAATCTATACGAATTACACCCTTAAAATTTAATTTCTTATATATAAAAACGGAAGTAGATTTTATCACATTTGCAATTTCCTCAGGTATTTGAGCTGGAATAATCTCCTCTACCAATGAAGAAGTATATTTAGCCTCAAAATCAAAAAATTCAGTTTTGGAATGCACCTCGCAAATTGGAAACACAATCATTTCATTGTCTTTTTGCAATAATCCACAAGTAACTTCTCTTCCCTCAAAAAATGATTCTATAAGCACCTCTTCGTCTTCGGCAAAGGCTTTTTCAATAGCATAAGCAAGTTCTTCTTTAGCTTTTACCTTTGACATGCCAATGGATGAACCACCAGAATTAGGTTTTACAAAACATGGCAATCCTACTTGTTCTAGTATACTATCAATTTCAATATCACCGCCAGCAATAAGATGCACCGATGGCATAGTATTTACATTTAGCGATTTCATCATATAGTTACAATATGCTTTATTCGAAGCTATTGCCGAAACGGTAAAATCTGATGATGTATAAGGAATATTTAGCATCTGAAAATATGCCTGTAGTTGACCATTCTCGCCAGGTCGACCATGGATAATTATATAAACGCCATCAAAATTTACTTTAGCTTTACTATCCTTAAATGAAAAATCATTTTTATCAATATCAAACTGCTTACCATCTATCTCGCAATACCACCTATCGATACTAATAATTACTTTAAAAGGCTTATATATTGAGGTATCCATATTTTGTAGAACAAAATCAGCACTACGCATAGAAATAACTTCTTCACCAGAGAAACCTCCACATACAACAGCAATATTTTTCATGTAAAAATCTTTACTTTAATACTATTAGACAAATAAATTCACTTGCTAAAATAAGTAAAAATATAATTGACAAAACAGATAATCTATTTAATAATAACCAGATTATACACAATATATAAATTAGGGAATTATTAACCTCATTTATTAGGATTACCTATCGATAAGCTCCATAATAATGATTTAAAAACAAGAACCAATAAAAATATTATCTTTGTATTCATATTAACAAAGAAAAACTATGAGCAGGGCTTTTATTACTTTTTTGCTATTTCCCATATTTCTATCAGCATGTACTGCTGTTGAGTTTGAAGAAGTAAAACCAAAATCAGGCAAAGAATATAGCGAGTTTCCAAAGGAGTTTATTGGTGAGTATTATGACATTAAAGACAAGGATACTTTAAAGATAACTAAAGAAAGCTTTTTGTATGGCGATAAAAATAGCAAGTTTCACCTAACGGGCAATTTAAGGCAAGATAGTAACCCTAGCATGGTATTAAAAAAGATAGATGATCTCTATATCCTAAACCTAATGTCGATAAAGGATAAGAGTTGGACTATAATTCCTTTCCAAAAAACAGGCAAAAATATAAGTGTTTATTATATAAGTATGGAGAATGATTCGCTTACTAAAGATGTGGCAAATGAATACACTGAGGAAAGATTAAAACTTTTGGAATCAATTACTGCTGTTGATATAAATACTGACTCAACAAAATTCACTGTAAATCCTAACGACAAAGAGTTTAAATTAATGATTAAGAATGGGTTCTTTGAAAAGATATTGGTTTTTGCTCCTTTATAAATTTGCATCAAAACTCTATTATTACTATCTTTGTTCAATAATTTAAAACTCAATAATTGTGAAATTATTTCAAATATTTCTTCTAAGTTTATTAATAGCATTAAGCTCCTGCACCGAAAAGGATGATAATACAATTGTAGACTTTGCCACAGAGCTAAGGCAGAACGACGAAATAATTGTAACTAACGAAAATACTTTTTTTCTCACCTCATATTTATGGCGCGATTTTATGCCCATAGCAGAAGAAAATGGCAGCACACTGATGTGCGTAGTTCACCTAATAGAGCAGGATAGCCTTAATATTCCAAATTCGCTAGAACTTAGGAAGATTTATATTATAAATGGAAATAATGTTTGGTATTCTGATATTGAAGGCATTACTAAGGAAAACACCTATAAAATTAGAGGTGGCGTAGGTGGAGGCCCAAAATGGGGTCCAAATATTAAAGTTGACGTTATATGTGAATTTACTATCGAAGAAAAAATCTATAAAATTCTTTTGAAATCACAAAAAATAGAAGCTACTTATTAGTTTATCTATAATATCATAAACAACCTATTCTATAGGCAATAGCTCTCATAAAAAAACATTTTATCAAAGCAATAAAATCTTACTTTTGAAGTTAGAAAATAGTGAATACGATTGTTTTTTCTATTCTATAATAAACACAATATAAAACATGCTAAAGATACTTACCAGCAAGAAGTTATATATAAATATATTTGCAATAATAACATTGTCAATAGTGCTTTTAATAGCTACTGTATACTCCCTTGACAGTTTTACTCGCCATGGAGAAGAAATAGAAGTGCCGAATTTTAGCGGTTTTTATCTTGACGATATTGAAAAAGACGCTTTATACTCAAATCTACAATTTACGATTACCGATTCTATTTTCAATAAAGATGCTGAAAAAGGAAGTATTTTTGCCCAAAGTCCTGAAGCAGGAACAATGGTAAAAGAAGGTCGTAATATTTATCTTACTGTTATTGCTCTTTTGCCTGAGATGGTTAGCATGCCTGAGTTAAGAGACCTTTCTTTGCGTAGTGCTAAGAGCAAACTTCAAACTTATGGTATTGAAATAACAAAGCTTAGCTATGTTCCAAATATTGCAAAAAATGCAGTTATTGAGGTTAAGTATAATGATGAAGAAATATTTGCTGACGACAAACTTGAAAAAGGATCGGGAGTAGAACTTATACTTGGTCTGGGCTCTCATAGAGAACTTATAAAAGTACCTTTACTTATAGGAATGACTCATCAACAGGCTGAAGGTGAGCTGCATTTGGCTTCATTAAATATTGGAGAAGAAAACTTTGAAGAAGGAGACAACAGAAGCACAGTAAGAGTTTATCGCCAATTACCACATTATAGCGATGAGCCTACAGTAAAACAAGGACAAAAAATTCAGCTATTTTATAAATCAGACGAAAATTTCGATTTTGAGAAACACTTGAAAACAATAAGACCGTCAAACTCTATTACTGATAGCCTAATAAATTCTGAAAATTTAGATGAATAAAATTATAATTACCATAATAATAATAGCTACATCTTTTGTAAATACCTATGCACAAGAGGTGTTGACTGGGCTAAGCAGAAATCCTATTTTAATTAATAAGGAACTTGCTAACTCCAATTTAAAAGAATCAAAAGCTGTAAATGAGGAGATTCATCTTCCTATGCGTGAGGACTTTTCATTACCAAGCTTTATTCCTAACCCTAAATACTGGGCATCAAAAAGTGTTTTTGTTAATAATTCCTATGCTATAAATCCTCCATCAATTGGTGTTGTTACTTTCGATGCCATGGACGAAAATGGATTAGTTTACTCGCATATGAATAGCTTTCCTGCGGGAGCAGATACCTTTACTACCAATAATATAAGACTTGATAGTGTTTTTGGCTCTTTTCAAAGAAAGTTAAAACCTAGCGACTCAATTTATTTAAGCTTTTTTGTACAACCCGAAGGTAAAGGCAGTATGCCTCTAAGCGGCGACTCTCTAGTGCTACAATTATACGATGCTAATAATGCACAATGGAATAGCGTTTGGAATATAGATGGTTTATCACTAGATACTTTTAGGGCAAAATACGACACAAGCTTTCTCAGAGTGATGATTCCAATTGTCGATATCAATTATTTTACTGACAGCTTTAGATTCCGTTTTTATAATTACGCCAGAGTACCATCAGCCGACAAACCTAGTTGGCGATCGGGACTACATAGCACTTGGAATTTAGATTATATTATTCTTGACACAAATAGAAGTATGGACGATACTTTTTTTGCTGACAATGCTATTCAGAATATGCCCTCAACTCTGCTGAAAGATTATCAATATACTACATGGAAACAATTTAACGCAGACCCAGGCAATAGTATGCAAGCTGGACAAAGTGTTACTATTTTCAATCACGATAATCTTGTAAAAAATGTTGCTAAGAAATTCTACGTCTATGACCTTTGGGATAAAACACTGAGTTTCAGCACTCCTACTACAGCTATAAACGTAGGTTCCAAATTATCTTCAGAATATGTGCCTGATTATAATGCCTTTACTTTTTCAAGTTCGGCACCGCAGTATCCCGATTTCAAAGTCCTATACCATGTATCGTCAAATACTGGAGACCCCGATATATTTAAGAATAACGATACCGCATATTTCTATCAGAAATTTTATAATTATATGGCATATGATGATGGAATACCTGAAGCAGGATATGGATTATCTACTCCAAATGGTAGACTTGCTTATAAATTCACATTAAATACTGCCGACACATTGCAGTCAATACAAATGTATTTTAACCAAACATTGGGGAATGCAAATCAAAAATATTTTTACCTAACAGTATGGGACGATAATAATGGTAAGCCTGGAAGTGTAATTTATGAGAAATCTGGGAAACGCCCTGAATTCAACAGTCAATTATTTAAATTCTATACTTATACTCTTGAACAAGAATTACCTCTTAGTGGAACTTTCTATATTGGATGGCGACAAACCACAAAAGATAATCTTAATGTAGGTTTCGATTTAAATAATAATCAATCTGATAAGGTGTTCTACAATGTTAGTGGAGTATGGTATAACTCTAGTTTCGAAGGAGCGCCTATGATTAGACCTATTCTAGGGCAAGAACAAGAAGCTCACGTGGGCATTAAGAATAATAAAAAAACTAAGAATATTAGTTTCAATATATATCCAAACCCAAATAATACAGGAATTATTAATATCGCCATAAGTGATAATAGTATAAATCCTATTAACTATCATATAGACATCTATTCATTACAAGGGCAGAAAGTATATAAAGGGCAATATCAATCTAGGATAAATTTACAACACTTATCTAAAGGAGTTTATATTATAATGATTTCAAACTCTAAAACTAATAACATTAAGAAATTAATACTAAACTAATGGAAGCTGAAGAAAATAACATATTTGAGATACACAACAACGAAACGCCAGATTTACATGAGCATTATAATTTCATAGTTGACAAAGGGCAATCCTTGCTTAGAATTGACAAGTACATTCAGATGAAAATTGAGAATGCTACTAGAAGTAAAATTCAGGAATCGGTAAAAGCTGGTAAAGTATTAGTAAATGAGAAGACTATAAAATCCAATTATAAGGTAAAGCCAATGGATAATATACAAGTTTTCTTTGATAATCCTCCTCGCGAAGTTGAGATTACTCCTCAAGATATTCCCATCGAAATAGTTTATGAAGATGATGATATCATTGTTGTAAACAAACCTGCTGGCATGGTAGTACATCCTGCATATAGCAATTACGATGGCACTTTATTAAACGCACTAACTTTCCATATGAGCAAGTCTGATTTGGGAAAACCAAAAACACCATTCTTGGTGCATCGCATTGATAAAAACACAAGCGGACTTCTTCTTATTGCCAAAAGCGATACTATGCATGCCCGCTTGGCTAAACAATTTTTTGACCATACTACCGAGCGTAAGTATATTGCTCTTGCTTGGGGCGATTTTAAGGAGGAAGAAGGTACAATAAGAGGCAATATTGCCCGCTGTCCTAAGGATAGAAGAGTAATGTGTATTTTTGAGGAAGGTGGCGAAATTGGAAAACATGCCGTTACTCATTATAAAATTTTGGAGCGTTTTGGATATATTACTGCAATAGAATGCCAGTTAGAAACAGGTAGAACTCACCAAATTAGAGCTCATATGAAACATATTGGTCATCCGTTATTTAATGATGATACTTATGGTGGCGATGCTATTCTTAAAGGTACAACTTTTACTAAATATAAGCAGTTTGTAAATAATTGTTTTAAGATTATTCCTCGTCAAGCATTACATGCCCGATCACTTGGCTTTACTCATCCTAGAACGAATGAGAGAATGCACTTTGAATTGGAATTGCCGCAAGATATGCATGATGTAATGGCAAAATGGAGAGCTTACGGCGAAAATGGATATTAAAACATTATAACTAACATAATAAACATCAAAATATGTTTCCAACATTAGGACATTTAATAAACTACTTATTAGGAACAAATATAAATTTTCCGATGCCAACCTATGGTTTTGTATTGGTAATGGCATTTGTAACTGCCGGAATTATTCTGAAATACGGCCTATTAAGAAAAGAAAAACAAGGTTTATTGCTAGGTCATAGAGACAAAATTCTTATTTCAGGACCAATAAATTATTCTGACATTATAGTATCAGGCGTTTTCTACTTTATTATAGGATGGAAGATAATAGGAATAGCTCTTGATTACGATAATTTCACTAATGATATAAATGCATATATATTCTCGCTGCAAGGAAGCATTATTGCAGGAATAGTTTTTGCAATAATTGGAGCAGGCTATGGATATTTGCAAGCAAATAAAAAATATTCTAAAGAAGAAATATTCGAGGAAAAAGATATTCTACCACATCAGCTTACATTAAATATTGTAATGATTGCAATGATTTCTGGAATAATTGGGGCAAAGGTTTTTGATATTCTAGAAAATTTTTCAAGATTTCTCCAAGACCCTTTGGATGCATTATTTTCATCTGGTGGTTTTACTTTTTATGGTGGACTTATAGCCGGATTTTTTGCCGTTTGGTATTATATCCGTAAGAAAAATATCGATTCATTAACATTAATGGATACTGCAGCACCAGCCATTCTTGGAGCTTATGCCGTTGGACGAATGGCTTGTATGCTAAGCGGTGATGGTTGCTGGGGAATCCCAAATCCTGATCCCAAACCTGAATACTTAGCAATGATTCCTGATTGGCTATGGGCTTTTGATTTTCCGCATAATGTAATTAACGAAGGAAGTATTATCACTAGTTGCGATGGAAATTATTGCCACAGATTAGATGTGCCAGTATTCCCCACTCCTATTTATGAGTCAATTCTAAGTTCTATATTTTTTCTGATAGCATGGTTTCTTCAAAACAAGATTAGAACTGCAGGAGTAGTTTTCTTTATTGCAATAATGCTTAATGGTTTTGCAAGATTTTTTATTGAGAAAATTAGAGTAAATAATGTATACGACATTGGACAATCACATATTACTCAAGCCGAAATAATATCTTCATCACTAGTATTAATTGGAATTATTGGAATTTTTATTTTGCTAAAACTTAAAAAAAAGAAAGTCTAATATTACTACTTTTGTATATTACAAATAAAACAATAGAAATTGAAAGCTTATAAAAGCATATTATTTATAATTATCCTATTTAGTTTTATCAGCAATAATACATTTGCCGATAAGCGTGATAGCGTAATTGCAATTGCAAATGATACAACAAGCATATTGTTTTATTATAAAGATAAAGCCTTTTCGAAAGCTGAGCTTCATTATGTAGATACTACATTGCATAATTCCCACCGCTACTCCGCAAAAAACAATGCATACGATATAGCAGCAAATACTCACTTTGTTGGTGGTCCGCTAAAGAACTTATACTTTACTGGCTTAAGTCCTCAATATAGTGTTGGCGAAAATGCTCTGGGAAAATTATACTACCGATCAATAGAAATGCCTTATTATAAAAATGTAAAAACTCCTTATTCGGAAGTGTTTTATACTATGGCAACTGCCGAAGAAAACTACTTGAAAGGAATACTCGCCGCTAAGGCAAGCAAAAGGCTATATTATGGTATAAATTTCAATATAGAAACTACTAGTGGCCTAATGACTAATAGCCAAGTTCAGAATGCACACTTTAGAGGAATTGTTGGATTTGAAGCCTTGAATCAACGTTATGGCTATAATCTTGAATATATTTATAATAAAATGAAATTTGGCGAAAATGGAGGCCTTATAAATGTGCTATACGTTGACTCTACAGAACAAAACCAACAACTATTAGCCGTAAACTTAAATGAAGCTTATAATCTAACAAAATCAAATTATTTTGCTTTTAATCAATATCTAAATATTGGAAAAACAGCAACAGACTCCACCAATCACCATTTTCTAGGCAAGCTATACCTAAATACTACATATAGTTCAAAGGCACGACTTTATTACGATAAAAATTGGGATAGTGCTTATTATCAAAATGCTTATATTGACTCTATTCAATCTTATGATTCGCTAGCAATTACTGATTTTGAAATGGATTTAGGTATTACAAATTTTTATCCAGAAAAGCACCAATATTTCGCCTTTAATTTTGGTATAGCCTATAATTACAAGATGTATTATAATGGCGAAAAGGACTTTTTCTTTAACTATGCTAGCCCTCATGGAGATATTATCTTAGATTTTCATAAGTTTATTTTGGAAGGAGGCGCTCGTTATCAAATTAAGATACCAAATGGTCACTCCATTGATATTGGGGCTAATGACTTAAATATGTACGGAAGAATGAAGTTCCCCTTGGCTAAGAATTTTAATCTAGATGTTGGTTTATCTATGGATCTAGAGTCTCCAGAAGTAAAATCGTATAGCTTATATTCAAATCACTATAAATGGGAAAATGATTTTAATAAACAAAAACATTTAGAGATAAACTCTCATCTCGATTATAGAGGTTATAAATTGGAAGGATCAATACATACTATTTCTGATTTTGTATATTTTGACAATAATCTTATCCCTCAACAATACAACGAAAGCTTTCAGGTAATTACTGCCAAATTTAAGAAAGAGTTACATATTAAAAATGTAGGAACTCATATTAGTCTGATATATCAGCAGAGTAGTAATAATGAGGTTGTGCGCCTTCCATCTTTTGTGGCAAATGGTAATTTCTTTTTCAGCCTTCCTGTTTTTAAAGGTGCATTAGTACTTCATCCTGGGATTGATGTTACATACCTAACCGCATACAATGGTTACAGTTACAATCCAGCATTAATGCAATTTTATTCGTACGAAGGCACCGAATTAAAAGAACAAGTTTATATAGATTTATATCTAAATATAAGAGTCAAAAGAGCAAGGGTGTTTATTAAATATCAAAATGCTGCATCTAATATTGGTAATTATAAATATTTTCTCGTAAAAGGATACCCTCAACAAAGAGCAACTCTTAAGTTTGGTCTTTCATGGAGATTTATTGATTAAAGCTCTAGAGAATAATTCCTATTTGTCATAATGTCATAGAAAGTGTTATATATACCTTTTGGCATATTTTATGACTTCTTATTGTTCATCAACTAAAATTATAATTACTATTGCAGTATTATAAAATTAGTAATGGAAATATTACCGAAATAAATAAAAACAATATATTATGTCAGAAGAAATAACAAAAGTAAAGAGTTTTATAATCGGCTCAGGACCTGCAGGATATACTGCAGCGATATATGCTTCAAGAGCAAATTTATCACCAGTATTATACCAAGGAATGCAACCTGGTGGGCAGTTAACTACTACTACCGAAATAGAAAATTTTCCTGGTTACCCTGAAGGAACCGAGGGTCCTAAAATGATGGAAGACTTACAAAAACAAGCTGAAAATATGGGTGCAGATATCCGTTGGGGTGTTGTAACAGAGGCTGATTTGTCAAAACGTCCTTTCATTATTAAGACCGATGATAAAAAAGTTTTTGAAGCTGAAAGTGTAATTATTTCTACTGGAGCTTCTGCAAAATACTTAGGTCTAAAATCAGAGAATGATTTTAAAGGTGGTGGAGTTTCTGCTTGTGCTACTTGCGATGGTTTTTTCTATAAAGGAAAGCCTGTTGCTGTAGTTGGTGGTGGCGATACTGCTGCTGAAGATGCACTTTACTTAGCAAATATTACTTCAAAAGTATATATGATTGTTCGTCGTGACGAGCTACGTGCATCAAAAGTAATGGCTCAGCGTGTTGAGGACCATCCTAATATTGAAGTATTATGGAACCATGTAACTAAAGAAATAGTTGGCGAGCAAAAAGGTTTTATGAAAGCTCTTAACGCAGCTATTTTAGAAAATGTAAAAACTGGTGAGGAGAAAAAAATTGACATTGAAGGTTTCTTCGTTGCAATTGGTCACCACCCAAATACTAAATTATTCAAGGATCAAATTAAGCTCGACGACCAAGGATATATTATAACTGATGCAGACTCAACTAGAACAAATATTGAAGGTGTATTTGCTGCAGGCGATGTTCAAGATCATACTTACCGACAAGCAATTACTGCTGCTGGTAGTGGTTGTATGGCGGCTATAGAAAGCGAGCGCTGGTTGGGAGAACAATAGGAATTAGAAATGTAGAATTAGAAATGTAGAATTAGGAATGTGAATTAAGAATTTTTTAAGTATTATTAAACCTTAATTATTAATTCATAATTTTACATTTCTTATAGAATGCCTTATCTTTGCAAAATAATTAATACCATAAATAATCATGAAAAATTCAAAAACAACATTTCTACTAATATTTGCAATAGCTGTTATAGCAATAAATTATTCGTGTGATAAAATTGATGAATTACTTACATTTACTATCTCCAATAAAACTGAAATTGTTATTGAAACAAGTATTCCCATAGCATTGCCATTCGAAATACCCACCCCCGACATTACTACGGGCTCTGAGGAGCAAATGAGCAATAATAATTCAAGCACAGATTTAATAAAAGATGTACTACTTACCTCTTTTAATATGAAAATAAAAGATCCTTCTGATAAAACATTTAGCTTCTTAAAATCAATACATATATACATCTCTACCAATAGCTCTGACGAAATTGAACTCGCCTATAAAGAGAATATTGATTCAGGCACAAACTCTATTAATTTAATCACAACTACAGCCAAACTTGATAAGTATATTAAAGCAGATAAGTATAAATTAAGAACAGAAGTAACAACAAAAGAAACAGTAACTCAGGATATTACCATTGAAATAAATATGGAATACAAAATAACTGCTGATCTATTATAAACAATAATTAATACTTAGCTTTTAAAAATTATAACCACCAGTTCTTTCTTAGATTTGGTGGTTTTTTTGTGCTTATTTTTTAATATTCATAATCAAATATTTACTACATTTGACAGTGTAAAAAAACTAACAAAAAATACTTAAACATGGCTATTAGCTGGAATGAAATAAAAGACCGAGCACTGAGATTCTCAAAAGAATGGGCTGACGAAACAAAAGAACGTGCTGAAAAAGATAGCTTTTGGAATGATTTCTTTAATGTGTTTGGCATCTCGCGACGAAGAGTAGCTACTTTTGAAGAGCCTGTAAAGAAGCTTGGTAATAAGCAAGGATTTATTGATTTGTTTTGGAAGGGAACTTTATTGATTGAGCATAAATCCAAGGGCAAAGATTTGGACAAAGCATTTACCCAAGCAATTGATTACTTTCCCGGATTAAAAGAGCACGAGCTTCCCAAATACATCTTAGTTTCTGACTTTGATAGAATAAAACTATTTGATCTGGATGAAGGAACGGAACATGAGTTTCATATATCTGAATTTTATAAAAATGTAAAGCTCTTTGGTTTTATTGCAGGTTATCAAAAACGAACTTATAAAGAAGAAGACCCCGTAAATATTCAGGCAGCTGAACTAATGGGTAAACTACACGACCAACTCAAAGGTTTTGGTTACGAAGGGCATCCCTTGGAAATCTATTTGGTACGTTTGCTTTTTATCCTGTTTGCAGAGGATACAGGTATTTTTGAGAAAGATATTTTTCAAGAATTTCTTGAACAAAAAACCAATGAAGATGGAAGCGATTTAGGAGCTTGGTTGGCTCAAATTTTTCAAGTGCTGAATACACCTGAGGATAAACGATTGGGCAATTTGGACGAGCATCTCGATCAATTCCCCTATGTAAATGGTGGTTTGTTTGCAGAATTTCTGCCCATCGCGGCTTTTAATTCCAGTATGCGCACATTACTCTTAGAAGCATCTTATTTGGATTGGGGTAAAATATCGCCTGCCATTTTTGGCTCGCTATTTCAATCGGTGATGAACCCCGAGCAACGCCGAAATCTTGGAGCGCATTATACTTCCGAAAAGAATATTTTTAAGGTAATTAAGCCGCTGTTTTTGGATGAGCTGCGAGCCGAATTTGAAAAAGTAAAATCCAATACCAAACGGCTTAGAGAATTTCATAAAAAACTATCGACACTTAAATTTCTCGACCCTGCTTGTGGAAGCGGTAATTTCTTGATTATTACCTATCGCGAATTGCGAATGCTGGAGTTGGATATTTTGCGCGAACTTTATAAAAACCAAATTGTAACCGATATTGCCCATATTGTATGGGTAGATGTGGACCAGTTTTATGGAATAGAATATGATGAGTTTGCCGCGCGTATAGCCGAAGTAGCCATGTGGTTGATCGACCACCAAATGAATATGCAAATATCAGAGCAGTTTGGACATTACTTTGTGCGCTTGCCTTTAACCAAATCGGCTAAAATTGTAAATGGAAATGCCCTGCGAATTGATTGGGATACGTTAATAAATAAAGATTACTACGATCTTTCAGCCGATAGTGTAAATATCAGTATTGTAGCAGAACAAGAAACTCACATTAAAAGTATTAACATTAGAACTAAGTCGGTAAACATAATTGATGAAAAGACCCTAAAAGAAAGAGAGGATAAGAACCGAATTAAATTTAATTATATTTTGGGTAATCCGCCTTTTATTGGTAAGCAATTGCAAACCAAAGAACAAAAAGAAGATATGAAACTTATCTTTGATGGTGTCAAGGGTGCTGGTGTTTTAGATTATGTTACTGCTTGGTATTTAAAAGCAGCAAACTATATACAAGGAACTAAAACAAAAGGTGCTTTTGTTTCCACTAATTCTATATCACAAGGTGAGCAAGTTGGAATTTTATGGAATGAATTATTAAATGAATTCCAAATTAAAATATTTTTCGCTCATAAAACATTCAATTGGAGTAATGAAGCAAAACATAATGCGGCTGTTCACGTTGTGATTATTGGATTTGCAAATTTTGACGTAAAAGAAAAATTCATTTTTGACTATCACAATATAAACGAAGAACCTGCTGAAATAAAAGCTAAAAATATAAATCCATATTTAGTTGAAGCTGTTAATACAATTATACTTTCTAAAACTAAACCAATATCAAAAACTAAACCAATGCAATATGGAAGTAAACCTGTTGATGGAGGAGCATTTTTGTTTTCAGAAGAAGATATGAACAATTTTTTAAAACGGGAGCCAAATTCGAAAGGGTTTTTCAAAAGATACATAGGTTCTTATGAATATATTCATAATGTAAGCCGCTATTGTTTATGGTTAAAGGGTATTAGTCCTAATGAATTAAAAAGTTTGCCTGAAATCTTAAAAAGAGTAGAATTAGTCAAATTAACAAGGTTAAATAGTTCTAAAACTCCAACTAGAGAAGCGGCAAGTTTTCCAACTATTTTTGCTGAAGATAGACAACCTAAAACTAATTATATTGTAATTCCTTTAGTGTCTTCTGAAAGAAGAATATACATTCCTATTGGATTTGTAGAAAAAGATGTAATTGCATCTAATGCCTTAAGTTTTATTCCTCAAGGTGATATTTTTCTATTTGGAATAATAACATCTTTAATGCATATGACTTGGGTAAAATACA
>Ga0164318_10000632_pt1 | contig 27995 bp, 18 predicted proteins | sample GuaBasSedimGuay9_FD_113734 | JGI IMG/M metagenome (GOLD analysis project Ga0164318, IMG submission 113734) | Subseafloor sediment microbial communities from Guaymas Basin, Gulf of California, Mexico - Guay9, Core 4571-4, 0-3 cm | ecosystem: Environmental > Aquatic > Marine > Hydrothermal vents...
ATGATGTGCCTGTTGAACTCATTCAATCCCCCCTGGAACCGTCTGTGTTCCATGAGGTTGATTCTCTTCTGCAGAACGGTCTGCAGGACAGGGCCGTAAGAGCTTTGAGACAGATGGACCCGGTGGAAGTCGGGAAGCCCGATATGCTGTGGAGGTTTGTGGGAGCATACAACGGCCGCGGCATGACCGACAGGTGTGTTTCTGCTCTGGACAGCCTGGAGAGGGCAGGCTGGGGAGACCTTACCGGCTGGAAAATCTCCGTTCTTGATCTGAACCGTGAACCGGAGCGTGCAGTTGAACTTGTTGGCTCTCAGGATGTTCTTCTGCTTGGCTGGTTGTACAGGGACAGTATTGAGAACATGCCTTCAGTGCTGTCTATTCCTGTTCCGTCGAACCTCGGGGAACGGGCTGCGAGGCTTCTGCTTGCGCCGGAGGGAATTACACCTGGGCAGCTGGAACTTGCCGCTTCCGATGTAAAGTACCTGCCTGTAACAGTGGGAACAAGGGTTGAACGTGAGCTGGAGCTGGCTGTAACCTCTTCAGGAAGCTGGTGGAGTGATGCTCTTAAAGCGTTTGACCCCCAGGGTACCAGTGACCCCGGATTGCGCCTGCAGGCTCTGAGAATGAAATTTCTTGGTACAGGTGACTATTCGTACTGGCAGCAGCTTATCGGTACATCCGCCGAGGTTACAGCTGCCTATGTAATAGCGTCCAGGTGGCCTGACAGGGTGAGCTGGGAAGTTGCCGATGTTCTTGTTGACTGCGGGTACAGTCAAACCGTCTCGGCAATCGCAGTTTCCCGGGGTGATCCTTCTTTTACAGCAGGTGTCCGGATGGCCCGGTTAAGGAATGCTGGAAGCTATTCTGTTCTGGAAGCTCTGTGTGATTCAATTCCGTTAGATGCTTCCATTGAACTTCAGGCGAGGGCGGCACTGTTCAGGGCCAGGTCTCTAAGGGCAAGACGGCAGAACACGGCGGCTTACAGGGCGTACTACAGGTTTGCTCAGGAATTTCCTTTTCATCCAACTGCCCGCGAGGCATCCTATCTGGCTGGAAAATACTTTGACAGCGAGCAGAACTGGGCTGAGGCAGCTGATGCATACCTTGCAAGTCTGAGAGCTTCAGGAAGCTGGGATGGTGATGCCAGAGCTCACTGGCGCGGCGGGTTCTGTCTCTACATGAACGGTCGTGGCGGTGTCGGGGATTCTCTGTGGCAGGCAGGCTGTGAGAGATTTCCCTTCAGCCACTGGGTTGATGAAATGCTTTTCTGGAGGGCACGGTACGCGGAAAGACAGGGTAACGAAAGTCGCAGGATACGATTGCTGCAGCGTGTTGCAGAGGAATTCCCCTGGGAGTTCTACGGAATGCTGGCTGCAGAGAGACTGGGAATACCGGACGAGTTGAGCTTTACAGTTGTAAGCCCTGTAATCAGAGATGACGCAGTGCTGTCCATGGCGGCGGATCTGTTCGGCTCAGGTTACGGAACAGCAGCTGTGGAGATGCTGTACGCAGGAAGGGAAGGCGACAGAGCTACCAGAGCCGTGGCCCTTGGAATACTGGGTGAACACGGCAGGTCAATTGCAGCTATGAGAGCGATGGATACGGAATACAGAGACGCTGGCGCTGGTATTCTTCCAGACAGTCTTCTGGGATGGTACTTCCCATCCCCCTATATGGAACTGGTCAACGCGGTTACGGATACAATGACACTGGAAGCCTCTTACGTGGAAGGTATAATGAGAGAAGAAAGCTATTTCAACAGGTTTGTGGTTTCCAGCGCAGGGGCCACCGGGCTTATACAGCTTATGCCAGGTACAGCAGGGGATGTTGCCAGGTGGAATGGTCTTCCCAGATTGACTTCTGAAGAGTTTTTTAACCCGGAGCATTCAGTTCTCTACGGCAGCCTTTACATCAATTCCCAGGCCAGACGGTACAGCCATCCTGCGGTGTTTCTCGCCGCGTACAACGCAGGGCCCGGAAATGCGTCAAGATGGATAGACATGCACGGTTTTGATAGCAGTGACCAGGAACTTTATATTGAGCAGATCACTTACAGAGAAACAAGAATGTATGCAAAGAAAGTGCAGCGTTCCGCCTGGATATACGGAAGGATCAGATAATGTATTTTATTATTTTTGCACTTATTGCCGCTGGTGGTTTTACAACCGATCACGATGAGAACACCACAATCGTATTCCCGCCCTACGGACACTGTATGGGTATATACAGGGCAGGGCAGGATCAGCTCAGTCTTCTTCTTGGAGGAATGCTGCAGTTCGATGATCCCCAGGGCCTTGCAGCGGTGCTGCCGGACGCGTGGGACACATCGGACCCCAGTGATGATGACGAGCTGGCGGTTTACGGAGTAAACAGCGGGTCCGGGCATATTATCTACAATGCTTCCATGTATACTCTGGGGTACTATGGAGGCAATGGAAGCGGAGATGACCAGCTTCTTTCTCCCCATGGAATAGCAGCCACAACATCCGGCACAGTTTACGTGGCTGATACCGGCAATCACCGGGTGGCTGTTCTGCACAGATCAGGCCAGAGATTGAGTCCTGAATCTTTTATAGAAGGTTTTTCAGAACCATGGGATGTGGCTCTGGACGGACGGAATATCTGGGTTACCGACAGGGCAGCTGGTACTCTGTCCAGATACACATCCGCTTCTGACATGAACCCTGTAGTGTTTCAGGTTGATTCTCCCAGAGGTGTTGCCGCAACCGGCTATGGTGAATACACCGACGGGCACCCTGCATGTCAGGTTGTCATTACCGGCAACGGTACAGTCCTCACAAAACTGGTTGACGGTTCTGTTGTGGAAACCGCAGATCTGTCCAGCTGCGGCGGCAGTTTCTTTAACTATGTCGAGCTGGACTACCATGGAAATGTGTGGGTTACAGATTCCATTGCGTGCAGAATTCACAAGTTCGATCCGCAGCTGAACTATCTCGACAGCTGGGGAGACGGCTACGGTGAAGCAGACGGCAGTTTTCTGCATCCCACAGGTCTTGCAATATGGGACAGGTTCGGACAGATCTTTGTTGCTGAAAGTTCAGGGGCCAGATACTTCTGGGTAGGGACCGATATTAAAAATCTGAGTTTTTCAAGTGACGGTAACGGATGCTCGGTTTCCGGAAGACTTACGGAAAAAGCAGCCATGGTAGTAAACATCTACCGGTCAGACGGTTCTCTTGCGAGAAGCCTTTATTCCGGTCGCAGGGCACCTGGAAACTTCAGTCTGGAGTGGGATGGCACAACGCTGCAGGGACGCAGGGTTTACAGAGGTGAGTACACGATTTCCATAAACATTGAACCTGTTTATTCAAGCAGAACATACTTCGATAAAACCTGGACTCAGGAGTTTCATATGGATGGTCAGGAAGAGGTGGAGGCCCCACAGGGAGAGAGGTCCCGCTGAAATACGCAGCTCTGGCAGTTCTGTTTCTGGTCTCCGCTTTTTTCAGCGGAACTGAAACCGCGTGTTTCAGCCTGAGTCACCCTCAGAAAGAGAGGATGTCCGCAACGGCAAGGGGCCGCAGGGCACTGAAACTTCTCTCTGATCCAGGCAGACTGCTTACCTCAATTCTTCTGGGCAACACATTTGTGAATGTTGCCGCGTCCTCCCTGGCTGCAGGTATTACCGCTGAATTGATCCCCGGAACTCTGGGCATGGGCGCAGGTGTTGTTGTTATGACATTCCTGCTTCTTGTCCTGGGTGAGATAAGCCCTAAAACTCTTGCCAGAAAAAGAAACAGGGAATGGATAGAGGCGTCGTATTCTGTTATGGCTGTGCTGGTAAAGGTTTTTTCCCCGCTTGCAAAACTGCTTTCGTATCCGGCGGAGATAGCAGACAGGTTCATTCCATGGAAAGAAGGAACCGAGGGTTACATGGCTTCCGAGCTGTACATCCTTATGGAAATGGCCAGGAATGAAGGTATTCTCGGCGGAGAGGCGGCAACAGCCGTTGCCATCCTTGAACTGGACGAAAGACGCTGTGTGTCTGCCATGGTTCCAAGGGAAAGAGTTCTTTTCTTCATGTCAGACTGGAATGAAGAAAAAATGAGAACAGAAGCTGAAAATAGTTCGCAGACTGCCTACCCTCTAATCGATTCCTCAACAGGTCTAATGATCGGTGTCGTAGATGTTAAAGACCTGCTGGGCATGAACACATTCAAAATTCGTGAGGTTCCCTTCTTCCCGGAGTCTGCACGGCTGAGTACGGTGCTCTCGGGACTTCGCGCGTCGGACAACAGAATGGGTGCTGTTGTGGATGAATACGGTGACTGGACGGGAATCATTTCTGTTTCAGATATACTGGAAAGGGCCGTTTTTGCAGGCAGTGCGGGAATGCCTCTGCCTGAAGGTGTGCAGAGGAGCGGATCGGGTCTGGTTATCCCTGCCAGTCTTTCTGTTGATTCTCTGGCTTCACTGCTGAATTCTGAAACCCTTTCCGCGAAATATGCCGAGTCGTGTGGAGGACTTCTTCAGGAGATAACAGGAAGACTTCCAGTGGAAGGTGAGGTAATACAGTATTCCGGGTTTGCATTCAGAATAATCGGTGTCCGCACCAACGCGATTGACAGAATTTATGTAAGCAGGGCAGACGAATCATGATCAGTCTGGTGGTTTTTGCAGGTGCCTGTATCCTCGCCGCGTTCTGCAGCGGGTCAGAAACCGCCTTCTCTGCCGCAGGCAGAATTCAGGTCGCGGCCAGGGGGAGAAAAGGTGCCCGGGCTCTGTGGTTTTTGGAAAGACCATCCAGATACCTTGCGACTACCCTGGTCGGTACAAACGTGGGAGTTGTTCTTACTTCAAGCATTACCCACGGCTGGGGTGTTCAGCTGGGTGATGTCTGGCAGGTGGTATTTGCGTTTGCAACTGCTGTTTTCCTTCTTTTGTTTTCGGAAATAACACCAAAGCATCTGGCCCTTTTCAGAAGCAGCAGGGTGTCTGTTGCCTCAGCCCCGGTTCTGTTCGTTTTCCGTGTTATTATGTACCCGTTGATTGCTGCCGCTTCAGGGATATCCCGTCTTATAGCAGGGAACGACACTGGTGGAAGGTTCTTTGAAAGCAGGGAGGAAGTGCGTGGTCTTCTGTGTTCCGCAGGTGGAAGGAAGGGCAGGCTTGCGTCATCTGTTCTCAGCGTGGCTGATACCCGGGTTCGCGTATACTCGAAACGACTTGATGAGTTTCCCGGTGTTGATTCCGGTGTTGGAAAGAGGCAGGCTGTTGAACTTCTTCTGGCTTCAGGAGAGAATCTTCTGCTTGTGTGGGAGAAGGTAGGGGTAACTCTGTCGGGTTCAGTAAAAAGCTCCGTTCTGGCCAGATGGGACGGTGAAGGTTCCATAACTAGAATATCCACAGGTCTTCCCTATTTCGACGGGAATTCAAAGCCGCTGAAGGTTCTCTCTGCGATATGGAAATCTGAAGCCGGTGCGGCTATCCTTCTGGATGACAACAAACAGCCGGAGAGCGTTATCACTGCAGAGATGATTCTTACCCACCTTATTCCGGAGCAGGATGATGCATGACAGAAATCCTCTTACCGGTCTTCCAGGCAACATTGAGATACAGAGTAAACTGGAACAGCTGGTTGTTCATGGAGACAGTACTGCGGCGTACATTGATATCGTGGATTTCAAGCCATTTAACGATTACTACGGTTTTGCTCTCGGTGATTCTGTAATAAGGCGTCTTGGTCAAATTCTTGAAGAATCTGTTCCCGGCTGCTTTGTGGGGCACATCGGTGGAGATGACTTCATCTGTGTGGGAAAGGGCAGCAGCTTTTCAAAGGGAATAGAAATTGCCCGGCAGCGGTTTCGCAGTATTGTGCCGGGATTCTATACACACCGCGACCGTGAACTTGGCGGTATAGAAACCTTTGACAGAGAGGGAAGCTACAGATTTCTTCCTCTGCTGGATATAGCTGTTGTTTACGCCGATGCTGAAAAAAGCACCGTTACAGTTGAATCACTTGCCGGGAAAGCCGGACGCACCAAAAAGCTTCTTAAGGGGCAGCAGGTTGCCTCACCGGTGTTTCCCGTGCTGAGGAAAGCACTTGAACTGGAATACAGCGTACAGAACACAAAAGCACTTATTGAGGCCTGTGGCGTTCTCCGGGAAGAGGGAGCCGTAGATATTCTAGAGGGAGTACTGCACGGTCATTACAGCTGGAATCTCAGAAAGAGTGCCGCCCTCGCACTGGGCTACATAGGTAATTCCAGATGCACACAGCTTTTGCAGAGTGCGCTGAAAGACAGCAATCCGCATGTGCGTACCAGGTCTGTGGAGGGGCTGGTGGTTTCCATGGGGCGGGAAGCAGGCCCGTTGATTGCTCCCCTGCTTAAAGACAGGTCCACCTGGGTAAGAAGGGCAGTTCTCAGGGGGACAGGGCATGCCGGCTGGTACCAGGGTTTGCATTATCTGAAGGATGCTGCCACAGGTATTGCTCCTGGAGCGGGAATCAATACTTCGCAGGAGAGAAGAGCAGCTCTTGAGGGAATCGCCATGCTTGGAAAGTCTGAGGATGCGGAATTTCTCGCTGAATTGTGCGGATCGAAAGATTACTTTCCCCGGGATGCTGCCTGTCGTGCGTTGTGTGCGGTGGGAACTGATCTCGCTGCGGATTTCGTAATTGAACGCAGCACTGTGATACCGGATGTTCTTAACCTTGCAGGAATAAGCAGTTCTAATCTAAGGAAACTGGAGGTGATTGCAGCAAGGTCACTGGCTGCCGCAGATCCGGTGGTAACAGATGCCCTGAGATTCTTTGAGGGTTTTTCACCTGAATTCAGTAAATCAACAGATGCCGAGATGAGGAAGAACCTTGGAAATTTGTCTGGAGACCTGTTCAGAAGGCTTGTTGTTTTGATGGACAGTCGGAACCTTGCTGCAGACTCGTCATGCATTGCCCGTGTGGCAAGTAGGATTGATTCCGGAGAGCAGATAGGTTCCTCTGCCCTGAGTGCTTTCCTGGGATGGGTTGCGCACAGAGGAGGTGTTTCTCCTGGAAGCCTGCTTATGTCGTTTCTCCGGAGGGACAGCCGTCCAGTAGCTGCTTCGGCCGCTATAGCAGTTCGTTCTCTTGCTTCGAGGGACTTGACGCAGATGGAAAATGGAGAAACAATTAGCTAGTCGGTTTTATTTAATAGAAGGGTAACTGATGAGCGAAACAGTACGGGAGTTGCTGGCACAGTTGCGGATTTCTGATGAGCCTCAGCTCTCAGCATTTTTACCGGACGCAGAAGGACAGAATGTTATACTGCGCAACCTTCCCTGTGCTCTGATTGTACTGGATTCAGATGAAGGCATCGTTCTTGAGCTGAATGATCATGCTCTGGATATACTAGGAGTTCAAAGGTTTACGCTTATTGGGAAAACTTTGAATTCTGTGGGTCTCGCCATTGAAATGAATGTTGAATCTGTTGCCGCTGCTCCCGGGAAACCAGCTCAGGGCTTTATCAAAGACTCCAGCGGAATATCAATTCCTGTTCTTATACTTCAGCGCAGGGTGCGTCTAAGCGGCAGAAAGGCCGATATCATTCTTTCTATAGACTCCACTCTTATCGGCGGCAGCAGAACAGCTGAGGCCAGTTTTGACCTGTTCAGAAGAGCCCTGGCGGAAACAAGAATCGCATACATCTTTGCCAGGGTCTCTGGCAGCGCTCTTGAAAGAGACCTTCTTGTGGTTGAATCTGGAGGCGAACTCCCATCTGAGCTTGCAGGTAAAAGTTCTTCAGGTTCTTCTATTTCTGACATGTTTACACCTGTAAATGCTGCAAAGGTTGTAGAAAATGCCATCATCCTCTCTCGCAACGGAGGGGAGAAGATGCTTGAACTGACCAAGTGCAGTCCGCTTAAAATGTATGCAGACCCAAGCGGCCAGGTTCTCATGGTCTTCCCTCCGGAAAACGAAGAGAGAAGGGCCATAAGAACAATATCAAGCCAGTTGAGTGTCGGTACAACAAGAACAGTACTTTACATAGCCTCAAGCGCTTCTGCCAGAAATGCTGGAAAAGAGATGCTTGCCATGCTGGGCTTTCACGTAACGGAAATGGATTCGCCTTCCAGCGCACAGATAGTATTTGACGAGAACCCCGGGAGATTTCACTTTATAGTGTGTGAAGAGTTTACTGAAGATCCGGATCTTGCCGCCCTTGCAGCGGAACTTGAACATGCAGGGGTTGGAATCGTTCTGGTCACAGACGAGGAGTTCGACCACGGAGACGACCTGAAAGTCGTTAAGATTTCGCCTCCTCTCAGCATTAACCTGCTTGCCTCTGCTGTTTCACAGGTAAGCAGCTGATATCGGTGTCGCATCTGTGTGGTACCGGAGGAGGGACTTGAACCCTCACACCCCGAAGGGCAACGGATTTTGAGTCCGTCGCGTCTGCCATTCCGCCACTCCGGCACTTGTGATGAAGGTGGAATGTAACGGATAATCAACCTCCGGGCAACCTTGACAAAATGTTGAAAACAGGGTAAATTCCGCGTTCAAAGGGCCCATAGCTCAGTTGGCTAGAGCCACCGGCTCATAACCGGTCGGTCCCTGGTTCGAGTCCAGGTGGGCCCACCATTTAGCTTTAATTGAAGGGCGGGTAGCTCAGTTGGTAGAGCACAAGCTTCACACGTTTGGGGTCGCAGGTTCGATCCCTGTCCCGCCCACCAGAACAGCGGACACCCGATGGTGTCCGTTTTTCTGTATCTATACAGAGATCGGACAGGTATATCATGGAAGAGTTCATTGCTCGGCTTCTTGATCTACAGGATTGTGATCGTGATATTGACAGATTGAAAGCCGACCTGGAGTCGATTCCCAGGGAGATGAAAATTCACAGGGATGATACCCGGGGACACGAAGCCAGGTTTAACCAGTTCAGAGATACTCTGGACGGGATCAGGGAAAAACAGAAAAAGCTGGCAGGAGACAGGGCAGATAACATTGCCAGGGTTGCCGATTACAAAAGCAGGCTTGTTTCGTTGAAGTCCAACACTGAATACACGGCAATGCTTCAGCAGATTGCTAACGCCGAAAAAAAGAGCGATCAGATAGACAACCTTATTATCGAAGCAATGTACGAAGAAGATGAGGCAGTACAGATACTTGAGCGGGCCACAAAGGAACGGGACCGGACGGTGAAGAGGTCAGCACTCAGGGAAGAGAGTCTTAAGACGAAACTGCATGAGCTGGAAGAAAAGCTTGCTGTTCTTCAGAAGCGCAGAGAAAACATCGCTTTGACTATTGATCCCAAGCATTTAAAGAGATACGAGAAAGCCAGGAGTGCCGGTCGAAGAGAAATTGTAACCGGTGTTAAGCGTGGTTCGTGCGGAGGTTGTCTCACCAAGATACCCCCCCAGAAAGTCGGAGAGATAAAAGGCGGGAAAACCTATACCTGCCCGCTCTGCGGCAGTTATGTTGTCTGGACGTCTGACAGTTCTTTTTAATCAGTTGGTATCCGGCCGGGTGGGCGGTCGCGGAACCCCGGGGGTTTCGAGGAAAGTCCGGGCTCCACAGGGCAGGACGCAGGGGAAATCCCTGGTGCAGCAATGCAGGGAAAGTGCCACAGAAACGATACCTGATCCGGTTTTCCGGTTTCAAGGGTGAAATGCAGGCAAACCCCGTCCGGTGCAAGGCCAAATAGGAGGAGTGCCCCGCAGGGGGCAGGGAGCGGCCCGTTCCCTCTGCTTCTCGGGTTGGCCGCTGGAGGTGTTCGGTAACGGGCACCCAAGATGGATGGCCGTCACTGTTTAATACAGTACAGGACCCGGCTTACAGCCCGACCGGATACCTCAGCACCAGGGAGAGTTTTGAAATACAAGTGGTTACCCAGACCTGAAACACACAGCAAAGACGAAGATTTACCTGATATCGCTGGAATTTCTGGACCTGTAGGTTCTCTGGCGCGCAGAAGGGGTCTTGATGCTGCCTTTTTTCTTTCCGAATACAGCACTTTGTCTCCATGGCGTAACCTTCCAGGAGCAGATTCCGCATCCCTGATTCTCGAAGACGCGGTGAGAAGTGGTAATTTGATTCTGGTTCATGGAGATTTTGACGCAGACGGTATAACCGCCACCGCCACTGCCGTCCGTGTTATCAGGGCTCTGGGAGGGCAGGCTCAGTACTATATACCCAGTCGTTTTCAGGATGGATACGGTCTGGGCAAGGCGGCAATCGACTTGTGTATCCAGCAGGGTGTGAAGGTGCTGATCACCGTAGACTGCGGGATAACATCGATTGACGAAGTTGCCAGACTTAAAGAAAACGGTGTGAAAGTAATAATAACTGATCATCATAAACCTCTGAATACACTTCCGGAAGCGGATGTTGTAGTTGATCCCGAGCTTTCCAGAGACAGCAGTGTCAGGTGGAGATACCTTTCCGGTGCAGGGGTTGTTCACACAGTTCTACGGGGGCTTGCAGAAAGAATGGATTCAGCAGCAATTCCTGAACTTGAACCTGATCTCGTTTCAATCGGAACAGTCTGTGATGTGGTAAAGCTCACTGGAGACAACCGGGTTCTTGTCAGGCGCGGTCTCGATATTCTCAGAACAAAACCTTCCCCGGGTGTTCTGGCCCTTATGAGAGCAGTGGGAATTGATTATACCGGCGTTACAACCAGGGACATCAGTTTCGGCCTGGGCCCCGTTATCAATTCCTCCGGAAGAATCGCACATGCGGATCAGGCTGTAAAACTGCTTCTGGAAACCGAACCGGGGCTTGCTGTCGGAATGGCTTCCGGGCTTGAAAAGACAAATGCAAAGAGAAAGAGCCTTGATTCCGCCGTGTTTGCAGAAGCGGACAGCCTGCTTGCGAACACGAGAACTGGAATAGCTGTGGCCGCATCTGAACACTGGCATGCCGGGGTAATTGGTATCTCCGCATCGAAGCTTGCCAGACAGATGAACAGACCTGTTGTTCTTGTTGCATGGGATGGAGATACCGGTCGTGGAAGTGCAAGGGGTGTTCCGGGAAAACCTGTGTATCCAATTCTTGAAAAGGCCATGGAAAATGGATTGCTGCTTAGTTTCGGCGGACACGACCAGGCCGCGGGGATTTCATTGAAAACAGACAGATATGCCGAATTCAAGTCTTTCGTGGAGCGTACTGCTGATACTCTTTACGCGGAAGATTCCGGTCCTGTACTGTACATAGACGGTGGTCTCAGCGCGGAACAGTGCAACACCAGTGTTCTTGATGCCCTCAGAGATTTTGAGCCATTTGGTGAAGGCAATCCTGAACCAGTGTGGATAATCCGTGGAGTTTACCCGGTGTCTTTCAGATCGGTTGGGCAGAATGGTAAACACCTGCAGATATCCTTTCAGTCTGGGAACACTACCCTGCGGGGAATCGGATTCGGTATGGGACACAGAACATCTGAACTTGACCGAATCCTCGATGTGGCTTTTACGCTGTCTGCTGACTCATGGCGTGGCGGCGATGCTGTGCAGCTTGTTGTTCTTGACATCAAACCGGCTGCAGGAAGAAGGAAATGAGTCTTTCCCGCAGAGTTAAAGAGGTTTTCACCGATGGCAGGGCTGCCGCAGGCCTTCCGGGATACACTGTTCGTCATGAACAGGTAGACATGGCATCCGCTGTGTCAGATCTTGTTGAACTCGGTGGCATCTCTGTTCTGGAAGCCGGTACCGGCGTAGGCAAAAGCCTCGCCTACCTTATCCCAGCTGTGCTTTCTGAGCAGGTTTGTGTTGTTTCAACCGCAACCCTTACTCTCCAGGATCAACTGATCACCCGGGATATCCCGGTAGTCGGCAGGATTCTGGGAGAGACAATTGAAGCTGAGGTACTTAAGGGCAGGCGGAATTACCTGTGTCTTAGAAAGTGGTATCAGTGGGGAAGCGCTGTTGCTCCCGAACTGAAAGACTGGGTGGAAGCGGGAAATGGAGATCTCTCGCTGTCCAGTATTGATCCTGGATCTGACAGTCTGAGGAAGATCTCCGGTGACAGCCTTGACTGTCTTGGAAGCAAGTGTCCGGAGGTACACCGGTGTCATTACTACGCAGCGCGTAACAGGGCGAGGAAGGCTCGAATTCTGGTGGTTAACCACAATCTTCTTCTCACCGGTCTGATTTCGGCAGACCTGATACCTGATGCGTGGTTTCTGGTTGTTGATGAGGCTCATGCTCTCGACAAAGCTGCTTCGTCCAGTCTGGGATACACCCTCTCCGAGTCTCTTTTGAACAGCGTGTTTGATTCTGTTGTTCTCAGCGACCGTACCCCGGAAAGGAAAACAGCTCTTTTGAACAAGGCCCGTATTCTGGCTGGACAGATTTCGCAGCTGTGTTCCCATGCCGGTGAAAATGGAGAAATTGAGCTTTCGGATATCCTTCCTGATTTACAGGATATAGCTGACAATGCCTCATCCTTCCGGGAAGAGATAAGAAATGAAGAAGATCTGTCAGGCGCATCCCAGACCCTGCATAATCTGAAGCGGTCTGTTCTTTCACTTACGCAGGTCACCCCATCGAACTGGTGCTGCTATGTGGAGAAGAACAGAAAACGGCCGTTGTTGCGTTGTGTTCCCGTTCATCCAGGTTCTCTGCTCCAGGAAACTCTCTACAGCAGTTTTCCATCGGTTCTTCTTACCAGCGCCACCCTTGCCGCAGGCGATTCCTTCCTGTATTCCGACTCCAGGCTGGGTGTACCTGAACAGGCAGACAGACAGGTCTTTCACAGCCCGTTCGACTATGCGGAACAGTCCGTACTCGTTCTTCCGGATGATCTTCCCATGCAGAATGACCACCAGCTCATAGCGAACTACGCCTGGGAGATTGCCCGCAGAACTGCAGCACTTCTCGGCGGACGTACAATGGTCCTGTTTACCAGCTACAGAAACATGGAACTCTGCTGCAGGGCGGCTGAGGAAAACCCGCTGGATGGAATTCCTCTTCTGGTGCAGGGAAAGATGAACCGCTCACTTATTCTGGATAAGTTCAGGAAAGACCCCAGAGCGATTATTCTGGGCACTGCCAGTTTCTGGGAAGGCGTGGACCTTCCAGGAGAGCTTCTGCGTTCGCTTGTTATTGACAGAATACCTTTTCCCAGTCCGGGACATCCGCTTACTCAGGCGAGAATGAAAGCTCTTGAAGATCAGGGGAAAAACAGTTTTACACATCTCATGCTTCCAGAGGCGGCAATAAGGTTGAAACAGGGCACAGGACGGCTTATCCGGTCGGAAACCGATACAGGCGCGGTGTTCATTCTGGACAGAAGGCTGAAAACTGCCAGATACGCCAGGCTGCTTCTGGCTTCCATGCCTCCGTTCAGAGTCGGTAGTGTCAGGGCCGCTCTGAACTTTTTGAGGGAACAAGCCACCGACCTGTGAAGTATCACTTGAAAAGGATGATGTAATGCTGATAATTCCAGGTTCGGGTTGCTGTATGGGGCTTTCAGGAGCAGGTGATCCGTCGGATTGTATCCCGGAATCTGCTGTTTTTCTTAACCAGGTGCACAGCAGCCGGATAGTTGTTAATCCGGTCGGAGGTGAGAGTGCGGATGGAATGATTGTCGACAGGCACTCCTGTGTCCCTGCTCTGAAGGTGGCGGACTGTCTACCTGTTTTTGCCCTGTGGGATGATTTCATCGGGGCAGTGCACGCCGGCTGGCGGGGTCTTTCCGGAGGCATTGTGGAAAACCTGCTGCAGGCTGTGGATCAGCCTTTGAGATGGTTTATAACCGGACCATGCATATGCGGGGATTGTTACACTGTCGGGGAAGATGTGCGTGATGCGGTTATCAGAAATGATCCGTCGGCAGGAAGAGACCATCCGCCAGGCAGAGTTGACCTGAGGGGAAGCGCAATTCGGAGGGCCAGAAAGCTGTGTGGAGAGCAGTTTAAGGTTGTTACTTCAGGTGAATGCACTCTGGAGTCCGCAAATCTTTACAGCTATAGAAGTAATGGAACAACTGGAAGGAATATCCTCTGGCTTGCAGAAATCGAACGCGGTGAACATATTCAGCAGCTAAATGTTGAGAATAACGGATACACTGAGAGGAGAAACAATTGAAAAGAGTAACTGTGTTGCTGGCAGCCATGGCGGCCCTTGCCTGCTCAACTGCCCTCGCCGGGAGTTCCGGTGATGCGACTGCTGTCGGCATCATCCCATTCGGATACAGTGATGACAACTCCCGCTGGATAAGCGGGAAACTCAGTGACTTTCTTAGAGATAACCTTGATGCCAGTGAGGATTTCAGTCTAATAGGCGAAAATGACCTCAATCACGCCTTTGAAGATATTGGATTCGATCCGGATCAGTTCAGATACGGTGTTCCTCCGGAGATGATTACCGAGGCTGGTACGGCAATGGGTGCCGATCTGGTTCTTTTCGGATTTGTTGTCCCAGCCGGTGGAGACCAGTACCAGGTTATGTGGAACCTTGTTGTTGTTGCCAGTGCCAATACCATTTCTCCGGCTCCGTCCATGGTTGTCAAGAACACGGATCCGGTGAAAGAACTTGCGGAAAACATGGTTTCCGAGATAAACAACCATGTTGGAGCAAGAGCTGATGAGTCTTTAAACATGGCCAGATACCACAGTGCCAACGGCAGCTGGGACAGTGCTATTGCCTCTTATCTCCAGGTCCTGGAGGTCGATCCTGAACATGTTGAAGCAATGAACGAGCTTGCCGGAGTTTACCTGAAGAGTGATGTGGATTCAGTTGCCCGGGCAGAGGAGATCTACAATCGGGTTCTTGCCATTGATCCTCAGAATTCCCAGGCCATGGGCGGTCTTGGTCTTGTGGCCCTGGAGAATGAAAACTACGAAGCGGCAAAGAATTATTTCGATCAGGCTATTGAAGCAGATCCGGATAACACATCTGCTTATTCAGGTCTTGCCAGTGCTTACACTGCAATGGGAATGACTGATCAGGCCATTGAAAGCTTTGAATCCGCGCTGGCTTCCAATCCCGGCAACCTCCAGGCCAGGTACGCTCTTGGCCTTTTGTATGTTGAGATGGGCAATTACACAGAGGCAATTCCCCACATTGAGGCGATTCTCGATGTCCGGCCTGATTACACCAACCTGCGCCTTAAACTTGCGGCAGCATACTCGGAGATCGGAGACTACAGTTCAGCTGCGGACAATGCGGAGCTTGTGCTGGAAGCCACTCCTGACGATACTGATCTTGCTCTTTACGTGGCCCAGTATGAGGCCAGAGCAGGAAGAACCACAGATGCTGTGAACAGATTGAATGATATCATTGCATCTTCCGGAAGCAGACAGGCTTATCTGATGCTTGCTACGGTATACAGAGACAGCGGGCAGCGCGGTTCTATGCAGAATGTGTTCAACAGACTGCACAACGCTTACCCCGGAGATCCTGTTGCCAACTACATGGTTGGTGCTTTCTACTATCAGAGTGGAAGTTCTGCTGCAAGAGTAAGCGAGCTCATCCCGGCTAATGTGTCAACCTGGGAGGGGGCAATAAGCGAGCTGAGTACCGCAATTACATTCCTCAACCAGGTTACCGGATACAGAGCTTCCCAGGCACAGAACATGGTGGCAGCCGCACAGAATGCCATCAGTTTGTGTGAAGAGAAAATAGACAGAGTTAACAGATACTCACAGTGATCAGAGTACTGTAACGCAGATAAAGAAGGGGCGCTTTAGAGGCGTCCCTTCAATGCATGGAAAGGCAGTTCGGTGGAAGGCAGATTTCTGGACAGGGTGGTAATTACCGTGAGAGCCGGTAAAGGGGGTGATGGTATCATCGCCTTCAGGCGTGAGGCTTACGTTCCCAAAGGCGGACCCAGCGGTGGGGATGGTGGCCGGGGAGGCCATATCTGGCTGGAAGTCAACAGGAAACTGACTACTCTTGTGGATTTTACCAATGGATCAATATTCAGAGCGGAAAATGGTATTCCCGGTGGAAAAAACGATATGACCGGAGCCAGAGGCAAGGACCTTGTTCTCTACATACCGCCAGGTACAGAGATCTACAATCACGATACAGGTGAGCTGCTTGCAGACATGACAGAACCCGGTCAGCGGATTCTTATTGCCAGAGGTGGTGAGAACGGTCTTGGAAATGCGAATTTTGCCACACCGGAAAGAAGAACCCCGCGTATTCGGACAAGAGGCAGACCCGGCGAGGAACTGAAACTTAGATTTGAGCTTAAACTCATGGCAGACGCGGGGCTTGTGGGGTTTCCCAACGCCGGCAAATCTACACTTGTTTCCAGAATCAGTGCTGCCAGACCAAAGGTTGCCGGTTACCCGTTTACCACACTGAGCCCTTCTCTGGGTGTGGTGAAATTCACAGACGGTTTCAGTTACGTGGTGGCAGATCTGCCCGGGCTTGTTGAGGGAGCCAGTCGGGGAGTGGGTCTGGGGCTTCGGTTCCTCCGCCATGCAGAAAGAAACAGAATACTTGTGTTTGTTGTTTCGCCGGATATGGAGGTTACTCCAGAAGAGCAACTGGCTACTTTGCGAAATGAGCTGCTTGAGTACGGCACCGATCTCAGAAGTATCAGTGCCATGGCAGTTCTTTCAAAGTGCGATACCGTTACTGCAGAGGAAGAAGCCAGGCTTCTGGCCACGCTGCCCAAAGGTACAATGCCGCTCAGCTCTGCAACCGGGAAGGGGGTTCAGGAATTTCTGAGAAGGCTTGGAAAACTGATCCTTCAGGAGAGGCGCAAAGGCTCCGGGCCCTCCTGAAACTTTCGGCTTGCAGTTTCTCAAGAGCTGAACTGATCAGGCTTCTGCGAAGCAAACCGCCGGAAGAAATAGCTTCAATGCTTCCGGATACAGATGTTGAAAGAGCCTTTTCCGTTTCGTCACAACTGGGAATAACAGCGGTTTTCTACTCTGGAAAAGGCTATCCGGATCAACTGCTGGACGTCCCTGATCCTCCTGCTGTTCTTTTTTACAGAGGCAGGTATTCACCCTCCGAGCTGTCTCCTGCAATAGCGGTAATCGGTTCCAGAAGGTGTTCTCTGTACGGCAGGAAAACAGCCAGAAAGATTTCCATGGAGCTGAGTCGTTCCGGTGTATGTGTTGTAAGCGGTCTGGCGCGGGGAATAGACGGAGAAGCACATCGCGGTGCCCTTGACGGTGGCTCGCCAACAGCTGCTGTAATGGGCGGAGGTCTGGATGTGATCTATCCCCCGGAACACGGCTCTCTTGCAGAAAGAATTGCCCGACAGGGCTGTCTGATCTCCGAGTATCCTCCAGGTATTAAACCAGCCAGATACACTTTTCCCGAGCGAAACAGGATTATCAGCGGCTTATCAAAGGCGGTGGTTGTTGTTGAGGCCGGCGAGAGAAGCGGCACAATGATCACTGTCGCAACGGCACTTGATCAGGGCCGTGATGTGTTTGCCGTTCCGGGCGATATAACCAGATCCAGCACAAGGGGCACCAACAGGCTTCTCCGCGATGGAGCCGGCATAGTTCTTTCCCCTGAAGAACTTGCAGAAGAGCTTGGATTCAATTCACCTGTCGTATCCGCCAGACCAGCTTCAGATCCTGTTCTTGCCGCTCTCGCCGGGAAACATATTACAGCTCAGCAGCTTTCTCTGGATCTGAGGCAGGATACCTCAACGGTAAACTCCAGGCTTCTTGAACTGGAGCTGCAGGGTCTTGTCATAAGAATCCCAGGAGGTCTTTACACCCTTGTGTGAAGCGTGTTTCATACCGGTGTAACCTTTGCTTCATCTTCAGGCACAAACAATAACCAGCGATGTACAATAAAATGGTAGTCGATTGTGGCACTGTGTTTGCATGTATGGTGTGTATGAAAAAAGCAACAAACGTCAGAAGGAAAAGTACAGGCGCGGCTCTTATGATTGCACTGCTGGCTGCGGTGGTTGTTATGATGGCGGCTACACTTCTTATCAGTCTTACCAGAAGAATGGTAGATTCTCATCTGGACAGGCTTAACAACGCTCAGATATCTCTGTCGGAGTCCAGCGCCGCTGATGGGCTTTCACTGCTGCTTTCACAGAGAGGTCCCGGTGCGGCAAATGGAGATCTGCATTTCGATCTGGCAGGGGTTTCCACGGAGTTTAGCCTTGTTGAAACCGGTACGGCAGGCGTAAGGAATGGTTTTTTCCCGCTGGACAATGTATTCAGCGCAGTTGTAGTTCCTGCAGGCAGTCATCTGGTGACACTTCAGGGAACCGGAGATTCCAGTGTTCAGGTAACATTTTTCAGCGGTGATACTTTTAATCCAACAACTCAGTTTACCATTGAAACCGATATGCGTCCGGTTGCCGGAACTCCGTTTGTTTTTCACGGAGAAGAGGCTGTTATTGCGGTTTTCGAAGGGGCGGGAATAACTTATCTCGCTTGTTTTACCTCAGACGGTATTCAGGCAGGTACTGTGGTTGATTCAGACATTTACAGATCCGGTTCTATGATTTCCGCAGGAGAAGCTCCCGACGGATCACCTCTGCTCATTGTTACTGGAGGTTCAAACCTGGGGGCTGTTTTCAACTGTGAAACCGGGGAGTTCAGTCATGTGGGTTCACCTGGTGGAACCTGTCCTGTGTTTCTTTCAGACGGAACCATGTTTGGTTCTGTTCAGCAGTCTTTCCCGTCTTTTGGCGGGGCTCACATTGAGGATGTGTTTGGCGGTGACTTCAACAACGACGGAATAGCCGACATGGCATTTGCCACCCGTTTCTCTCTTTCCGTGTATTCAGGTGCCACACACGAGATTATCAAGGCAGGTCCTGGAGGTTCTCTGGTTTCATGGGGAAGTGTTGAGGGCAGAACAGGCCTGTGCGGTATGTGGAAGATGCCCTCGGGAGATATCAGATGGCTCCGGCTGGCATACGACGGTTTTACCGATTTCAATCCGGACATGGTTTACGAACTCGGCTGGCAGGGCAGATTCACAGGGAGAGGGAACACACTTACAGGCGTCATAGACGGCAGTGCTGTTATTGCTTCATCTACCGGATACATTCTTGAGCTGTTAACCGGTGATGTTTTTACAGGTAATGCAGACGGCGGAGAGATCGATTTCTTCAGGATTGCTGACAACGGTGTTGAAGCATGTTTTAACCCTGTGAACGGTGATGGAATACAGATGACTTTCTCAACACAGAACAGCTATCGGGGAAAAACAACCCCAGGTGAAACCTACATTTACTCAATATACGAGTCAGAGGGCAGACTGAGTGTTTACCACACTCTTGAGGGGCTGGGCAGATGAAAAAAGGCTTTACCCTCGTTGAGCTTGTAGTTGCCTCTGTGGTAATTCTGGTTGTGCTTTCTGCTCTCTTTGTTGCACTGGTCTCATTTGTCCGTGGTGGAAAAACCCTGGAACTCCAGGATGGTGCACTTACCCTGGCACGGGTTGAAATTGTTGAAATAGAGAGGCGGGAAGAGGTTCCTGCCCCTGGTACATCTGTGCATTCCGATACTCTCTGGGGTAATCAGTACACAGTGGAAACAACAGTTGGTCTTTATGAAGACAGTGCCGTGGATGTATCTGTGGCTGTAACTTCAGGAGACTCGGTATCGATAGAATTAACAAGGCGATTTTATACGGAAAATAACACGAACAGACAGGAGCTGTTATGAGAAAACGAAGATTAAAGAGAAGGGGTACAACAGGATTCACCCTGATTGAAGTTGTGATTGCTTCAATAATTCTCGCGATTGTTGTGACCGGAATCGCGTTCTTCTTTATGCACATCATAAAGATGTCCGATCAGATGGATGACCAGACCAAAGCTCTTGAAATCTGTCGTGAGGGTATTGAACTGTTGCGGACCCAGGATGTCGTTTCCATGGATGACGGGTGGCAGAGTCCGCCGTCTGTTGTACAGGGGTTCACCAGATCGATCTATATTGATACCCCGTATTCGACGTATCCGGAAGCAAAATTTGTTAAATGTCAGGTAACATGGTCTGGAATTGAGGGTGCAGACACCCTTAGTCTCAGCACAATTCTATAGGAGGTGAATGGAATGTTTAAGCACCTGATGAAGCCGCGGACGAGATCAGGAATGACCCTTATCGAGCTGATGGTTGTCATGGGAATAATGGGAGTTCTTTTCGCCGCCGTTTACATGTTTTTTGTGAAAGGAACAGAACAGTTTCATTTCTCACGCAGACAGAACCAGCTTGCAACTTCAGGCAAACTTGCACTTGAATCCATATCCGATGTAATTCTGTGGGCAGGCTACATGCCCAACGGAGGCTGGACGGAAGAGGAATGGAAGCCTGTGGAGCTTGCAACCACAGGTTCTTTCCATTTCTATGCCGACTTTGAGGGAGATGAATCTCTTGACGGAAATGATTACAAGCAGATTTTCAGGGATGCATACGATGTTGTTCATATAACAGACAGCACAGGAATGGACCGTACTGCAGGTACACAGATAGTTGATCTTCAGTTCAACTACCTGGACGAAGAAGGCAACTTTCTTGCGAAACCGCTTGATGAGGTGGATAGAAAAGCTGTAAGGCATGTAGTTGTAAAGATTACACTGGAAGATACGTACATGGGTGATGTGTACCAGACTGTGATGCAGACAATAATCACCCCGAGAAATCTGGGTGTGTACCACAACTTTGATCCGCTGTTCTATATGCCACCTCCTCCAGACGCCAAGATAGTGGTAAATGTTGATGGAGATTCCACTCTTCATGCGCCAACTGCCGATCAGGATCGGCTTCTAAATTTGCTGGATGACTGGGGCTTCACCCTTGTTGACCTCACCGATGACGAACTGGAATTCTACAACTATGACAGTTCAGGTGTTGACCTGGTAATACTTCGGGAGATGCCAGGCGGGCAGGACCACTCCGCCATCACACCGGCACTGATCTCCATACAGGTCCCGATTATCGCCCTTGATCCCGACGATGCCAACAATGTGTTCGCCATGGGAGATGTCACCGGAGAGGTTGCCGGCGGTATCTGTACCATGAACAAGGTTGTGACGGATCATCCCATACACGATGGTCTGCCTGAGCCCTTCGAGATCTACAAGGTTTCCCTTGGAACACAGATAACTACCCTTACAAACTTCACACTGGACACACAGCTTATCACCGGCTTCAACGGAGATTCTGTTTCTGGAGTATCGGTGATTTTTGAGGACAGTGTTCCCCTGAGGCGTATTCATTACTGCGCTCCCAACTTTGTCAACTACAGCGCTGACGGAGAGAAATTTCTCTACAATGTAATACTGTGGGCTCTTCCGGAAGAGGTTCATCCTCCCCTTGGTGAAGAGATCAATGTGGAAGATTTCGAGGGAGATTCTCCTGGAGATGTTCCCGTTGTTCTGTGGGAAGACGATCTTGAAGACGGAGTTCTGATCCCGGATTCCATACCGCTTTACAACGATTTCGGTCTGGGATCAAAAGATATGCTGTGGACATTCCAGTCTACAGGCTCAGGAGAGATAACCAGGCTTGCCGACCTTTCTCTTAGAATGCATAACACCATTACAGGAGGCTTTGCCCGTAACATTGCCGCCACATCTGTGGATCTTGCTGCGTACAATGCATTTTCAGATGACCTCTACATCACTGTGAACAGCTGGAAAGGTTCTTCAGAAATCATAAATCCTGAAGACGGTGTTTTCCTGATCTCGCAGAGCGGTTCAATAGACACTCTTCTGTCCGAAGACTTTGAAACCCTCGCGATGGGCAACGGAGATGTTGAGTTCTGGGGAGACCTCTACGGCCGCCACAGGATTCATTCCCCTCAGCCAGCGTGGAACAACTCAACCACTTTTGCCACCCTTGACAGCAGGGTGAACGGGCATCTCAGCAGATCCCGTATGCTGATAGAGGTGGATACTTCCACCCTGACAGACGGTTCTCCGATCACCGTTATCTACCGTATGACTGACCACGGAGACGAGAGCCACAGTTTCAGCTCTTCAGACAACAGCGGAGACTACATCGGCTGGAGCCTTGGCAATGGAATAACAGACGCTGTTGAAGATTACCAGAATCTGGATCCTGGTGATTTAACCAATGGTCAGTGGAACACATACAGCTATACGTTCGTTCCTTCAGGATCCATGCCCTCGAAACTGTACATCATCTTCAGTCAGCACGACAACTACACTGCCACATCAGCCACCGGTACCGACGGTATTAGTTTTGATGATATAGTGGTACTCGCAGACAACACCACGCTTGACCTGAGCAGAATCGGGGTGCCTTCCGGATCGGCGAACTGGCAGAGGATAGCAGTAGATCTCGATGGTGCTGCTATAACTAATTCTGTGCCGTTCTCGGCAGATTTTGGAATAGCTCTCAGCCAGTACGGAATGGGTCCATGGCCCAGCTATGGAATGCTCTGGCGCAGATTTGAACTAGGCGTTATCGAACAGAGGTACACTCTTCCAGGATGGCACCATGAGGCTGTAACAACCGGGGAAACCGACGACTGGTTCCTGGAAAGCTTTGCAGGAAACCACAAGTGGACACTTCATGCAAACGATCCCTCACATTACAGCAATTCGACAGACTGCTGGCTGGAAACTCCCCAGATAATCGTTCCTTCTGGTACGCAGGATGCCGTGTTTTCCTTCACCCACTCAGTGAGTCTTGAAAGCGGATATGATTTTGGGTGGATAGAGGCATCCATAGACGGCGGAATCAGCTGGAATGTTCTTGACTGCGCCGCATACAATGGCACTTATTCAGGGCATTCCGCATTTACCGGAACAATCGGTACATCAACAGTTAACATCCCTCTGGATCTGTTTGTGGGTACAAATGTCAGGTTCAGATTTGTTTTCCATTCAGATGGAAGCGTTGTCCAGTCGGGATGGACCCTTGATAACTTCGAGGCCACAGGTACCGTTTCCGGTGTTGTTGTTCAGTCCATCGGTTTCAAACCGAGTGTATCAGGCGGAAGCTGGTATTTCAATGAGGTTGATGTTTACCTTGGCAGCACAACGGAAGATACTTTCTCAGATGACGGTGAGTGGGACAAGAGTACGCTTACCTACTTCGGTACATACGAAGTAGCACCTACCGCCAGTGAATGGGTAACAATTGATCTCAATGACGATTTTGTTCTGCCTGCCTCCGGTAACCTTGTCGTGAAGCTTGAAATGATGCAGACAAGTCCGTTCTCCGGCTACAGCTGGTTTGCCGGATACCATCCCGATGCTGCAAGAAGGGCAGTGTCCGACAGCGGAGATCCATCTTATCTTACACTTGTTTCCATGCGACCTGCTTTCATGATAAACACTCTCAGCCATGGTCCCCGCTATGTTGATGATGATTCCACAGCCCTGGTGGATCTCATGCCTCTGTCGTACGGAAACATGTACAGCGATTTTGAAGGTATCTATACCCTTTCCGAACTCGGATTCGGTGGGGAAACAACCTGGATTACTGGAGGAACCGCTAACGACTGGGAGGTAGGAGCACCTCTGTATGTACCTGACATTGATCCCGCTCTCACTCCCGCCAACGAGAACAGAATTGCCGGAACAGATCTTACTGATGATGGCTTATATATGCCAAATGAATGGGGGTGGATGCGTTCAGGTGCCTATGAAATGTCTGATGCCTCTTTCTACGACTCAGTAAGTGTTTCCTTCGACAGATGTCTCAGGCTGGCCTCCAACGACTACGCATTTGTTCAGATGGCATTTACCACAAGTGAAGAGCCGCCAACACAGGAAAGCGAATGGGTGACTGTAAAAGAGTGCCACTACAACGATGATCAGTGGGAGGTCGAAGTTATCCCGCTTACCTACTACTTCGAGGAGGCCAGAATCAGCGGAAAAACGCACTACTTTATTCGATTTGTACTGGACTCCGGTCCCTTCGTGGAACTCGGTGGCTGGAACATCGATAATGTTGGCTTCTACGGCCGTTTCGCCGAATAAGGGGGCAGTAATGTACACGAATAACACAAGAGGTTCAGCTCTGGTTCTTGTTCTGATTGCCTCCGTATTCCTCATCATCCTTACCGCTGGAGCGTACCAGTACTTCAAGATGAATTCAAACACCCAGATATGGGCCAGAGACAGAATACAGGCCAAACTTTCAGCCGAAGCCGGTATCAACCTGGCCACACATATGCTGATGGCAGGAGCATCTCTTCCTGCGGATTCTCTTCCCGAAGACATTCTTGGAACTGAGATTTCTTTCTTCGACCTTCCCGGCGATATAGGCAGCGTGTATGCGTCGGTGGATCCATCCAACAGCAACAACAAGGTTACATCCGCCAATGCCTACCTGATCAGGTGTATTGCCAGTGTTCCAGGACTGACCATGGATACCTACGGAATGCAGTCCATCGTAATGCCTGAGAACCTTGCACGATTCTCAGTGTTTATGAACAACCCCAGCACCGACGGTTACTACGGAGACGGGTACAGGTTCGACGGCCCGTTCTACGCAAACGGTCCGGTGAGGGTGATCAGCACATCACCTTCCAGCGAAAACGATCCGTTCTTCTATTCTTTCAGGCTGACTTCTGGATACTACGTGTCGCAGGGCAATACGCCCATTACAACTCCTTCCACCGGCAACCTCGAGATGCAGCCGTACAACAGACTGCTCATGGGACCACCGTTCTTCGATTTGAATGTGGATCCAATTCCGTTCGGTGAGGACGAACTGGACTGGGAGGGAGTTCGCTCGGCGGCTCAGACCAATGGTCTTTACTTCCCTGCAGGAAGCATTACCGACAGCACCAGGCTTGCGTTGAAGGGGGACACTCTGTTGATCAAAGCAGCTCCTGGCGCAGTTGTTCAGGAGTACTACCTGGGAGATCTTGAAAATCCTGTGGTGTGGATAGAAAATGGAACAGACGAATGCTTTTTTCTCCGCAGCAGCCAGCTGCAGGGGTTAAACATCCCGCTCACAATAGGGTGCAGGGGGGATGTGTATATGTCCGGAGAACTGTCATACGAAAACACCGATCTGCAGGATCCGGACAACGAACAGATTCTTGGGGTTATGACTGTAAACGGAGACCTGGTAATTGCCGACGATCCAGGAGATCAGTTTGAATGGGGTTCTCAGTCTTTCTGGGTGGATACAAAAGACGGTTTCAATTACTACGCGGTGATCGTTGCCCTTGAAGGTGATCTGTATGCATCTAACTACCATTATCCTCCCGGGCCCCAGGAGTTCAGGCTGAACGGCGGTTACATGATACAGGAAGAGGGTTACACAAGTAGCTCTTTTGGCGGAGGCAGCGGATTTGACATCGGTGTTTACTTTGATCCAAGGCTTCTTTACATGCACCCCCCGTTCTTTCCCACCACTGCAAACTGGAACACAACCATGTGGGCTGACAAACCGGATATGACAGTAAACGACGTAGCTAACGGTACCCATCCAGAGTACTGAGCTTAACAGGAAGAGGGTTTTATGAAACAGCAGAGAGGAAGCGCACTTGCTCTTGTTGTAGGTGCAGCTTCCGTGCTGTTTGTTCTTACAGGTGTGGTTTACACCTATTTTCAGATGAACGCCCGTACTCATCTGTACAAAATGAACAGGGTCAGGGCGGCTATGGCTGCGGAAGCCGGCACTGCTCTTGCCCTTCACTACCTGGCATCACTGGAGTCAATTCCACCAGGCGGAGCACCTGTTGTGCTGCCTCTGGAAACTGACAGTGCCGGATGGATCACCCTTCCTGACTGCGGCAGTTTTAAGGTTGTTATTGACCCGCTGAACGGCCTTGGAGGGCTGTGCAGCAACGGGGCGGTTGAAGTTCGTTCCCAGGGTCTGTCCGGGGATGTTGTAAGAGATATTGAGCTCAGAGCCGCACCGGCATATCCGTCCAGTTTTGCCCTTCTCACTGACAATGGAATTCCGGATGGGTTTTTCGTCGATGGGAGAAATGTTAACGGTCCTGTTCATTCCAATGGTATTGTCAACTTCAGCAGTTATTCGCCTGACTCAACAGATGATCCCTATGTGCAGATGATTTCTACTACAAGATCCGGGGGGTTCAGCTTTTCCGGAGCCGGTGTTTCGATGCTGCCCCATCCGGAGGGCAGCAATGTGTGGGTGAGGCCTTACTTTAACCATCGCCAGGGCAAACCCTACTGGAACGCTACTGCACCAGAGATTGATTTCTCAAGAATGTACAACCACTTCAGCGGTATTGTTTTCGGTTCTGTCCAGAGCAACGGCGTAAGAGTGGAAGCAGAGAGAATTATTATTAACGGTCAGAACCTGATGTTCAGAGAAAACCAGGAATCTGAAGACAGAGTAATCGATCTCACCGATGTTGATCTGGTTATTGTCAGAAACGGTTTCTCCGCTGTGGTAATCAAAACAATACGAAGACCGGACCACCCGCTTACCATTATCACAACCGGTGACATGGAAATAGGCGGTGAAATTGACGGAGGGGCAGCAGGCTCTGGAGGGCCGCTGGGGCTTGTGGCCCTGGGGAACATAATTGTTCCCGCCGACCCCGACGAAACCGGCGGCAGTGACTGGCCGGGGCAGTGGGCAATCGAAACTGACAGGGGATTTCTTGTAAGAGCCTGTCTGGCTGCACCTGCCGGCAGTTTCATGGCTGAGGTGCCCTATCTTCCCGATGAACAGGCAAGAATAACAGTTAGCGGAAGCCTTGTGGAAAGAACCATGGGGCGGTTTTCATCAGCTGGCAGCGGATATTATGTAGGCAATACCTGGGAACAGGGCCTCGGTGCAATTCACCCTCCCTACTTTCCCATGCTGGGGCGGTGGAATGTTTACAGCTGGATAATAGATCCTCCCCGGCAGGAGGGTTAACAGATAGAAGATGATAGAATATGATAACAGTAACTGAAGTTGTAAGAGAGAGGAGACATCCATGAAAACTTCCAAGGGTTTTACCCTGGTTGAAATTGTGATGGCTGTTGTTTTGATCGGAGTTATCTTTGCAGCCGCTTTCGTATTTCTAAGGGGAGGTTTACACTCGGCGGATGTGGCGTCTGCCCGGGCGGAGGAAGGAAGCACAGCGCAGCTGGCAGTTTCCGGGATAGAGTCGTTTATCGACAATGCCGCTTATCCAGGTGATCTGTTCAAAATTGATGAGCCTGTTCTTGAGGCATCTTCTCACAGGTTTACATTTGTTTCAAACACAAGAAATCCCGGTGAAACCGGACCTGAGGATGTTATTACCGTAGCTTCCTCAAACGGAACGATCACTGTGGTTGACGGTAATGGTGAGGATCTGATGCTTCCTGTTTCTGAGGCGGAAATAGCATTTTCCTACACAGATGGAATGGGAAATGCGACTGTTGATCCATCTTTTGTCAGAACGGTTAATTTCACAATCACAATGGCTTCCGGTGCTGAGTGCAGCGGGTATTCCACTCCCTACAACCTCGAGCTCGCAGGGCTTTCTCCAGAGGAGTACAGGGACATCTACGCAGAGTCAGACGGCCACATGGAACGGTGGACGAACTACAAGTTTGAAGAAGATTTTGAGAATTTTCCGGGGTATGTCTTTGAAGACGACATGGAGGGTGCCTACATCTGGCAGCCTATCCTTGAGGAAGACTTTGAGACTGCGGCAAGCTGGGCCAGCAACTGGGAGACCTGGACAAGTGATCCAGGTTTTGGAAGGGTGCAGAGACTGAACGATGCATCTGTTTCCTGGGAAGCCAGCAACTGTCTTCTGCTGGACTGCTGGGGGACAGGAGTCAGCACGAACATGGGTATCTGGACGGTGGATCTGAGCAGTTACACCGGCACAAACCTCCGGCTGAGATTCCACTGGAGAGAGGCTACAGATGAACTTGACTACGAAGATGGAGTATTTCTTCCTGTATTTACCGCAGGTGACACCACAGTAATTGATCTGGAGAACTTCTCCGGTTTCGGCAACGGAAACAACAGAGGCTGGACTTACTGGACCAACGACTACGGAAGGATTGTTGTAACAGATGATTACCCCACAGATGGTAACTATCTGAACATGGATTCCCGGCGGAACGGCGGCGCGAACCAGTGCCGGGTGATGAACACCTACGACCTGTCGGCGTATTCGGGAAACAGCAATGTATGGCTTCGTTACGACTTTACCGA
>Ga0164318_10000633_pt1 | contig 27992 bp, 27 predicted proteins | sample GuaBasSedimGuay9_FD_113734 | JGI IMG/M metagenome (GOLD analysis project Ga0164318, IMG submission 113734) | Subseafloor sediment microbial communities from Guaymas Basin, Gulf of California, Mexico - Guay9, Core 4571-4, 0-3 cm | ecosystem: Environmental > Aquatic > Marine > Hydrothermal vents...
CAATTTACCAACCTTCGGCGGGATCAATTCGACTAAGTGATTTTTTATCATTGGGAATAATAAAAAATCACAGTCTCATTGAGGAGATGTAAAATGAAGCTTTCAAGTTTCCTTCATCCTAATCTTATAAGAATTAACCATGATGCCGGTTTCTCGGAATCTGTAATAAGAGATTTGTCAAGAGAAGCCTGCAAAGGGTTTCCTCCTGAGTTTGAAGAAAAGGTTGTAACTGCTGTCTTAGAAAGGGAAAAACAGGGCCCGACTATTGAAAGAGGCGTTTCTATCCCTCATGCCAGGATATCAGATTTTTCCGATCTTATAATATCCGTATCTATTCCTAAAAAGCCTGTTATTGTTGAAGGGAAAACAGTTAAGATATTTTTTCTTATTCTTACTGCCAATGCTTCTCCTTTGTATTTGAACGTCTTGTCAGCTATTGCTCAGTTAAGCATGAACGATGCCCTTATGAGCAGTATCCTTTCCTGCAGGAAACCTGAAGATATGATAAAAACCATAAAAGATGCGAATATCAATGTTAAGGAAGAACTTACAGTAAAAGATATAATGGATAAAGATTTTCCTTCGGTTTCTTTTGATATGACTCTAAAAGAAGCGATAGATATTCTTAATGAGAAAAAATCTTTGTTCGCCCTCGTTTCAGATAAAGGGAAATTTTCCGGGGAAATCACCCTCTCCGGAATTGTTGAGAAGAAAATGCCTAAATACGCGTTAGATTTAGTAAACCTAAGTTTCTTAAAGACTTTTCAGCCGGTAGAAGATATCTTAAAAGATGAGGCTTCTATTAAAGTTGGAGATATAATGGTTCCGGCAAAAGTTGTTTTAGAGCCAGGTTCTTCTATTGTAGAGGCGGTATTAAGGATGGTTAAAGAAAAAAAGCCTTTTATCTCTGTAGTAGAAGAGGGAAAAGCTGTGGGAGTCATAACTCTAAGGGGTTTTATCAAACGGGTATTGAGGGCTTAATCGTATGTCTTTTTTTCAAACCGTTATTGGAATCACAATCTTTGTCCTTGCCTATTTTTTTATAATCTCGGGAAAAGTACACCGCACAATAGCAGCTATCCTGGGAGGTATGCTTATGATTGTTTTAAAGATCATACCTCAGGACAGCGCTTTTTCTTTTGTGGATTGGAATGTGATATTTCTTCTTATAGGGATGATGATTATCGTCGCGGTTTTGGGTAAGACAGGCCTGTTCCAGTATTTAGCCGTAAAAAGCGCTAAGATGGCGAGGGGAGATCCCTATCTTATAATGGCTTTTCTCATTTTCATCACCGCTTTCTTCTCAGCTTTCTTAGATAATGTTACTACGGTTGTTTTTATAGCTCCGGTAAGCATATTGATCGCAAAGGAATTGGGGATATCGCCTACTCCCTTCCTGATTTCTGAAGCAGTAGCTTCTAATATCGGAGGGACAGCTACTCTTATAGGAGACCCTCCCAATATCATGATAGGCAGTGCCGCTCATATAAGTTTTCTTTCCTTTATTAAAAATGTTTCGCCTCCTATTGTAATTATGCTTGTTTTGCTTCCTTTTATTATGAAGAGGCTTATGCGGGATAAGATGACGGTGAGTTATCAGAGAAAAGCAAAGATAATGGAATTTGATACCAGCAGGATTATCCAGAATTCCGCTTTGCTTAGGCGGACACTTATTGTTTTCGCGCTTGTGGTGGCGGGGTTTTTTATCCACGAGTACATAGATTTGGAAGTAGCCACTATTGCCATAATAGGGGCGTTTGTTTTAATTCTGTCTATGCCCAGCCAGAAAGATGCCTTGAAAGAGCTTTTTTCTCAAATTGAGTGGACATCTCTGTTTTTCTTTATAGGTTTTTTTATTATGGTAGGCGGACTTATAGAATTAGGCGTTATAAAAGCTATTGCCTCTAAACTGGCGGAGATTTTTCATAATAGTATTCTTTTCGGGTCGCTTTTTACCGTATGGCTTTCCGGGTTTCTATCCGCGGTTTTTGATAATATCCCTTTTGTGGCTACTATGATACCGGTTATTAAGGATATAGGAACTCAGATGAGTTATCAGGGGATAAACCCTCTCTGGTGGGCGCTTTCTTTAGGGGCCTGTTTGGGAGGAAATATGACTCTTATCGGGGCGGCGGCTAATGTTGTAGTTGCTGATATATCGGACAAGAACGGGTATCGTTTTAGCTTTTGGGAGTTCACAAAGTACGGTTTTGTGATAACTATTATAAACTTATCAATAGCTTCTTTTTATATCTGGCTTAGGTATCTAATTTTAATTTAAACAGGGACAGCCCCTGTTTAATTTAAATAGGGGCTGTCCCTTGTCTTTCTTATGGAAGGATATTTTGATTTTGAGAATAAGTCCGAATTACCGGAAGAATTGGACTTTAAACATTTAAAGCCTTGTCCTTATTGTAAAAAGCCCATTCCTGAGGATTCTATATCCTGTCTTTATTGCGGTAATTCCCTGCCTTTATCAACAAAGAAGCCTGTCTGGATGGTCTGGATATTGGTGTTTTTAGTGATTTGTACTATTTTGCTGGCTGTATTCTAAGGCGGATGCTTTTCCTTTCTTTTCGTCTTCCTAAAAAAAAGTTTGAAAGAAAAATAAGTTTTGGTATAATTATAAGTCATCTTTGACCTCGTTAATAATCCTGAAAAAGAAGGGGAAGGGTTTGGTTTATATAACCAAGCTCTAAGTGGTAAACCCCGTTAGAGAACTTTGTTCTCTAACGGGATAAAATACCGCTAAATGAAGTTTATGCAGCAGTTTTTGAATACAGCTGAGTTCAAATTCTTGATAAGAATTATAATAAAAAAGGAGGATGATTTTGGCTATTCCTGCGGAATTAAATAGTTTACTGGAATCAGGCGTGCATTTTGGGCATAAAGCAAAACGCTGGAATCCTAAAATGGGGAGGTTTATATTCGGTAAAAGGAGCAGTATTTACATTATTGATTTAGAGAAAACCTTAGAGAAAATAAAAGAAGCACAGGCTTTTTTGAGTGAGGTGGTTAAAGAGGGTAAAGATATCCTATTTGTGGGGACTAAAAAGCAGGCCCAGGGGATAATTGCCGATGCCGCCGAGGCTTGCCGGATGCCTTATGTTACATACAGATGGGTAGGCGGGATGCTTACTAATTTTGATGTGGTAAGGCCCAGAGTTGATAAATATAAATCTTTGCTTATTGATCGTGAACAGGGTAAATTTAGTAAATTACCGAAGAAGGAAATTGTTCGTCTTAACAAGAAATTGGAAAAAATGGAACGCAACTTCTCCGGCGTCAAGGATATGTACACTATCCCGGGAGCGTTTTTGGTTGTTGACCCTAAGAAAGAGATGTTAGCTGTGCGCGAAGCTAAGAAAATGAAAGTCCCGGTAGTCGCTTTAATTGATACTGATTCCGACCCGGAGATAATTGATTACCCTATTCCTGGCAATGACGATGCTTTGAAATCCATCAGCGCGGTTCTTTCTTTATTGCTGGATCCCTTAAAAGAAATTATATCCGAGGTTAAGGAAGAAGAAGTAACGGTTCAGGCAGCAGGTCAAGGAGAAGATAAGCAGGATGGTAAAGAAGATAACCAGCTTGAAGAAAAAGAAGCAAAAAAGGATAAAGGAGAGAAAGTAAATGAAAGAGAACATTAAGAGACTCAGAGAACTTACCGGTTTCGGCATAATTGATTGTAAGAAAGCCTTAGATAATTCTTTGGGAGATTTAGATAAAGCTATTTTATCTTTGAAGGAGAAAGGGGCCAGGATTTTGGAGAAAAAGAGCGAAAGACAGGTTAAAGAAGGGCTTGTTGACGCTTATGTGCATTTTTCTCAAAGTTTAGCCGCTATGGTAGAAGTTAACTGCGAAACTGATTTTGTCGCCCGAAGCGGTGATTTTAAACGGTTTGTGAAAGACTTATCTATGCATATTGCGGCAGTCGCGCCTAAATACGTTTCCTCAAAAGATGTTCCGGGTAGTGAACTATCCGGGTTAGACGAAGAAGAAAAAAAAGAGTATTATAAGAAAAACTGTTTGTTAAACCAGCCGTATGTGAAAGACAACAGTAAAACTATTGCTGATTATCTGAATGAGACGGCGGCAAAGTTCAGAGAAAATATAGTTATAAGGCGGTTTGTGAGATTTTCTTTGGGAAATGAATAATGCTGCTGTGTTTTTATGAAGAAGTATAAAAGGATTTTACTAAAACTGAGCGGGGAAGTTTTTAAAGGGAAGAAACCTTTCGGAATTTCTCCTCAAGAGTGTATCCGGATAGCCAAGGAAATAAAAGAAATCCATCTCTCAAAGATAGAAATAGCTTTGGTTGTCGGCGGAGGCAACATTTTCAGAGGATTTCCTAAATCTAGAGACTTTGATATGGACAGATCTGTAGCCGATTACATGGGAATGCTTGCTACTGTATTGAATGGTTTAGCCTTACAGGATGCTTTGGAGAAGCAGAATCTTGATACCCGCCTCATGACTGCCATTGAGATGAACCGGATATCTGAACCTTATATTCGCCGGCGGGCATTGAGGCATTTAGAGAAAAAGAGAATAGTTATATTTGTGGCAGGGACAGGCAATCCTTATTTTACGACTGATACAGCCGCGGCTTTAAGAGCAATGGAGATACACGCTGATGTTTTATTAAAAGGGACCAAAGTAGACGGAGTCTATACTGCGGATCCTTTTAAGGAAGGCAGGGCTAAATTGTTTAAGAAACTTTCTTATGACAAAGTTTTAGCCAACCGTTTAAAGGTTATGGATTCTACCGCGGTTACTTTATGCAGGGAGAACAGCCTGCCTATAGTGGTTTTCAATATTAACAAAAAAGGCAATCTTAAACAAACAGTTATCCGAAGGTCGATAGGGACGATTATTTGTTAAGTAGTTTTGGGGATTTGCAAAGCGGCCTGATTTGCTAATGGCGGTTAGCAAATAGCTTATGTAAAGGATGTTTTTGGCAGGTCCTAATTATATTAAAGGAGTTAGGGGATGGAATTAAAAAATCTTTACAAGCAGACCGAAGAACTTATGAAAAAATCTTTGGATTCTACTTTTAGGGAATTTGCGGAGCTAAGGACAGGCAGGGCTAACCCCAAGATGGTTGAGGGTATACATGTAAATTATTACGGCACGCCTACTTTTTTGAAAGAAATAGCCCGTATAAGCGTTCCTGAAGCGAGGCTGATAGTGATTCATCCCTGGGATCAGGGAATCATTTCTGAGATAGAAAAAGCTATCCTCCAGTCTAATTTAGGTATAACACCTTCTAATGATGGTAAGATTATACGTTTGGCAGTCCCTCCGTTGTCAACTGAGAGAAGAGAAGAAATTATAAAAATGGTAGGCAGTATTGCTGAGGAAGGCAAAGTCTCTGTTCGTACAATTCGGAAAACTTCTATTGATGAAGCAAAGAATTTACATAAGAATAAAAAAATATCAGAGGATGCCCGTTTTCGCGCCCAAGATGAAATTCAGAAAATAACCGATAAGTACATCAAGGAAATTAATAAGCTTTTAGAGAATAAGGAAAGAGAGCTAAGGGAATTTTAACTCAACAAAAAGTCAGGTTTTTATTATATTAGATAATTCCTGTTGTTGTATCTAATAGGGTAAATATTTGACAATGTCGGTAGGAGAATGTGTAGGGACAGATCGAACCCTGTCCGATAAGGAATATTGAGCCGCTAGCTCATCAGGTAGAGCATCGGCCTTTTAAGCCGAGGGTGCCGAGTTCGAGCCTCGGGCGGCTCACTTAAATAGAAATTCCCGCCGAGGTGGCGGAATTGGCAGACGCGCATGGCTTAGGACCATGTCCTGTAAGGGGTGGGAGTTCGACTCTCCCCCTCGGCATTTGCAGGTGGAAGCCTGTTTTATGCAGATGGTGTGCGGGTGTAGCTCAGTTGGTAGAGCATCACGTTGCCAACGTGGTTGTCGTGGGTTCGACTCCCATCGCCCGCTTATGTAATTGGGGTAATTGGTGTGGAATTGGGGACTGGAATTGGGGGGTAATTGGGGACGGGTTCACATTTTATAAAATGTGAACCCGTCCCCAATTACCCCGTCTCCAATTATCCGCCAATTACCACGCAGAAAGTAGAAAGTAGTAATGAAGTTGTCAGATTATGTATTTGAAAAACAGATTTTGATAGGCGGAAGTTTCAAAAAGAAAAGAGATGCCCTTAAAGAATTGGTATCGCTGTTGGTTAAAAACAAAAAGATTCCTGTTTCCCGTAAAGATAAAGTTTTGTCTTCTCTTTTGGCAAGAGAAAAGTTAGGCTCTACTGCCATTGGCAAAGGAGTTGCCCTCCCTCATGCCCGTCTTGACTTCATCAAAAAACCTTTGCTTGTTATATCTGTATCTGCTAAGGGGATAGACTTTGATTCTTTGGACGGGGAATTAGTTTCTGTTATCTTTCTAATTCTTTCTCCGAAGTCTTCGGGAGGAAGCCATGTAAAACTTATGGCAGTAATAAGCAGGCTTTTACGCGATAAATTCTTCCTGGAACGGCTGAAGAGTATTTCAGGAAGTAAAGATTTAAAGAAGTTAATAACCACTAATGAAAATTGAGCAGGGAAGAATTGATGGATTTCTGCTGAGGGAAAAGATACATATATCTAAAGATAAGTTTTGGGGATTAAGCTATGCCTAAAATTGAGAAAGAGATAACTGTAAAAAATAAACAGGGCCTTCATGCCCGGCCCGCGGCGCTGTTTGTGCAGACAGCGGCTAAGTTTGATTCTTCGGTAAAAATTGAAAAGAATTCCGAACTTGTTGACGGAAAATCTATTATGGGTATATTGAGTTTAGGCGCTGAATCAGGAAACAAAATTAAACTTATAGTAGAAGGTGAAGATGCTAATGCCGCTGTTGATGAGTTGAAGCGGATTCTGATTAGCGGGATATAGGGAACGCGGAGGGCTTTATGGACAGAAAAATTACCGGAATTTCAGCTTCATCGGGAATTTCAATAGGCAAGGCTTTTATTGTAGGCCGGGAGGATTTCTCAACTTTTCCTAAGAAAATTTCTGTAGAAAAAATTCCCTCGGAAATCCTGCGCTTTGAAGAAGCTTTAATTCAGACCCGTAAAGAATTAGCCGCGCTTAGAAAAGAAATTGAGGCCAGTCTAGGCCAGGATCATGCCCAGATTTTTGATGCCCATCTTTTAGTTTTAGAAGACAGGCTTTTAATAGAAGAAGTTATTACAGAGGTTAAGAAGAAACGGCTTAATGTAGAGTATGTTTTTCAGCAGGTAGCTAAGAAGTATATTGATACCTTGTCCCGGATTAATGATGATTATTTAAGAGAACGCTCGAATGACATTCAGGATGTCGTTAAGAGAGTCCTCCGCCGCCTGCTTAGAAGGGAGCAGAGAGACTTATCTTTAATTAAAGAGGAAGTCGTTATTGTCGCTCATGACCTGTCTCCGGTGGATACAGCCTCTCTGCCTAAAAAACACATTTTAGGATTTGCTACCGATATTGGAGGAAGGACTTCACATACTGCTATAATCGCCCGGGCTTTGGGAATACCGGCAGTTGTAGGATTAGAAAAACTTACCCGTATGGTTTCTTCCGGAGATACTATCCTTATCGACGGAATGAGCGGGTTTGTTATTGTTAATCCTAACAGGAGTGAGATAGAAGTATACAAAAAGAAACATCTTAAGGAAGAGCGCCTAAAACGTGTTTTCCAGTTGTTGAAAACTCTTCCTTCAGAAACAAAAGACGGAAAAAGTATTGTTTTAGCCGCGAATGTGGAACTGCCGGAAGAAATACCCTTAGCGGTAGAGTCAGGGGCTCAAGGAATAGGCCTTTATAGGACAGAATATATATACTTAGGTAAGAATAAGCTTCCTGATGAAGAGGAACAGTATACCGCTTATTTAGATGTGGCTAAGAAAATAAAAAAGGGGCCGGTTATTCTCCGTACTCTGGATTTAGGCGGGGATAAATTTCTTTCTCATCCTGAGATTCCCATGGATATGTCTCCTTTTTTAGGATGGAGGGCTATCCGTTTTTGCTTAGCAAGAAAGGATATATTTAAAACCCAGCTCAGGGCTATTCTTAGAGCTTCAGTTAAAGGAAATTTGAAAATAATGTTTCCTATGATATCGATTTTGGAGGAGTTGGTAGAAGCCAAGAAAATCCTTGAAGAATGTAAACGGGAATTAAAAAAAGAAGGCTGTGGATATAACGAGAATATTGAGGTAGGGGCAATGATTGAAGTGCCCTCTGCCGCTTTAATAAGCGATATCTTAGCTAAAGAAGTAGATTTCTTTAGTATTGGGACGAATGACCTTATTCAGTATTCTTTGGCTGTTGACAGGGGGAATGAGAAAGTAGCCTATCTTTATGAACCCGGGCATCCCGGTGTTCTTCGTCTTATAAAAAAAGTGATTGATAACGCCCATAAAGAAAATATATGGGTTGGTATGTGCGGCGAGATGGCTTCTTCGCCTCTGTTTGCTTTTTTAGTGTTAGGGTTAGGAATAGACGAATTAAGTGTTCCTCCTCCTATGCTCCTTAAGGTAAAAAAGATTCTTCGGGAAATAAATCTTTCCGATGCCCAGAGAGTATCTGATAAAGTTTTAACTCTGTCTTCAGCAAAAGAAGTTGAGAAATTCGCTGAAGCATTCTTAAAGAAAGAACTTAAGGGTATTTATCATGATATTATACCTTGGGTATAAGGAGCTGGTAGATTTATGAAAACTCTTATATTGGCCGGAGGATATGGGACAAGGCTTTATCCCACTACTTTGAATATCCCGAAAGCCTTATTGGATATAGGTAAAAGGAAACTCATAGATTTCATTTTAGCTAAATGTTTTGAATGCGGGATTAAAGATATTTCGGTTATTACCAATGACCGTTTTTATTCCATGCTTGTTGAATGGCGGAATTCTTCAAAAGAGTATTCTTCTATTGAGATAATCAATGATAAAACATCTTCTCCTGAAAACAGGCTGGGGGCGGTCGGCGATTTGGAACTTTTCCTGGATCATGTATCAAAGGATGAAGATATCTTAGTGATAGGCAGTGATAATATCTTTGACTGGAGGCTGGATGAATTCATAAAGTTTTCTCTGGAGAAGAAATCTCCGGTTGTGGGTTTGTATGATTTAGAGAACATACAGGATGCAGGGAGATTTGGGGTGGTAGAAATTGATGGAAAAAATAAAGTAACCAATTTGGAAGAAAAACCGGGCGTTCCTAAAACAAGTTTAATCGCTACCTGTATATATTATTTTCCGGCAAAATCGTTCGGATTGATAAAAAAATATTTGGCGGAAAAGAATGATAGGGATACATCGGGTATGTATATTAAATGGTTAAGCGGAAAGACGGATGTCTACGGGTATATATTCAGAGGGTTATGGCTGGATATAGGCCATAAAAATTCTTTAGAGAAAGCGGTTATGATCTTCGGCAAAGATTTATAGGAAAGGGGAAAAAATGCGGACTTATTTTACTTCTGAATCAGTTACTGAAGGGCATCCGGACAAAGTTTGCGACCAGATTTCGGATCTGGTTTTAGACAGAGTTTTAAGCAAAGATGTTTTAGGCAGGGTAGCATGCGAAGCTTTGGTTACCAGGGGGGTTGTTTATGTAGCCGGAGAAATCAGTACAAAGACCTATATTGAAATTCCCAATAGAGTCAGGCAGTTGATTAAAGAGATAGGCTATGACGACCCGCATACAGGGTTTGATTATGACAGCTGCGGAGTTATGACTGCTATTCAGGAACAGTCTTCTAATATTGCCTTAGGCGTGGATACCGGAGGAGCGGGCGACCAGGGGCTGATGTTCGGGTATGCCTGCCGGCAGACTCCGGAATTAATGCCTTTGCCTATTATGCTTGCTCATAAATTGTCCAAACGGCTTTCTTATGTGAGGAAAGAAGGCCTACTGCGTTATTTAAGACCTGATGGAAAGTCTCAGGTAACGGTTGTCTATGAAAACAATCAACCTAAAAGGATAGATGCCGTGATTATCGGAGCGCACCATTCTCCCGATGTCAAAACAGAGGATCTCCGCGCGGATATTAAAAAACTGGTAATTGACTATATCCTTCCTAAAGATATGGTGGATAAAAACACCAAGGTTTTTATTAATGCTACCGGTAGATTTGAAGTGGGAGGGCCGGTTGCTGATACCGGAGTTACCGGAAGGAAGATTATAGTTGATACTTACGGAGGGTATGCCCGGCATGGAGGAGGATGTTTTTCGGGTAAAGATCCCACAAAAGTTGATAGGTCTGCTTCATATATGGCGCGCTATATAGCTAAGAATATAGTTGCCTCAGGTTTAGCTGATGAATGTGAAATACAGCTTGCTTACTGTATTGGTGTAGCTGATCCTATGGGGGTGAGAGTGGATACTTTTAATACCGGAAAAGTTGATGAAGAAAAACTTTCTAAAGCGGTAAGGGAAATCTTTCCTCTTACGCCTAAAGGCATAATTGAAGGGTTAAACCTTCTCCGGCCGATTTACACCAGGACAGCGGCTTACGGGCATTTCGGCAGGGAAGATGAAGGGTTTACCTGGGAGAATAAGGATAAAGTTGAGGATTTAAAGAGTTATTTTAAATAAGGTTCTAAATGAGGCTGTTGCATTTTGCGGCAGCCTCTTAATAGAGAAAGGCATAAAAATGGAATTTGATGTAAAAGACAAGGAATTAAAACATCAGGGGAAGAAACGGATTGAATGGGCGTTGTCGCGTATGCCGGTAGTGGATTTAATCCGTCAAAGGTTCGCGAAAGAAAAACCGTTTAAAGGATTATCTTTGGCGGCATGCCTCCATGTAACTACTGAAACAGCGGTTTTAGCTTTAGTTTTAAAAGCCGGCGGGGCAAAGTTAAGAGTTTGCGCTTCAAACCCTTTATCTACTCAGGATGATACCGCGGCTTCTTTGGTTTTTGATTACGGGGTAGAAGTTTTCGCGGTAAGAGGAGAGGATAAGAAAAGTTATTACCGGCATATATATAAGGTATTGGAGCCTAAGCCTGAGATAACTTTGGATGACGGGGCGGACCTTATTTCTACTATCCATAAACATTCTCCTTCTAAGAATAACCGGGGATATTTTCCCTGGGGCAGTACAGAGGAAACTACTACCGGAGTGATAAGACTGAGGGCTTTGGAGAAGGAGAAAAAACTGCTTTATCCGGTAATCGCGGTAAACGATGCCTATACCAAGCACTTGTTTGATAACCGTTACGGTACAGGCCAGTCTACTATTGACGGTATTCTCAGGGCTACCAACAAGCTTATTGCCGGAAGTGTATTTGTTGTTTTAGGTTACGGGTGGTGCAGCAGAGGTATTGCTATGAGGGCAAAAGGGTTGGGAGCTAATGTTATAGTGGTTGAAGTATCTCCCCTTAAATCCCTGGAAGCTGTTATGGACGGGTTTAGAGTTATGCCTATAAAGGAGGCTGCTAAAGAGGGAGATATCTTTGTCACCGCTACAGGAGACATCAATGTTTTGCGTAAAGAGCATTTTCCTTTGATGAAAGATAAAGCTATACTGGCTAATTCCGGCCATTTCAATGTTGAGATTGATTTGAAAGGGTTAGACAAACTGAGTAAAAGCAAAAGAGAAGTCAAACCTTTGGTTACAGAGTATATTTTAGGCAGTAAGAATAAACGGATATACGTTTTAGGCGAAGGAAGGCTGGTTAATTTAGCCTGCGCTGAAGGCCATCCGGCGGAAGTTATGGATATGTCTTTTGCCAATCAAGCTTTGAGCTGTGAGTATATATCAAAGAACCGCGGGAAACTTGAGAGAAAAGTTTACTGTGTCCCTGAAAGAATAGACGAAGATGTCGCCCGGTTGAAATTGAAATCTTTAGGCGTTAAAATAGATAAGCTTACCCCTGAACAGAAGGAGTATCTTAACAGCTGGCAGACAGGGACATAAGGGATTTTGAAACAGTTATCTGATAGAATGAGGGAGGGGTTATGAAAAAACTTGCTTTTTTGGCTGTTGGTGCGTTAGTGTTTCTGAATGCTTCGTTTGCTGAAAATGTCATTCCCTCAAAGATTTCTCAGGTAACCCTGTTTTCGAATCAGGCGCAGGTTACCCGCACGGCTGAAACAGAAGTAAGCAAAGGGCTGAATACTTTATTGATAGAAGCTTCGGCTTTCAATTTGGACAAAGATTCTGTTTCTGCCAAAGTTTTTGGCGAGGGGAAGATTTACAGCGTTCAGTTTAGGAAAATTTATATCAAATACGCTCCTCAGGATAAAATCAACAGCCTTGAAAAGAAGTTAAAGAAACTCACTGATCAAAAGAATAATTTATCGGCTAAGAAAGATGTTTTGAACAAGAAAAAAGAGTTTCTGAATTCCTTAGTTGATTTTTCCCGGTCTGAATTGCCGAAAGAAATGAAGACGTCTTTTCCTGATACCGGTGATTTAAATAAAACCTTAGATTTCTTAGGCAGTAAGTTTGATTCAATTAACCAGGCAGAGTCCGAGTTGAACCTCAATTTGTACGATTTGAATAAAGAGATAGCCGTTTTAAAGAAAGAGATTAGTTCTTTATCAGGGAATCCCGCGGAAAAGAGCAAGGGGGTTATTGAAGTTGTTTTCAATTCGGCAAAGTCCCAGAAAATAAGGATTGAAGCCGGTTATTTAGCTTATAACGCCTACTGGAAACCGTTTTATAAGATAGATGTGCCTCTGGATTTGAAAGAAGCGGATTTAACTATGTTTTCTAAGATTCAGCAGAGAACCGGCGAGGATTGGGATAGTATCAGCCTTTCTCTGTCAAATACTGTTCCTTTAAGGGGATTAACAATACCTAAATTAAACAGCTGGACTTTGAATACGCGGCGGGTTCATAAAAAATCCTGGAATGAGAAGACGCTGGATTTTGTAGGAAGAGACAAGGGTATGGGTTCAGGAAAAATGGAGAATGCCGTTTCTCCCCGGGACGCTAAGTTCGCTCAGGCTTTCAAGAAAGAACTCCCTTTTTCTTTTGAATATGATTTACCGCAGGCTTTGACCATTGAGTCTCAGGATAAAGAAACGCTTTTGCCGTTATTTTCCAAGACTCTTAAAGGGGAGTTTTATTATTACTCTGTCCCTCAGGTTAGCCCTTTAACATTGGTAATCTGTCAAGTTAAGCCGGATAAAGAACTTCTTCCCGGAAGTTTGAACGTTTATTTTGGAGGAAGGTTTAGCGGTAAGACTTATCTGCGGGAGAAGAAAGCCGGCCAGGATTTTCGGGTAAACCTCGGGGTAGATAGAAATGTTAAAGTTAGAAGAGAGAAGATAAAAGATAAAGTCAAAGAAACCTTTTTTAAGAAGATTGACAGAAAGACGGTAATCAGGGATATGGCGTTTAAGATTACCGCTGAGAATTTTAGAAATAAGCCGGTCAACATAAAGATTTTAGACAACTTGCCGGTATCAGAGACTGACAGAATAGAGGTCAAGAATTTGAAAGTTACCCCTTTTCCTAAAGAAAAGAATTTTGAGGATAAAGAAGGAGTTTCTCTTTGGGAGTTTAACCTTAAACCAGGCCAGAAGAAAGAGATTAATATCGAGTTTACAGTAACGTATCCCAAAGGCGCCCGCGTTTTTGGCCTTTAGGCCTTAAATTGTTTATAAAATGAAAAAGATAGCTGTCCTAACTTCAGGGGGGGATTCTTCAGGGATGAATTCCGCTGTCAGAGCGGTTGTCCGTACTGCCTTATATAATAAGGTAAAAGCCGTGGGTGTATTTAAAGGGTATCAGGGATTGATAAAAGGTGATTTTAAAAATTTAGACCGGCGAAGCGTTTCGGGGATAATCAATTTAGGAGGGACAATTCTTAAGACTGCCCGGTCAAAGGATTTTTTGCTTAAAAAGAATAGAGAGAAAGCTTACCTAAACCTGATTAATTACGGAATAGACGGGCTGGTAGTTATTGGAGGAGACGGGAGTTTTCGGGGCGCTTATAAGTTTGGAAAAGAATTCAATTTTCCTATTATCGGTATTCCCGGGACAATTGACAATGATATTGTGGGGACAGATTTTACTTTAGGCGCGGATACAGCTGTCAATGTCGCTTTAGACGCGGTGGATAAAATCCGCGATACAGTTGATTCTATGGAGAGGATATTTGTGATAGAAGTTATGGGAAGAAACTGCGGGTATATAGCTTTGGAAACAGGGTTAGCCGGAGGGTGTGAAGAAGCGGTTATACCTGAAAACAAATATAACATTAACAAAATATGCGGAAGGATTGTCCGGGGGCATAAACAGGGGAAAGTGAGCTGGATTATAATTGTTGCTGAAGGAGCTGTTAGCGGGTATGATATAGCTTCAGAGATTAGGGAAAAGACTTCTTTAGAAGTAAGAGTAACTGTCTTGGGACATATTCAGAGAGGCGGCAGGCCTACTGCCAGAGACAGGATTTTAGGTTCTAAATTCGGCAGTTTCGCGGTAGAACTTTTACTTAAGGGAGTAAAAGGAAAAACAGTCGGGGTTAAAGCTGACAAGTTAACCGCGATAGATTTTAAGAACGCTGTGGATAACAAAAAATGGCTTAATTCAGGTTCCTATCTTAAGCTGATTAGGGTATTGACCTGAAAGTTGGTTATAGATTAACTATTTTATTTGTCAACCGGTTTGCTAATCCACTAATTTAAGGAGGGATTTAATTATGGCGGTAAAAGATGTCAATGAATTGTTATCAAGTTTAAGCGGTATAAGAGTAGAGAATCAGGAAGTGTCTGTCGTAGATGAATCTCTTTTGGGAAAAGACGCTGATTTGCTGGTAGATAATATAATTCTCTCTGACAGCCTTGATGTGAAGAATGCCTGTTACTGGATTGTCTGGGAAACAGCCCGGAATGTCGGGATTTACCCATCATCGATTCAGAGTTTTTATGAGGCCAGGGGGAGAGAAGATATTAAAGGATTTACTGTCCCTGCGATGAACCTGAGGACCTTTACCTATGAAATGGCAAAGTCAGTTTTTAAAGTGGCTAAAAAATACAATGCCGGAGCTTTTATTTTTGAAATAGCAAAGTCCGAAATAGGCTATACCGGCCAGCGCCCGGCGGAGTATGTGAGCAAAATTTTAGCCGCTGCTTTAAAGGAGGGGTTTAGAGGGTGTGTGTTTATTCAGGGGGATCATTTTCAGATAAAAGCGGTAAATTATTTAAAAACACCGGATAAAGAAATAAGCCAGCTTAAGGACTTGATAAAAGAAGCCTTAAAAGCGGGATTCTACAATATTGATATTGATTCTTCTACTTTGGTGGACTTAAGCAAGGAAACTATTTTAGAACAGCAGAGGCTTAATTTTGAGGTCTGCGGTTTGTTCACAAAGTTTATAAGAGAGATTCAGCCTGAAGGGATTGATGTTTCGGTAGGAGGCGAGATTGGGGAAGTGGGCAAGAAGAATTCTACTCCTGAAGAGCTCCGGGCTTTTATGAAAGGGTATTTAGGTTATATCGGGGGAGCAAAAAGGATTTCAAAGATGAGTGTCCAGACCGGGACTTCTCACGGCGGAGTTGTCCTGCCTGACGGGAGTTTAGCTCAGGTGAAGATTGATTTCGGGACTTTGCAGGTTCTTTCTGAAGCAGCGCGGAAAGAGTTTGGGTTGTCCGGGGCTGTTCAGCATGGAGCTTCAACTCTTCCTCCGGAAGCATTTCATAAATTTCCGGAAGTAGAGACCGCGGAAGTTCATTTAGCTACTCAGTTTCAGAACATAGTTTATGATCATTTCCCTTTGCCAGTCAAAGAAAAGATTTATGCCTGGATAAAGGAAAATATGAGGTCGGAGAAGAAAGAAGATAATACCGAAGAGCAATTTATTTACAAGACCCGCAAGAAGGCCTTAGGCCCGTTTAAGAAAGAGCTTTTTTCTCTGCCTAAAGATATTAAAGCTAAGATTTCCGAGAAACTTGAGGAAGAGTTTGATTTCCTTTTCCAGCAGCTTAAAGTTGAGGGGACTAAAGAGTTAGTTGATAAGTATGTTTCACCGGTTAAGATAAAAAGGCCGCTAAGCGATTTCGGGGAATTGAAAGATTTAGGCAGGTTAGAAGGAGCTGACTAATTCTTTGAACTATGCGAATGGCGAATGACTAAGAGCAAATAGCTATTAGCAAATGGCGAAGGGCAGATGGCAAATAATCCGGTATTACACTTCGGGAGTGTAAAAAAAGACACTTCCGAAATGTCTCAGGGCGATAAATAGCGGATTCTTGAAAAACATAGCTGTTTCTGATGCTATTAGCTTTAGTCGGCATAGAGAGAATTTCCTTTTATTGTTTTGTGTTTGTTTAGGATATGGAGTATCGCAATGACATTAGAGCTGATTAAGGTAAGAATCAGTGAGAATAAGAAATTGTTGGAAGAGACATATAAGGTCAAGTCTATTGGAATCTTCGGCTCCTGCGCGAACGGGACTTTGGGCAAAGAGAGCGATATAGATATTCTGGTAGAATTTTATGAGCCGCCGGATATCTTCAAGTTTATAAAGCTGGAAGAATTCTTAACTAATCTGCTTGGTATAAAAGTAGATTTGGCAACAAAAAAATCCCTAAAACCTCTTATAAAAGAAGCTATCTTGAATGAAACAGTTTATATATGAGCAAGAAAAGAGATTACAATCTATATCTAAAAGATGTTTTAGACGCCATAACAAAAATAGAAGAGTATACAAAAGGTCTGTCTTTTGAGGGCTTTTCAAAGAATGATTTGATAGTGGATGCGGTTGTGAGAAACTTTGAGTAATAGGAGAAGCATCTAAAAATATACCCAAAGGAGTAAAATCAAAATATGCCGATATCCCCTGGAAAGAAATGGCAGGGATGAGGGATAAAATGATTTATGAATATTTTGGTGTGGATTTGGAGATTGTTTGGGAAACTGTAAAAGAACGTTTACCGCAGTTGAAGCCTCTTCTTAGTGATATTTATGGTTTGAGCTGATTTTTCCGTTGATTTTTCTTTAGTTTCGAACATCGGGGCGGTCTGATTGGCAAATAGCCAATAGCAAAGAGCAAAGAGCAAAGAGCAAAGAGATAGGGGCAAGTAAGTGGTATAGATGATATTTACGGAGGGTCTGAGGGTACATAGATAATGTCAAAAGTTTTATGAAAAATGCAAACAGAATGATTAAATTTAAAAGAATGTTCTTTCACATTAGGGGGGAGGGAATCCTAACCCCTAAGCACTAAATTCTAAATACTAAACAATATCAAATGACCAAAATACAAAATCCAAAACAATAAGTTTGTGGTGTGTTTAGAATTTTGGCATCAGAATTTAAGTTTAGTTTAGGATTTAGAACATTTGATATTTGAAATTGTTTAGAGTTTAGAGTTTAGAATTTGCTTTTAGGATTTGTTTAGAATCAGCCTATGACTGAAGAGTTTAGAGTTTTAGAAAACAAAGATAGCTTTGATAATACGGGTACATATTAAGGGAGGAAAAAGATGAGGTCAGATAAAGTAAAAAAAGGTGTTGAACGGATGCCTAACCGGGCATTGTTGTACGGAACGGGTTTGTCTTCCGAACATTTCAAGAATCCCTTTATTGGGATAGCTTCTTCTTTTACAGATTTGATCCCCGGGCACATAAATATGCGGGACTTGGAACGTTATATTGAAAGAGGGGTAGAAAGCGCGGGCGGGACTCCCTTCATTTTCGGCGTCCCGGGAATATGCGACGGAGTAGCAATGGGCCATTCGGGAATGAAATATTCCCTGCCTTCACGGGAATTGATAGCTGATATAATTGAAACCATTGCCAGCGCTCATAGTTTAGACGGGCTGGTTCTTTTGACTAACTGTGATAAAATTAATCCCGGAATGGTAATGGGCGCTTTGAGAATTAATATTCCTTCAATTGTTGTTACTGCCGGGCCTATGCTTTCGGGCCGGTATGGGAAAAAGCGGCTATCTCTGGTTAGGGATACTTTTGAAGCGGTCGGCCGGTTTAAGGCCGGTAAAATGGACGAAAAAGAAAGGTCGTTTCTGGAAAAAGAGGCCTGTCCTTCCTGCGGTTCATGCCAGGGGCTTTATACGGCCAATACTACTTCCTGTCTTATAGAAACTATGGGGTTATCTCTTCCTTCCTGCGCTACTACTCCGGCAGTATTAAGCAGGAAAAGAAGGATAGCTTATGAGTCCGGCCGGAGGGTTATAAGCTTGGTTAAAAATGATATAAAGCCCAGAGATATAGTTAATAAAGATTCTTTGGAGAACGCTGTCAGGGTAGATATGGCTTTAGGCGGGTCAACAAACACGGTCCTGCATTTAATGGCTATAGCTAAAGAAGCTGAAGTAGATTTGTCTTTGAAGGATTTTGACCGTGTATCCCGGGATACTCCCCATATTTCTAATCTCAGGCCGGGCGGAGAGTACTTTATGGAGGATTTGGATTATGCCGGAGGGATACCCGCGGTATTACAGAGGCTTCTTCCAAAACTTAAAGATAACCTTACTGTTTCGGGAAAGAAAATTAAAACGATAGCAAAAGAAGCTTTTGTTTTTGACGCGGATGTCATCCGGCCTTTAAATAAAGCTTACCATAAAGAAGGCGGGATAGCTATTCTATACGGAAATTTAGCTGAGGAAGGCTGTGTTGTCAAACAGTCGGCAGTTGATAAAGACATGCTTATGTTTGAAGGCAAAGCGGTTATTTTTAATTCTGAGGAAGAAGCAATGAAAGCTATTCTGTCGGGAAAGATCAAAAAGAAAGAAGTTGTGGTAATAAGGTATGAGGGCCCTTCCGGTGGACCTGGGATGAGAGAAATGCTCTCTCCTACTTCCGCTATTGTAGGCATGGGCCTGCATAAACATACCGCTCTTATTACTGACGGCAGGTTTTCCGGCGGGACAAGGGGGCCTTGTGTCGGGCATATCGCCCCGGAAGCGGCTAAAGGAGGGCTGATCGCATATCTGAAAAATGGCGATAAAATCATTCTGGATATTACTAAACGGAAACTTGAAGCGGTCCTTTCTGATAAAGAGATAAATATGAGGAAAAAAGAGATGAAGATTCTTCCTCCTAAAGTTAAGAGCGGGTATCTTTACCGCTATTTAGGAAGGGTTGGTTCGGCTTCTCAGGGAGCGGTGTTTGACAGCTAATAATTTTGATAACGTAAAATATGGAAATACTAAATACTAATATCGAAATACTAAACAATATCAAAATGAAAAAACACAAAATTCAAAACAGTATGATGTTTAGAACATTGGAAATTGAGATTTAGGATTTGTTTAGAGTTTAGAGTTTCGGATTTAGTGTTTGGAGTTTTTATCGAGTTCGCGATGTGTGTAAATCTGTTATTTATGGTATAATAAATAATTATGAAAGGTTCAGAGATCCTTATCAAATGCCTGCTTGAAGAAAAAGCGGATGTCCTTTTTGGGTATCCCGGAGGGTCTGTTATACCTATATTTGACAAGTTGTATGATTCGCCTATCAGATTTATTCTGACTCGCCATGAACAGGCAGCTGCTCATGCGGCTGACGGGTTTTCCCGGTCAACGGGCAGGACGGGCGTATGCATAGCTACATCAGGCCCGGGAGCGACAAATCTTACTACGGGGATTGCTACCGCTTATATGGATTCTGTCCCTTTGGTAGCTATTACCGGGCAAGTTAAGACTTCTTTAATTGGAAATGACGCTTTTCAGGAAGCGGATGTTACCGGTATTACCAGGTCCATAAGCAAGCACAACTATTTAGTAAAAGATGTCGGGAATTTAGCCCGGGTTATAAAAGAGTCATTTCATTTAGCTTCTACAGGAAGGCCGGGGCCCGTAGTCATAGATATCCCTGTAGATGTCCAGATTCAGGATACAGAATTTTCTTATCCTGAAGAAGTCAATATTCGCAGTTACAAACCTACTTATTACGGTCATCCCGGGCAGATTAAAAAAGCGGCGCAAGCGATAAAGAAATCTAAACGGCCGGTTATTATTGCCGGAGGAGGGGTTATAAGTTCAGGAGCGCACCGTGAGTTAAAAGAGTTTGCCGAGAAAATAAACGCTCCGGTTACGACTACTCTTATGGGGTTGGGAGGTTTTCCGGGAAACCATCCTCTGTTTTTAGGGATGCCGGGCATGCACGGGACGGTCTATGCCAATTTGGCGATAACCGAGTCGGACCTGCTCATTTCTATAGGCTGCAGGTTTGATGACAGAGTTACAGGCCGGCTGGATGCTTTTGCTCCGGAATCAAAGATTATACATATTGATATTGATCCTACTTCCATAAGCAAAAATATTAAAGTTGATATTCCTATTGTAGGCGATGCCGGGAATATTTTAGGTGAACTTCTTGAAGTGGTAAAGGAGTCTCCAAGAGTTTCTTCCTGGACAAAAAAGATATCGGATTATAGGAAGAAATATCCTTTAGGGTATAAGAAAAGCATTAAAGGTAATATAAAACCTCAGCAGGTGGTAGAGGAGATTTATCTCCAGACTAAAGGGAAAGCTATTATATCTACTGAAGTGGGCCAGAACCAGATGTGGGCGGCGCAATTCTACCGCTCTTTTGAGAACAGGCATTTTTTGTCTTCCGGAGGGTTAGGCACAATGGGATACGGTTTTCCCGCGGCTATCGGCGCGCAAATAGGCAATCCTGATAAGGCTGTTTTTGATATTGCTGGTGACGGGTCAATACAGATGAATATCCAGGAGTTAGCTACTGTTTCAACTTATAATATTCCGGTTAAGACCGCAATCCTCAACAATCATTATTTGGGTATGGTTAGGCAGTGGCAGGAACTCTTTTATAAACGGAGGTATTCAGCTACTCCTTTGAAAAACCCTGATTTTGTAAAAATAGCGGAAGCTTACGGAGTCAAAGGTTTTAAAGTGGATAAAGAGAAAGATATTAAAAAAGTTATAAAGGAATCTCTTTCTTATAACGGCCCTGTTTTCATGGATTTTTGGGTTGAAGAAGAAGAGAATGTCCTTCCTATGGTTCCTGCCGGAGAGGCAATAAACAGGATGATTGGCGGTATGGCGTAGGTCATTTTAATTTTATGAAAATCATAGCAAATATCCTTGCAGTCAGATGAAAAAAGAGAAAAAATCTAAATACATACCCAGCAGGTCTTTAATTGTCCGGTTTAACCTTTTCTTTTTTGTTTTTTCTGTTATCCCTTTAGGGCTTTTAGGGTATTTCTTTTATTCTTATCTTAATGGCAGGCCTTTGGAATTTAGCAATAACCAGATTGTTTTATTGGCATTGCTGGTAGGGGCGGGCTGTATTACCGGTTTCTTCGGCGTCAGGAATTCTTTAATGAAACTGGTTTTATTGAGCAAGAAGTTGAAAGAAGGCCTTTTAGGCAGTATGGATAAAGAATCATTTTTAGAATTAGTAAAAGAAGAAGGTGAAATAGCCGAGTTAGCTAAGTCTTTCGGCGATATGATGGCCAGGCTGGAGTCTAATATAAAGGAACTCAAGGCCACTAAAATTACTCTTTACCGTGTGCTTTCGGGGGTAGGGAAAACAATAACTTCAGTAGAAAATTTTGATTTACTGGTAAAGCTTGTTTTAGAGACAACGGTTGAAGCATTATTGGCAAAGCGGGGAGCCATATATGTTTTTGATGAAGATATAAATGTTTTGTCCAGGAAAGTAATTTCGGGTTCAGATATAGAAGATGCTCCTTTAGAAGTTAAAATCGGAGAAGGAAGTATCGGCTGGGTCGCTAAGGAAGGGAAGCCGTTGTTTATTCCTGTATTAGAGAGTGAGAATGAAAAGAAAGTTGGTTTATTTTCTCCTCCTTTGATATGTGTCCCTCTTGTTCTCAGGGATAAGATGGGGGGAGTCCTCCTTCTCAGCGGGAAGAAATACGGCGACAATTTTTCTGAAGACGAAATGAGGATATTGTCTAATTTAGCCGGACAGATAGCGGTATCTTTAGAAAACGCTAAGCTTAGTAAGAATATAGAACAAAGCTATTTTCAAACCATCTCGGCATTAGCTTTAGCTGTTGAGGCCAAAGATCCGTATTCCCGCGGCCATTCTGACAGAGTATCGGATTTCTCATCGAGGATAGCTATAAAATTAGGGTTGGATAAAAAAGACGTGGATATTATTAAACGGGCGGCGAGTCTTCATGATGTCGGCAAAATAGGCATTGGAGACGATATTTTGAAAAAAGCCGGCCGGTTGGATGATGAAGAAATGAATATTATGCGCAGTCATTCAATAGTCGGAGAAACTATCATCAAACCTTTAAAGAGTTTTAAGGCTTTGCTTGACCCTATCCGCCATCACCATGAGAAATTAGATGGATCAGGGTATCCTGACGGTTTGAAGGGAGACGAAATCTCTTTGCCGGCAAGGATTCTTACGGTAGCGGATATCTTTGATGCCTTAACTTCAGGGCGTCCCTATCGCGAACCTTTAAGTTATGAGGATTGTATAAAGGAGCTTGACAAAATGGCTGAAGACAATAAAATTGATCCCAAAGTTGTTTCTGCCTTGAAGGAGATAATTTAATGAGGCACACAATTCAGGCATTGGTAGAGAACAAATTCGGGGTGTTAGCGCGTATATCTTCTCTGTTTTCTGCCAGAGGGTACAATATTAATTCCTTAGCTGTTGGAGAAACTAATGATTCAACTATATCCTGTATGACTATAGTAGTTAATGCCAAAGATGAGCGTATATTAGAGCAAATTAAAAAACAGTTAAACAAACTTGTAGATGTAATTACTGTATCGGACTTGACTAAGAAAGATTATATTGACAGGGAATTATTATTGTTAAAAGTTGATTCTTCTGATGGAGGGGAAAAAGAAATCCAGCTTTTAGTGAAGCGGTTTGGGGCTAAGGTGTTGGAAGAAAAGGCAAAATACAGCATAATTGAATTTTCCGGAGATCACAGCCGGATAAAAGAGCTCTTAGAAGAATGCCGCAAGAAAGGGATTAAGGAGCTTGTCCGGACAGGCAAGATTGCTATTGTTAAGTAACTTCCTCTGCGAAATTTGGGATGGTTTTACCGTTTATAAATTGGAGAAAGGAGAAAGGATATGGCGAAAGTTTATTATGACAAAGACGCGAAATCAGATGTTTTGAAGAAAAAGACAGTCGCAGTTATAGGCTATGGTGCTCAGGGCAGGGCGCAGGCTTTGAATCTCAGGGATTCTAAGGTGAAGGTTATAGTCTCTGAGTTGAAAGGCACAGTGAATTATCAGAAAGCCCAAAAAGACGGGTTCAATCCTTTAGATGCTTTTTCAGCCTGTAAACAGGCGGATGTTATTCACCTTTTGGTTCAGGATACTATTCAGCCGAAAGTTTATCAGGAAAACATCCTGCCTAACCTAAAAAAAGGCAAGGCATTAGGCTTTTCTCACGGGTTTAATATTCACTTTCATCAGATTATCCCTCCGGAAGATGTCGATGTATATATGGTAGCGCCTAAAGGGCCGGGTGATTTAGTAAGGGATATGTTTGAGCAGGAAAAAGGGGTTCCCTGTCTTATCGCTGTTTATCAGGACGCTACTAAGAAGGCCAAGCAGCTATCTTTGGCTTATGCTAAAGGCATCGGCGGGACAAGAGCGGGAGTAATTGAAACGACTTTTAAAGAAGAGACCGAAACCGATTTATTCGGTGAACAGGTTGTTCTTTGCGGAGGAGTAACAAAATTAATACAAAGGGGGTTTGAGACTTTAGTAGAAGCGGGGTATCAGCCGGAGATAGCTTATTTTGAATGCTGCCATGAACTCAAACTCATTACTGACTTGATTTATTCAAGAGGTATTGGAGGAATGCGCTATGTTATTTCTGATACTGCTGAATATGGGGATTTAACCAGAGGGAAAAGAATAATAGACAGCGGAATTAAGAAAGAGATGAGAAAAATATTAGAAGAAATCCAGTCCGGAGAATTCGCCAGGGAATGGATTTTGGAGAATCAGGCTAAAAGGCCGGTTTTTCAGGCTTTAAGGAAGTCTGAGACCGGGATGTTTATTGAGAAAGTCGGGGCAAAACTTCGTAAGATGATGCCTTGGATCAAATAGCAAATGGCTAATGGCAAAGAGCAAAGAGCCAATGGCTATGAATGGGTAAATACCGGTTTTTGACAGGGTTAATTGGGGTAAAAGAGGACTATGAAAAAAGAAAAACTGATTATTTTTGATACTACTTTAAGAGATGGAGAACAGGCTCCCGGGGCCTCTCTCGATTCTAAACAGAAATTAGATATAGCTTATCAGTTAGAGAATATGGGAGTAGATGTCATTGAAGCGGGGTTTCCGATTGCCAGCCCGGATGACTTTCTGGCTGTAAAGGAAATAGGCAGAAGAATCAAGAAATGTTCTGTGTGCGGTTTAGCCAGATGTATGCGGAAAGATATTCTGGCCGCGGCGAATTCTTTAAAAATCGCTAAAAGGCCGAGAATACATGTGTTTTTGGCTACTTCCAAAATCCATTTAAAGTACAAGTTTAAGAAACCCGAAATAGATATAATCAATATTGCCAAACGTTATGTAAAGATGGCGCGTGGTAAGTGCGGAGATGTTGAGTTTTCTCCTGAAGATGCTACCAGGACAAACCGTGATTTTCTTTTTAAGGTAATAGAGACAGCTATATCTCAGGGAGCTAAGACTATTAATATTCCTGATACTGTGGGATATTCTTATCCTCAGGAGGTAGCTTCTTTAATAAAAGATATCCTAAACAATGTTGTCAATATAAACAAGGCGGTTCTTTCAATCCATTGCCATAACGATTTAGGGATGGCGACGGCAAATTCTCTCACCGGAGTATTAGCCGGCGTCCGGCAGGTCCATTGTACTGTGAATGGGATAGGAGAGAGAGCCGGCAACGCTTCTTTAGAGGAAGTGGTTATGACATTAAAGACGAGAAAAGACATTTTCAAGAGTATTTATAGTTCGGTAAATACTAAAGAAATAGCGCGAAGCTCAAGGCTGGTTAGTTCTCTTACCGGGTTTCTTATTCCTCCTAATAAAGCTGTGGTAGGAGCTAACGCTTTTCGCCACGAGTCGGGGATCCACCAGGATGCTATTTTAAAAGAACGCACCACCTATGAGATTATGAACCCTAAAGATATCGGACTTAAAGGGACGAGCCTTGTTTTAGGGAAACATTCGGGCCGGCACGCCTTAACGCAGAGGTTAGCCGCTATGGGGTTTAAGATGGATAAGAAGAGTATCGAATCGGTTTTTTCCCGTTTTAAAAAATTAGCTGAGAAAAAGAAAGAAGTCTTTAATGAAGATTTAGCCGCTATTGTTGAAGATGAGATAAAGCCAGTGAAAGAATTAATAAAACTTTTAGGGGTAAATATAACCGGCGGGACAAATTCTTTACCTTCTGCTGAAGTTGAACTGATGTTTTTTAGAAAAAGGTTCTCTGCTAAATCATCAGGGGATGGGCCTGTTGACGCCTGTTTTAAAGCTGTGGATAAGGTTACTAAGCTGAAACCCCGGTTAATCAGGTATGAGTTGGAGGCTGTTACTTCCGGAAAGGATGCTTTAGGCAGGGCAAGAGTTGAGTTAAAGTCCGGAAAAAAGAATGTTTTTGGAAGGTCTTCAAGCACTGATATTATAGAGGCGTCAGTAAAAGCTTATTTAGATGCTTTGAATAAAATCCTGCAGTGAAAATTTTCAGGTATTCTATAGGGATATTTATTTTAGCGGTTTTTGTCTTTTCGGTAGTCCAGTTTAAAAAGACGCCTTCCTACGGTTCCCTGAAATATAACCTTTCTGAAATTACTAATCTCATAAAATACAAATTAGGAATAATCGGGCACAATATCTCTGCCGATGTTGATCCTCAAAGAAAGATCCCTTTGACTTTGATTGTTAAACAGGAAAAGCTTAAGGTTCTTTCTCCTAATCATGTATTGGGAGATTTTACTCCTGAAGAATGGCACAATTTTTGGGAATTGATTTACGGGTATAAAGAAGAAGGGGAAGGCTGGCCTAAGGCTAAAGTTTACAGGAGTAAGGAAGAAATAGAAGAAGAGCTGATATATAATTACCCTGACCCTTTTTCTTATTTTAAAGACCGCCAGTGGAACTATTTCTGGTCAGTAGTTTTAGGAAAATGATTAACAGTAATACTTCTTTATACGGCTTAGTTGGTTTTCCGGTTAAACATTCCTTTTCTCCTTTAATGCATAACTATTTCTTTGAGAAGAAGGGGATTAATGCTGTTTATCTTTGTTTTGAAACTTTGCCTGAGCAGGCGAAATATCTAAAAAACAGCATAATATCTCTTGGCATAAAGGGGTTGAATGTGACAGTTCCTTATAAGCAGAAAGTAATGGGGATTTTGGATAAGTTAGACCCGAAGGCTGAGTTAATAGGAGCTGTTAATACTATAAAGGCAGATAGAGGGGAGTTAACCGGATTTAATACTGACGGGATTGGTTTTGTCCGTTCATTGAAAGAGAAAGCTAAGTTTAATATTAGGGGGAGGAAAGCCGTAATCCTCGGTGCCGGAGGGGCAGCTAAATCCATATCGGTTTATTTAGCTGAGGAAGAGGCAGGTTGTCTTGGCCTTTTTGATATTAAGATTAGGAGAGCAAAGAAGTTAGCCGAAGAGATAAAGGAGAGGTATAAGAAACTTAGGGTTAAAGTTTATAATTCCGAACCCGATATTGATTTGAATGATACCTCTTTGCTGGTAAATGCTACCGGCCTGGGTATGAATAAAAACGATTCTTTGCCTTTGGACCCTAAAAAACTTGGTAAGAATCTTTTAGTATATGACTTAACCTATAACCCTTCTAATCCGGTTCTGCTTAGAGAGGCAGGGAAAAGAGGATGTAAGGTAATGAACGGGTTGTGGATGCTTATTTATCAGGGGTTGGCGTCTTTGGAGATATGGATGGGCAGGGATTTTCCCGGAGGAGAGAAAATCCTTTCAAGAGCTCTGGCAAAAGTTATACGATCTTGAGGGATGCTTAATTATGGGAATATCGGTGTTTACTGAAATTTTTATTTTTGTTTTAGGTTTATGTATCGGGAGTTTCCTCAATGTCTGTATCTATAGGCTTCCCAGAGAATTGTCAATAGTTAAGCCGGTTTTTTCTTTTTGCCCGCATTGTAAAAAGACAATTGAATGGTATGACAACATTCCTTTATTGAGTTTTCTTTTTCTTAAAGGTAAATGCCGTTTTTGCGGAGAGAAAATATCCGTCAGGTATTTTCTTGTAGAACTTTTAACCGGCATAGTTTTCTTATTCACCTTTGTTAAATTCGGGCTTTCTTTTCTGTTTTTGAAATACATTTTTCTGTTTGTCTTCTGTATACTGGTCAGCTTTATTGATATTGATTACCATGCGATTCCGGGATGGATATGCATTCTTGGTATTTTCACCGCTGTCGCTATGAGCTTAGTAAAAACAGGACAGTTGATAAGCCATAGAGGGCTGTTAGATGTGAGTTTTTCATCCTTGCCTGTGGTTCATAGCATAAAAGGGCTTTTGCTGGGTATAGGCCTTTCGTATTCTTTGAAGATTGCGGGCGATTTCGGATTATGGATATACCTTTCTCTGAAAAAACAGGAAACAATAGAAGGAGAAAAGGAATCTCTTGGATTAGGCGATGTTGATTTTTTGGGCATGGTTGGCGCGTTCTTGGGATGGAAACTATCTTTTTTGACATTCTTTCTCGCTCCGGTAGTTTCACTTGTTTATGGTGTATATATTATAGCTTTTAAGAAGTCACACTTAATAGCTTACCTCCCCTTTTTGTCTTTAGCGTGTTTTATTTCGGCTTTTTGGGGAGATAAGATTATAAAATTAATTCTCCCTTTTTAGAAAGTATTGACAGAATATTAACCGGGAAAATGCTGTTGAGATCGCAAAATGCTCATAATGCCCGGCAGCCTAAATAGTTACATTAAACAGCGGTTGTACTAAAGAGTATACAGCATTTTCCCCTTAGGTAACCCCGGCCTTTTACCCTTACGGGCACAAGCCATACTTTTCCAGTGGAAAATATGGGGTCGGCCCTATACCCTTGCGGGCACAGGTACCCTCACGGGCACAA
>Ga0164318_10000634_pt1 | contig 27990 bp, 28 predicted proteins | sample GuaBasSedimGuay9_FD_113734 | JGI IMG/M metagenome (GOLD analysis project Ga0164318, IMG submission 113734) | Subseafloor sediment microbial communities from Guaymas Basin, Gulf of California, Mexico - Guay9, Core 4571-4, 0-3 cm | ecosystem: Environmental > Aquatic > Marine > Hydrothermal vents...
AACAGAAAACAGAAAACAGAAAACAGATTTTAAAGTCCGGCTCATTGTTTGATGATCCGGTGCCGATGGGATAGCCGCGGGTTATCCAAAACCAACTGTTTGGCCCGGCGGGTTTTAGTATTGATTAGTAATGGCCCTAACAGATTGGCCGTCATGTCCTGGGGACGGCCCCGCGGGATGGTAACGACCACAAAAATTTGGAGATCATCCATGCTTTCGGCTTCAAGTTCCCGGAGACAGCCATTCAATTTGCCGATCTGATAATCCGGCATAAAACAGCGGGGGTCGATGATGACAAACGCCAGGGCGGGATTGTCCACACATTGGAACCAGAGAAACGGGGACTCATGTTTATGTTCGATCAAGATGTAGCGGTGAAAATCCGGGAATCCCAATATTCCTTGGGTGACCGTAATGATCTGGTCCGGCCGGGCGCTAATCGTCCCAAAGTGCTTGGTCTGTACCGAGAAGCCGCATTCCATAAAGTTCTTTTTACTCTCGGTGCTATTTACTTTTCTGGTCTCCACAGCTTGGTAACCTCATTTAGATCAACGCTTTCAACCTCAGCCGCTTGCAGGTTTTCTTCCAGGATTTTTAAATAGATCTCCTCACGGTGGACAACTACGTCAAGCGGCGCCTCTATACCTACCCGGACCTGTTTCCCTTTAATATCCACAATTTTGATCCGGATATTATCTCCTATCCTGATTGTTTCTCCGAGCTTTCTGGTAAAAATCAGCACGATGACCTTCCTTGGCGACCGCCATCCCTTATATTCTACCAAAGATTAGAGGTAGTCCAACAGACTCAACGCCATAATCTTGGTGGAAACAAGTAAAGCTGCTTGATAAGTAATTTGTTGAAGATTTAACTGCTCGGTGGCGGCAATTAAATCAGTGTCCTCTACCTGGCTAAGGCTTTTATCCAAATTATTCTGTAAACTCTGATAGCTATCCTGTTGGTAAATAACCCGTTCCTGCTGGGCCCCCACAAAGCCGAAATAAGTGGTAAGATTGGCTTCGGAACTATTCAGTGCCTCCAAGGCCGCACCTGTCCCGTTAGCATCATCGTTCTGTAGAGCGCTTTTTAGTCGGCTGAGGATTTGAAACAAGTCGTTCCGACCACTGCTGCCATCCAGCGCGTCGCGGCCGGTGACGTTAACCGCCAGGCGGCTATTTTTGCCAACCCCCAATTCCAGGCCGTGATCATCACCTTGATATTTAAACTCACTCACCGGAATAATGAATCTATCCCCGACGGCCAGGTTGCCGCTGGCACTAAAAGCAATTTCTACTCCTTTGTCGCCCTCGCTGCTCCATATGGAGGTGGCGGCAGGGGAGGTGGTGAATCCGGTCGTCCAGGTCTGGCCGCCATCTTCCGAAACCCGGAAAGTCGCAGTGCCCACGGCCCCGGCGGCATCGATTTCCACCAGATAGGTGGTTGCTGTCTCCCCGCTGTAGGTCCCGGAAGCGGTCGCAGTTCCACTATACCCGGACCCTGGCTGTAAACTTTCGACAACTTTCTGGATCTCCAGTCCGTCTAATTGGAGATAAGGGGCAGTATCGGTCTTATAGCCACTGAATAGATATTGCCCGTTGATACTGGTATTGACTTCAGCTAACAGTTCGGCCATTAAACCTTCTACTTGGGAAACGGCCGCAGCTCGATTGTCGTCATTAATGGTACCGGTTGCCATCTGCGAGGCTAGTTCTTTGGCTGTTTTTATTAGGTTCCCAATATTCTGTAACACCGAATCCGTGTGGGTCAGCCAGTTTGCCGCGGTTTTAAGATTACTTTGGTACTGGCTAATCCGGCTTAAATCGCAGTTATACCCCAGGGCCGTTACGGTAGCAACCGGGTTCTGGTAGATATTCTGATACTTCTGTCCCGAGGCCAGACTTTCATTAAGCTGCTGCATTGTCGAGGTCAAGCTCTGTAAGTCACGGGTTATATGCTGATATATGGCCGCGGTGGCAATGCGCATTGGTATGATCCTCTATTTGAGCGTTAACAGCGTTTCATATAACTCGTCAGCCACCGAAATCAGCTTGGCCGCGGCCTCATAGGCCCGTTGGAACTTGATCAGTGCGGTCAATTCTTCGTCTAAGGAAACACCCGAAAGCGCATCTCGTAAGTCGTTGTATTGGTCTAAGATGCCGTTCAACAAGATTCCTTGTTGTTCGGCTTTCTGGGTGTCCAGCCCAATAGTACTTACTAAGTCCTGATAAGCCTCTGCAAAGGTAAGGTCACCGGGGCCAACGCGAGCCGTTTCCAGGTCCGCAAGCGCTAAAGCATTACTGTTGTCGCCGACCGCATGTTGACCCTGGCGGTCAAACTGGCCCGTAGCGATAAAACTGGCATCCGCGCTGATAATATCATTAATTCCCATGGAAAAGGCGAAATTCTGGGTATCGCCGCTGGTGCTGGTAAAAAAGGTATTAAGCCCCAGGGCCATCAGGACGTTGGAGTTATCATTGCCAAAACCACATTGATAGGAGCCGGTAGCCTGCAGGGCCAGCTTATTATCTACCACCGAGGCCGTTAGATAGGCTGGTAATTCTGCATTGATGGCATCTCGCAGTCCGTTTAGAGTCATACCCGCGGTGATGGTTATAGTGGCGGCCGCAACATTAGTGCCACTACCATCGTCCACATAAATATTAAATGTTTCGCCCTCGGTGATCTGATCACCAAAGGGCAAGGCGGCGTTATCCTTTAAAGCACTGGCGCCGTCATCAACGGCATACGTGCCTGTTACCTGAGAATAGAGGCTTAATCCCACCCCCTGGCTGTGTTGGCGATTGACCTCCCCGATTAATTCTTGGGCCAGCTCGTTGAGGCTGTCCAGATAGGCCGGGATGCGGTCATCCCGGACATAAAGCAAGGCCCTAAGTTGCCCGCCGCTTAAATCATCGGTAACATCCTTTTCCACGCCACCCGGACCCTGGCACTTGATGACCACCTCACCCCCGGACAGCTCATAACTTAAATTCCAGGCCGCCGCACTCTGAACCAAGGTGGTACCATCGTCGAGCATGACATTGATGGAACCATCGTCCAACTCAAAATAATTAATCCCCACCAGACTGGCCAGATTGTTGAGTTTTACCTGACGCTGGTCCCGCAGATCGTTGGCCGGCTGGCCGGAGGTCTCGACGCTAACGATTTGTTGGTTTAGCTCCGCGATACTTGCAGTAATTGCATTGATCTTAGTGATAGTGGGACTGATTTTAACCAGCAGTGCCTGCCGGTGCTGCACTAAATCGTCGGCCAGGCTTGAGAAGGCCGCGGCCAAGGCTTTGGCTTGCTGGACCACCACCTGTCTCTCGGCGCTGCCGGTGGGATTATCTGCCAAATCATGCCATGACTGCCAAAAACTGGCCAAAAGATTATTGAGACCGACGTCGTTGGTCTCATTAAATAAACCGGCGATACTGCCCAGTTCGGTTTTTTGGGTATTATAATCCTGTTGGGCTGCAGTCTTAGCATCGATCTTCTGGGCCAGATAAGGATCAAAATAGCGCTGAATACTATCAATTGCCACTCCATAACCCTGGTTTCCCCAGGGATACTGAATGGAAGGAGTAGTAACCAAATCAACATGTTGGCGGCAGTAGCCGGTGGTATTGATGTTGGCGATATTATGGCTGGTCACTTCCACCCCGACTTGCTCGGCCTGCAGAGCCCGACCACCGATCTCTAACAGCGTAGTAATACTCATTAGCTTCCTATGGTCCTTATCGCCTCTGTCAGCAAAATACTTTATTTTTTAACACCATTTTAGACCTGGCGATTAAATCCCGCGCTCCCGCTGGCATGGTTTAGTATCCCTTGCCGCTGATAGGTCCGAGGACCAACCTGGGCTCCGAGGGCCAGGTCCATAAATTCTTGGATAATCTCCAATCCATCCTGGATAAGGGTGCGGTTTTGCAGATTAACCTGGGAAATTTGTTTCGTCAGGCTGGCCAATCGTCGCCGCTGCTGCTTTATCAATGCTGCCAGCCCGGTTAAGCCGGACGTTTCCCCGCTAGGGGTGAGGCCCAGTCGGTTTAAATAATTTTGCCGCTTTTCCCGGGCCGCCAATAAGCGCGGTAACAGGGATTCCTTAGCCCTCACGGTTTTGAATAATTCTTCAATCTCGAGTTTTATAAGATGCCTTTGCTCCTGCTGGAGCCAGTCTAATAGCTCCTCATAGAGCGCGGTCTCCTGGGCGATCCAGGTCTGAAGGGCAAGCTGGTCCGGCATGGTTAGCTCAGGGTTTTGGTTTGGCATGGTCAAGGCTCTCCTGGTGCTGACTGGGTGATTTTAAGGAATCTTTCTGAAGCTGTTCGCTCAGCACGCGTCCCAGTCCCAAACCGCCGCTGTGGGCCAGATGGCGAGACACCTCAGTATCGAACAGGCTCCAATATTGCTCCAGGCGCTGGCTTTGGGGCGCGAGCTCTCCGGAAAGTAAACTCTGACGCATCTGTTTCATTAACATCGACAGGAAAACCGCCTCGCATTCCTGGCAAACCCGAGCGATCGCCTGCTGATCGGCTGGGGAGCGGCCGGTTTGGTTTACCCCCGAGCCGAGGGAGGAGCTTAAGAGTTCCAAAGGCATTTCGGTAATCAGCGCACTAGCTATAGGAGACATGGTTTCCTTCCCTGCTAAATAATTTCCAATTCGGCCTGTAAGGCCCCGGCACTTTTGATAGCCTGAATGATCGAAATTAAGTCCCGCGGGGTCACACCGATGGCATTCAGGGCCTGAACCAATTGGCCGATGCTCACCCCTTCGGGTACCACCATGAGCCGATCTCCGCCTTCTTTAACCGTGATCGAGGTATCGGGCACCACGGTAGTCGTCCCTTGGGAGAAGGGCAGCGGTTGGGAGACCCGGGGACGTTCTTTAACTTGAATCATCAGGTTGCCATGGGCAATGGCGACGGTGGAAACTCGCACGTTTTGTCCCATGACCACTGTCCCATTGCGTTCATCGATGATCACCTTGGCCACGACTTCGGGAATAATCTCCAGATCTTCCAGGGAGGCCATCATCGCCACTACGCGGTCCTGATAGCGGGGGGGGAGCTTTACCTGAACCGTGCCGCCGTCTTGGGGAAAAGCATAATTGCCCCCCAATTTTTGATTAATGGCCTGCACCATACGATTGGCGGTGGTAAAATCGGGGTCGTGTAAGGCCAGCACCATACCCCCTTGTTCCCTTAAATCATAGGGAATTTCGCGTTCCACCGTGGCGCCGTTAGGCACCCGCCCGGCAGTAGGATGATTTTTGCTAATCCCGGCGCCTTCACCGGACGCAGCAAATCCTCCGACCGATAACGGTCCCTGCGCCAAGGCATAGACCAAACCGTCAACGCCTTTTAGGGGGGTTAACAGCAGGATGCCGCCTTGTAGGCTTTTGGCATCTCCGATCGAGGACACCAGCACATCGAGGCGCGATCCCACCCGGGCAAAAGGCGGCAGCACCGCAGTTACCATCACGGCAGCGATATTTTTCACTTTCACTTTATCCCGGGTCACATGCACCCCCATGCGTTCCAAAAGATTGGATAGTTCTTGGACATTAAAATCAACGTTGGTGCCATCGCCGGAGCCATTCAGACCCACCACCAGGCCATTGCCGATGAGTTGATTGGGCCGGACCCCTTTAAAATAAGCCAGGTCTTTGAGCCGGACCGCGGCGGCGGGCTGAGGCAGGCCCAGCAACATTATCAGGATGAAACATAACCACCCGCTTATAGTGGACCGCACGGTCAGCCGTCCCCACAACCTCAAGCCCGCTAGTTTTGAGTTGTTCATATTTCGTAGTCGGAGAACATCCTGACAAAACATCGGGGCACCTCACCACGGCCAGATATGGTCCAGCAAGCGGGTGAACCAGGCCGCCCGTTGTTTATCTGACACCACTCCGATACCGGTAATCTCCAGGCGGGCCTGGGCTACCTGGCTGGAGGCCACCTGATTTTCCCGATTGATGTCCTCAGGGCGGACGATACCGGTCAGGGTCATAATTTGGGTCTCATTATTGATTTTGATATTACGGTGTCCCCGTACCACCAAATTATTGTTGGGCAGCACCTGAATCACCTGTGCTGCAATATATGCGGTAAACTCGCTCTGACGTTCGGTCTTACCCTCGCCCTTGGAGACATTTCCTACCGTTCCTTCCACCAACGTATCGGCACTCACACTCTTATCAGAAAAGGCTTTAAAGGGCCAACTAAGGCCAAACAACGACGACACTCCGGCTTTGACTCCGGAAGTGCGATCCGCCTTGGTATTGGCAATTTCGCTGGCCTTGGAACTTTCTTGGATGACGACAGTGATGATGTCGCCAACGTTAGTGGCTCGGTGATCGGTTAGGAACCCATGGCGGCTGCGGGTGTTCCATATCGATCCGGGTTCGGGTGGCGGGCCCGGGGGCAGCGGTGCGGCGGGCTGAGGTTCGAGTTGCACCCCGCCGCTCTTGGTGGCATTAAGGTTGGAACCGCAACCGATCACTAAGATCATCAGCCCCAAAAAAATCCACCCGCCTAAATGTTTCATGACTAATCCCCGTTTACTCTCTTTACAGTACAACCTTTACGGTACTCTGATCGATGACCAGAGCCTGTAATTCCTTTTTGCTGGCACAATTAATTACCCGGATTGATTGCCCGCGGTCACCTGATTCCCTGGCCTTACCTTTGGCGGTTAGGACCAGGCCGCCTTGTTCGAGCCTGATGGTCACCAAGTCTCCCTGTTTGATCAAGGGCGTGTACAGTAAATCTTTCGGGGAAATCACGGCACCCGGGCCCAGGTCCCGAACTACGGCTTTACCAATAACCTGGGCCGGATCCATGAATATGGCATTGTGAGCTAATTGACTGAACTTGCGTTCAACTACCTTAATATCCTCAGGCATAATGACTTTTTTGGAACGTAAACTATGAGATGTACAAACTACTGGTCTGGTAACACTTACCTCCCCAGTCAGCCGAAGTTTTTTCTCCACCTGAGCGTCCCGCAGAATCAACAGCTCCAAAGTAACTTGGCCCAGGTAGTTGCATCGGGGAGGGGGGATCACCTGAAAAGTTAATTTTCCGGGAGGGAGGATTATCGGCTCGGTGATAGGCATCACCTGGACCTCTAAGGACTTTGCGGGCCAGGAACTGTGATCTTCGACATGACGTCGGAAAACTTCGGTTAATTGCTCCATTTCTACCCTAACTCCGGGCCGTTTAACCTTGATAACCGGGGGCAGGTGCGGCAAAAACGCCTTACCCAGAACCTTGGGCTTCGACAGGCAATATCCTAAAAATTCTCGGGTTAAGGTATAAACTTCCCCACAGGGCGGGGCAGACCAGATGATTAGACTGCCATAATTTTGAGCCGGTTTAGGGATGGAATCAGCCAGATCCGCCAGGGTTATATAATCGCCGGTCACCTGGACTTCGGTCAAAAAACGCCAGCTCTCCGTCTCTGAGGCCCGGCCTGGATTAAACCCCCACCCCAAAAGACTGACCGCGATTCCTAGGGCTAAAATTAATCTAGTGCCAAGCATCTGCAGCTCCCTAACTTAGGCCTTTAAGTTATTGGCCCTTTGCAACATATCATCGGCAGTCTGGATAGCCTTGGAATTTAGTTCATAGGCCCGTTGGGTAATGATCATGTTGACCATTTCCTCTACCACGTTAACGTTGGACATCTCCAGATAACCCTGGGCAATAGTGCCTACTCCTTCCAGTCCAGGTTCGCCTTCTATGGCATCTCCAGAAGCCTCGGTGACTTGAAACAGATTCCGCCCCACACTGCTGAGGCCGGCCTCGTTGGGAAAGGTGTATAACGGGATAGAGCCAGAGCTGATTGGGGTATTATCGGAATCAAAACAGGTGATTTTGCCGCCGCTATCTATAGTAATGGTAACGGTTTGGTTAGGAATCGAAAACTCCGGTTGCAGACGGTCGCCGTTGGCAGTAGTAATATAGCCATCTTTATCCATCTTAAAGGAGCCGGCCCGACTGTAATATTCCACGCCATTATTCAAAATTTTAAAAAAACCCCGACCTTCAATGGCCATATCCAACTCATTTTCGGTGTGGACATAATCGCCTTGGCTGAACATTTTTTCGACTGATACCGGTCGGACTCCCATGCCTACCTGGATGCCGGAAGGAACCTGGCCGCCGCCGGCTAATTCTCCCCCTGGTTGTTTCAGGGTCTGATAGATCAAGTCTTCAAACTCTGCCCGACTTTTCTTAAAGCCCGTAGTATTGACGTTGGCCAGATTGTTGGAGATTACATCCAGCCTGAGCTGCTGGGCTCCCATGCCGGTGGCTGCCGCCCACATGCCTCTAATCATGTTATCATCTCCTCCGTGGTGATTAGCTTAAGCGGCCGATTTCCTTAATAACCCGCTCTGAGCTGGTTTGAAAGGTATCCAAAATTTTTATATAGGAATCAAAATTTCGGGAATTATCGATTAATTGCACCATGGCGGCAATCGGATCAACATTACTTTCCTCAACAACCCCTTGCTGAATCTGGTAACCCTGAGCTTCTTGCTCCAGACCGGAATTCTCGGTGGCCGCGTAAAGACCCCCTTTCTCTAAAATCAGACCTTGGGGGTTGGGAAAATCTACTATGGCAAGCTGATCTCCTAAGGTATCGTCCAGATGGATGCCGCCCTCAACATCGACGCTGAATTTTTTATCGGTGGCGTTTAAGGTTATGGGGCCATTCTGCCCCAGCACCAAATGGCCCTGGCGGGTTACTAATTGATAGTCAGTGTTAAGACGGAAACTGCCATTTCTGGTATAACGGATGCCTTGCGGCGTCTGAACCTTAAAGAACCCCGACCCGTAGATGGCCAGATCATTCTCGCCGCCGGTGTGATGTAATGCTCCTTGGGAAAAATCGCGGCTTGAAACATCAAAATAGTAGCAAGAGTTCGGGTAGACCCCGGGCTCGGGGTTGGGAAGCCGTTCCCGAGGCAGATCAACCTTGTTGTCTTCAGGTAACTGGTCTGCCCGCCAGGTACCAAGCAGATTTTGTTTGAACCCCAAGGTATTGACATTAGCAATGTTATTGCTGATCATGCCTAAACGCTCAGCCGCTCTGGTGCCCATAAAGGCTACCATATCCCATCCCGTAGTCACGCCGTTACTCACCTTAGCGATCCTCCTGGCTCAAAATTATGCAATTGGGGTGCCAAATACTAACTATTTGACGCCCTTATCAAATTTTAAATGGCAGTTGCGAGCCGGGCCAGATTCGGAAAAAATTTCCTGATCCAGCATCCCTAAATGTATGACTTAATTCTTAAGAAATTTTAACTGAACCGCTGCTGTTAGATTTAAAGGATGATAGAGAAGGTTCAAGAGAATTCGGTCTAAATTAGTGTCCATCCCGAAACTCGGCCGCATCTGGCGGGAGGGGGTGGGTAGAGGAGAAGTTGTTTCAACCTATTGAATATATATATTATTTTGTCACCTCCCCCACCCATCCAGGGTGAGGGAAAATGGTTTCTGGATGGACACAAATTAATAAAGCTTGGATCGAGAGACCGGTAAAAGGACCGATGCATTGCCTTGGCCCCCATACTTATGGTACATTGAAGCAAAAGTCTAGGGGGGGAGGGCATGCGGCCCTATAACCATTGGTTATTCCACGAGCATTTTGAGTTGGTGATGACCATCAGCGAGTTGTATAAAAAAATGCCGGAGGAGGCTTTGTTAGCAGTGCTAAACGTCCACTTTGTCAAACCCACTCCACCCCCGCAATTAACCGGCTCCTTAAATCTGCCTCCCTGGACCAGATACGATATCGACTCACTGGTAGATGATTTTTGTCTGTTTTTTAGAAAATCATCAACCGAATCGGAGACAGGATAATAAGGCACCAGACCGAGCCCTTCCTAAAACACCCGGTCCCAGGCCAGTTTGGCGGCCCCTAAAAGGCCGGCATTGTCTCCCAGCGTGGCCGGGACTACCTGTAGCTGGTCGCGGGGGAACAGAGTCAGGCGATGGTCCAGTTCTTCCTGGAGTGGGCCGATAAACTGCTTCCAGGCCAGGCTAAATTTGCCGCCGATGATGACCAAAGACAGGCCCAAAAGGTGGACAACGTCAACAATGGCCTGACCCAAAGCCCGACCCACGCGGGCAAAGGCGGCCAGGGCCAGGCGGTCCCCGGCCTCGGCGGCCTGTTGCAACTCCCGCCCGCCCAGGCGGTCGGGAGCCTGCTCCCAGAGGTCTCGCAGGCGGGAGGACTCTCCGGCGGCCAGACGGGACTTAACCCAGGCCACGGTCCAGGGGGCGGAGGCCAGGGTTTCCAGGCAGCCGCGATTACCGCAGTTACAGACCTCACCCTGAGGGTCAATCGTGAGATGCCCGATTTCGGCGGTAGATCCGGCTTCTCCGGGCCAGATTCTGTCCTGCAAGATCAAGCCGCCGCCTACCCCGGTACCCAGGGTAATGCCCAAGATATTGGCCCGACCCCGCCCGGCGCCTAGCCACTGTTCGCCCTGAGCAAAGAGATTGGCGTCATTATCCATGACCACGGGCCAGGCAGTAAGAGCAGGGGAAACCGTACTTAACCGACAATTATTGAGTTCTGGCAGGTTGGGAGAGAAAATTATTTGACCTTCCTGAGGCCGTACGCGCCCGGGGATACCGATACCCACGCCCTGTACCTGTCCGCCCTGATTTTGCGCGTCCCAAGCCATGGCGGCGATGGCTTCGGCCAGCCTGTCCAGCAGGACTTGAGCACCCTGGCCCTTGGGGGTGGGAAAAGCTTGCCGGGCCAGGATGTCGCCCTGACGATTGACCAGAGCCAGGCGCAGATTAGTGCCTCCGAGATCAATCCCGATAACCAGTTTATCGTTATTTTCCGACATATTAGTTCCTTTTTAAGTTTAAAATTTTAATCATCATACCCTATCTGCCCCCAGCCGTCGGAACTAAGGAAGATCAATCAATGTTTCCAGGACACGCTTAGGAATGGCCCCGACCCGGATCAGGCGCGGCGGTTCTTGGCTCAGGTCCAAAACAGTAGAAGCCAGTCCCCCAAAACAGGGGCCGCTATCCATAATCAGGTCCAGTTCAAGGCCCATTTCTCGTTCTACTGCGACCGCGCTCACTACGGGCGGTTGGCCAGCGCGGTTGGCGCTGGTGCCTGTAAGCGGGCGCCCATAGGCCGCAGTCAGGCTTAAGGCCAGCGGGTGACCGGATTGCCGCACCCCAATGGTGCCGGTCCCGGCGGTTAGTTGACCGGGGAGGTCGGGCCGGGCTGGCAGGACCAGGGTCAGAGGGCCGGGCCAGAACCTGGCCATCAGCTGCTGGGCCAAAGGTGGGACTATCAGAGCAACCAGCTCTACCATGTCTAGATCAGCTACCAGCACCAGCAGCGGTTTCCCTACCGGACGACCCTTAAGGGCCAGGAGCCGCGCCAAAGCCGTCTCCTGGAAGGCATCTACCGCCAAACCATAATAGGTTTCAGTCGGACAGGCAACTATCCCGCCGCGCCGGATTATAGTTAAGGCCTCCTCTAAAGAGGCCCGATCGGCTGGCGAATGCCAGGTTACCAGGCGTGCCATAGTTACTCCAGTTTACCGCCAGTGGTCTTGAGGTGCAAGCCATACAGCACATTTGGCTATGGCCGTAAAAGTCAGGTAATGGCTAGATATTACCAAATGTTCATTAGGCAAGGGCGCTTAGGGCTTTGTATTGCTTCTAAGCCTTGACTATCAGCGCCGAGAGCAGCGATAATTAATCAGTTAAGGAGGTCTACCCTATGGCTCGTATGAGTGTTCAATCAGAATGTTATCCTTGCTTGCAACGTTTAATTAATATGGCGGTGGAACTGGCTACCTCTGACCTAGGGTTGCAGGCTCAAGCCCGGCAACAGGCGCAAGAGATTCTGGACCGGGAATTTTTGCCGGGGGTGACTCCGGCGGTAATCGCCAATCAGTTTAACCAGGTTATCAAGGAAATCACCGGCAATCCCGACCCCTTTGCCGAACATAAGTCGGCTGAAACCGAGGTGATGCGACGGATCTCGGCCGAGCTTACTCCACGCTGGGGCCATGATCTGGCTTCTCTGTTGTCGCTGGCGGCCATAGGCAATGGCCTCGATTTTTTCCGCTCCGGGAATGATATCGTCAAGGAACTGACAGGTCCAGTGCAGTTGGTGGGCGATGATCTGGAACTCTTCACTGCCCGTCTGGCCCGGCCCGGGATGCTGTTATATCTGGCTGATAATGCCGGGGAACAGTTTTTCGACCTGCCTCTAGTACGGGGGCTCAGACAACATGGTTGGCAGGTATTATATGTGGTGAAGGGGGGGCCCATTCAAAATGATTTAAGCCGGGCTGATCTCATTGCCTCCGGACTAGCTGCGGATTTGGATCCGATCCTGGATACCGGTGCGCCAATGGTGGGGCTAATATTGGAACAGGCCAGTCCAGAATTTCGACTGCAGTATGCAGCTGCCGACCTGATTCTGGCCAAGGGTCAGGGGCATATTGAAACCATGGCCCATTGCGATGACCCCCGGGTATTTTTCCTGCTGCAGGCCAAATGTCGTCCCATCGCCACGATTTTGGGCGTCCCTCAGCTAAGTTTTGTCTTTAAAGCTTTAATCTCTCTCAGTTAATAGCCGTCGGCAAACTTTGATCTTAAACCAAAAGGGGAGGAGCCGGGAATGATCTCCGGCCTCTTCCCTCTGAATTGCCAGGTTTAGCAATACCTTAGTTTAGGAGAAATCCCCAATTATTACCCTGGGCCACACGCCGGGCCTTCTCACCAGAAAATTCTGCCTCTATAGTAGGTCTATCCCAAGCAAACAAATTTTAGCTCACCGGGGCAATTATCCTTCCGCTATTAGCTTTACCCCTTTTTTTATCCAAATCTAAAATTTTCTTGTCAACAAAAATTAATCGTAGTATAGGTGACATGGGGGAGTTATGATTTAGAACTTTGTACCAAAGCGTTAAATAAGGGGGGAAGAATGCTTAGACATTGGTCGTGGTATGGGGCCTTGCTCTTGTGTTGGGTAGTGGCGGCCTGTGGCGGCCATCGGGCTCCGGTGGTCCAGACTGGCCCAGAGGTTGATCAAGCTTGGGATCAGGCTAAGGAGCGTGCGTCAGAGTCGGCCGATGAGGAAAACCTGATTAAGCAGCTCCTTAGTAAAAACGGCTATCACCAGAATGGGAAAAAGCCCACCGTAATACTGATTTCCAAACTTAGCCGTAAGCTTACCCTTTATTATGGGGCAACGCCGCTCAAGACCTACCCGGTAGTGTTGGGCGGTGATCCTAAGCATGATAAGTTGTGTCAAGGGGATCTATGCACGCCGGAAGGAGTTTACCATGTGGTCTGTAAATATCCTCACGACCGCTGGAATAAATTTATCCTGTTAGATTATCCCAACACCCAGAACTGGCTGAAATTTGCCCGGGCCAAAAAACGGGGGCGGATATCACCCTGGGCCAGTATTGGGGGAGAGATCGGCATCCATGGAACTGACGATGATCTAAGAAATATTGTGGGAGAAAATTGGACCCTGGGCTGTATCTCCTTGCAAAACCGCCACTTGGACGATATCTATCCTTTAATTAACGAAAACACCCTGGTAGTTATACAAAAAAAATGAGGTGGGCTTTGGCCCCCCAAACCGCTGAGCCGGAATAATTCCGGGCCTCTTTTTTGTCAAGAAGGTCATAAAAAGTGTTTGGTTTACTGAGGCGGCTAATGATGTTAACCGAAAATCGAAACCATTATTAATGAATGGGGGACAAAGCAGGTTGATAACCGGCCGGAGTGATGGTGGCGTAATAAAAGGGTGGCGCCACTTCAGCCTGGGCCGCGGCCATCTTTTCTAAAAATTCGCAGCTTAAGGACAGCAGTTCCGCTAATGGCGTCTCCTGTTGCAGAGCCTTGAGAAGCCGGATTTCCATTCCTAAATGGCGGGGCATAACCACCAGCGGTTGAATCGGAATCCGCTCCAGCGGCAAGACATTGTTTTCGCTGGCCAACAGCACCGCCTGATAGCCCGGTGGCGGGACGTTGGGCGAATAGCCGGCCAGGATAAAGTAAATCCGGCGCAGATCCTCCAGCTCCGGGCCATGTTGCTCTAAATAGCGCCCATAGCCCCGGGAGAGGAAGGGGAGCGCGAACTCGACGATGTCCTGAATCTCAACCAGACCACGCTGTTCAACTTCGTGGCGCAAGGCCAGGGACAGGGGCACGCTGACCCCGGAGCCGCCGCTGAGCACCGCGGCATGGCTCCCTAGGGGGAACAGTTTCTCTACCGTGGCATAGTGGTTCTGACCGTCTTCAGCAAAACGGGTAGCCCGGCTGTCGGTAGCCAGGATAATTCCGTGCTGGTTAAATCCTACCAGGGCCTGAGTCATGCCTTAATCCCCTTATTTTTCTAACCATTGCAACAGAAAACTAAAAACAGAAAATTGTATATTATATTCCCGCCCTACCTTAACCCTGCCATCAAAGGTGGAAAAGTGGCTTTCCGGAGAGACCCTGGTTAGACCAAAGCGCTTGATCGACCGGAAAGATCTTGTTAGGGCTGTTTAGTGCCTAGCAAAAAGCTGGAATGATCATTGATCCGCCGGAACTCCGGGGTTAAAAAGCCCACTTCCTGCATCCAGACCGCTACTTCCGAGTGTTTATAAGCCCGGCCGGCCGCGGTGACGGCCAGCATGTGGACCCCGAACAGGGCTGCACTCATGGGGGTATAGCCGTCGTCGTTGAGAAAGAAGTCAACCACCGCCAAGCGGCCGCCCGGCACCAAGGCGCCAGCCGCTTTGCGAATCAGGAACTGGCTCTGGGCGTCGCTATGGCTGTGTAGGATGTTGGCCATCCAGATAAAATCATAGTTTTGGCCGATTTCGTCGTTGAGGAAATTACCGGCTAGGGTCTGGACCCGATCGCCTACCCCATGACGGCGGATGTTTTCTTGCGCAATGGAGATTGGCAGGGGGAGATCGAAGATGGTGGCGCGTAGTTGAGGGTAATGCTTAACAAAATTAATGGCATAGGTGCCGGGTCCGCCACCCAGATCCAGCAAGTGATTTACATCCGCTAGATCAAGTTGGGCCAGCACCGCCGCTACCTGATCGCGCGCCACCGCCTCCATGCCCCTGATAAAGTCTTCGATTTCTTCATCCCGAGCCTCATCATGGGCTTCGACCCAACGGGCCGGGTCAATGTCCCGCGGCCTTCCGGTCGCCACCACCGGCCCCAGATCCGACCAGCCCTCCCAGGTATGGTGTAGATGCTTGAAGATCGCTCCGCGGTAGTTCTCATGACCGGCCACTAAATATTGCTCGGCCAGCTCGCCGTTGCGGAAGGCCTCGCCATCTTTTTGTAAGAGTCCCATGGCGGTCAAGGCATTGAGCACCATTTCCAGGGAGCGGGCATTGACCTGCAGACGTTCGGCCAGATCCAGGGCGGTAGCCGGGAAGGTCAGATGACTGAAGACCTCCAGATCACAGGCCACCAGGAAGATCTTGGCAGTCTGAAACCCCCGGGCCCATTGCATCAATTCCTCAAATCCCTTGTGGCTCTCATTTATCATCATTTGGTTTCCTTATCAGGCTGATTGTACTCTATCCGGCAACTCCCGGCGCCGGTTTTGCCGCTCAGTCAGATCCGGACTCCCAATTTAGGGAATATCCAGGCATTAAGCACAAACCAGGGGGCCAAGCCCGCCAACACAAAAATAGTGCTTTTCATGCGCTTTATTCCTTGAAAGTTAAATTAAGGAGCCGCTCTCCGCTGCCGCGGTAAAGATTCGCGTTATTATACTAAGTTATTCTAAAAACAAATTAATCCTAGCTACTTTCGCGGCAAAGTCAAGCCCTGATTATTATAAACAGCAAAAAGTTAACTTACCTTCCAGCTTGTTGCGCCTTCTGGACCTTGGCCCAGGTATCGCGCAAGGTCACGGTCCGATTGAACACCGGCGCGCCCTCGGTGGAATCAACGGTATCCACACAGAAATAGCCCAATCTCTCAAACTGGTAGTGATCGCCGGGTCTGGCGCCGGCGAGGCTCGGTTCCAATTGGGCTGCCCTGATGACCTCCAGGGAATTAGGATTTAAATTGGATTTAAAATCACCATCCTGAGCATCGCTGGGGTTGGGTTTGGCAAACAGCCGGTCGTAGAGGCGGACTTCGGCGCTGAGGGCGTGGACCGCCGACACCCAGTGCAAGGTGGCCTTGACTGGCCGTCCATCCGAGGCATAACCACCGCGGGTCTGAGGATCATAGGTGCAGCGCAGTTCAATGATTTCGCCGCCTGGCTCATCCTTAACCACTTCGGTGCATTTGATATAATAGGCATAGCGCAGCCGGACTTCCCGTCCCGGGGCCAGGCGGTAGAACTTCTTCGGGGGCTGTTCCATAAAATCATCGCGTTCGATGTAGAGCACCCGGGAAAAGGGTACCAGGCGGGTCCCCATGCCGGGATCCTCGGGATTGTTGATGGCCTCCAATTCTTCCACCTGGTCCTGGGGATAATTGTCAATGACCACCCGCAATGGTCGCAATACCGCCATGACCCGGGGGGCCCGCTTGTTCAAGTCTTCCCGGAGACAGAAATCCAGCAGCTCCAGGTCCACCAGGTTTTCCCTTTTGCCGACACCGATGCGCTCACAAAAGTTGCGGAGCGACGCCGGCGTATAGCCCCGTCGGCGCATGCCGGCCAGGGTCGGCATGCGGGGATCGTTCCAGCCGCTGACGTAGCCCAGGTTTACCAGTTGCAGCAGCTTGCGTTTGCTCAGCACCGTATAGGTAAGATTGAGGCGGGCAAATTCGATCTGCTGGGGGTGACAGGCGACCTGGAGTTGGTCCAAAATCCAGTCATACAAGATGCGATTGTCTTCAAATTCCAGGGTACAGATGGAATGGGTGATGCCTTCCAGGGAATCCGACAGACAATGGGCAAAATCGTACATCGGATAGATACACCAGCGGTCGCCGGTGCGATGATGCGGGGCGTGGATAATACGGTAGAGCACCGGATCCCGCATATGCAGATTGGGATGGGTCATGTCGATTTTGGCGCGCAGCACGTGGGCCCCTTCCGGAAATTCCCCGGCCCGCATGCGCGCCAGCAGGTCCAGGTTTTCGGCTACCGAGCGCTCGCGATAGGGGCTGTCCTGACCGGGTTCGGTCAAAGTACCCCGGTACCGGCGAATTTCCTCCGGGCTCAAGCTGCAGACGTAGGCCTTCCCGGCCTTGACTAATTGGACGGCGTATTGATAGAACTGCTCAAAATAATCCGAAGCATAAAACAGTCGCTCTCCCCAATCAAATCCCAGCCAGTGCACATCGGCCTGAATCGATTCCACATACTCCATCTCCTCTTTGCTGGGATTGGTGTCATCAAAACGCAGGTTGCAGACCCCGCCGAATTCCTGGGCCAGTCCAAAATTCAGGCAGATGGACTTGGCATGACCGATGTGCAGATAACCGTTAGGCTCAGGGGGGAAGCGGGTGGTCACCCGGCCCTGGTTCTTGTTGGTCTTCAGATCTTCAGTAATGATCTGACGAATAAAATTGGTGGAAGCAACAGGATTGCTGGTGGTCATTTAGGCTTATTCCCTTTTTTACTAGTGATGATTACGCCTTACTGATTTGGGAGCTTTTTTATTTAGATCTTAACAACTTATCATCCTGCCGGGAAGATACCAACTTAGCCCGGCTCAGTTGGCCGAGGCGTAATTGTCCCTCCAGCTAAGCTTAGTATTATAGAGGCATTTTAAGCTGATCAAATGCTCGACAGGGGAGGGTTACTATGGCATATCCTGATTGGTCCATCGATATAAAGCATGATGACTTCAGCCTGGTATTTCTCAGCCAATGAGATCACGTGCTTGGTAGCCTTGAGGGAATTCATGGACAAGTCGGTCGGCCAAAGAATGGTTTGCACTTCCATCGGAAACCCTCCTCTTTAATCAGAAGTAAATGCCCAGCCTATAACCATATTTTTAATAAATAACACATTATTTAAATTATGGAAGGGTTTCGCCTTACTTTTTAGGGGTTATTTAATTGACCTTAAAACACCCTAGCTCTAACTGCCTGCCTTCAGACCTTGCTCTGCAGATCAAGGACTAATACCGATTAGCTTTCAAATGAGTAATTTTATCCTTTATCCCCTCGTCCCTGCCGGCGGGGAGAGGGAATTATGGAGTTTCCGGATGGATACTAACTAAATAGCCAGCAACTGACCCCGTGCCCGGCCTCCACTTCAACCCAGGGCGGGTGTTGGCGACAGGTTGCCATCGCTCGGGGGCAGCGGGGCTGGAACGGACAGCCGGGCGGTAGTTCTTGAGGATTGGGCACCTGACCGGGGATGGCGTATAGTTGCTGATGGCGCGGGCCGATGAAATCCAGCCGCGGCACCGAGGCCAACAGCCCCTGGGTATAAGGGTGCCGGGGGCGGGCAAAGAGCTGGGCAGTGGGAGCGGATTCGACGATGGCTCCGGCATACATCACCGCCAGCCGATCGGCAAGCTGGGCCACGATCCCCAGGTTATGGGTAATCAACAGCATGGCCATCTGTAAATCGGCCTTCAGTCGGTTCATCAGGGCCAGAATCTGGGCCTGAATCGTAACATCCAAAGCAGTGGTCGGCTCATCGGCGATCACCAGTTGGGGCTGGCAGGCCAGGGCCATGGCAATCAAGGCTCGCTGCCTAAGGCCCCCGGACAGTTCATGGGGGTATTGTTTCAATCGCCGCCGGGCATCCGGCATGCCGACCCAGGACAGGCAATTAACGGCTTCGTTCCAGGCCGCCTGGCGTCCCAGGCGACGATGCAGGCGCAGGACTTCGGCAATCTGGTCGCCGATGGTCAGGACCGGATTTAGGGCGGTCATGGGTTCCTGAAACACCATGGAGATGCGGTTACCCCGCAAATGGCGCATCTGAGCCGGGCTGAGGCGCATCAGGTCTTGCCCCTCAAAGCGGATTTTTCCGGCTAGCTGGCCCAGGCCAGAAGGGATCAGGCGTAGAATAGAAAGGGCGGTGACGGTCTTGCCACACCCTGATTCTCCCACCAATCCCAGGGTTTCACCCGCGGCAATACTAAAACTGACATCGTTGACTGCGGGCACCGCGCCCGCGCTAGTCTGGAAATGGGTCCGCAGATGTTCGACTTCTAACAATGGTAGGTTCAGATGGGGCATTAGTCCGGCGTGATATCCGCCAGCGGCAAAAGAATAGTGAAAGTGGTCCCCTGGCCCAGAGTGCTTTTGACCAGAAGGTCGCCCTGATGAGCTTTAATAATATTGCGGCAAATAGACAGCCCCAGACCCGAACCCTTGGCCTTGGTAGTGTAATAAGGGTTAAAGATATGGTCCAGTGCCTCGGGCGCGATGCCCTCACCCGTGTCGGTAACGTCAATCTCCAGGTACGGCTCCACCACCCGCGTCGCGACGGTCAGTTGACCACCCTGGGGCATGGCTTCGGCCGCGTTTTTTAACAGGTTGAGCAAGACCTGCTTGATCTGCTGGCGGTCAAACTTAATGAGCGGGAGCGATTCCGGATGCTCCTGGCTGATGGCGATCCCTTGTTCCTTCAGGTTGTCTTCCATGAGATAGATAACCTCTTGGATGACCTCGGCTATCTGCTCAGCCTTGGGCTGGATGGTGGGGGGATGTGAGAAGTCTTTCATCTCGGCCATCAGGCATTCCAGGCGCTTCACCTCTTCAGTAATCATCACCATTTTATCGCGCGCCTTGTCATCCAGATTGGGAGCGCGGGCCAGTTGCCGGGCAAAGCCACCAATTACCATTAACGGGTTCTTGATCTCGTGGACAATATGGCTGACGGTGCTGCCCACCGCGGCCAAACGCTCGGATTGGCGCAGTTTGGCCTCCATATCGGTGCTCTCGGTTATGTCCCGGATAATGCCGGTAAAATATCGCTTGCCGCCAATCTCCGCCAGCGAAAAGGAGATGCTCATGGGGAAGGTCTGGCCATTTTTGCGTTGGGCACTGAGACGCACATGTTTGCCAATGACATGCGGCTCACGGGTGGCCAGATAACGGCGCACATAACCTTTATGTTCTTGTTTATAAGGTGGGGGGATAATGATGGACAAATCCTGACCCAGGGCTTCCTCCCGGCTAAACCCTAGAATTTTTTCCGCCCCATGGTTATAGCCGATTATGATGTGGTCCTCGTTAATGGTAACGATGGCATCCGTAGCGCTGTCAATAATTCCTTTCTGGATTTCCCAGTCCTGACAGATCTCCGGTAAGGTGGTCAAAAAGGTTTCAATCAGCTGGGCGCCGGCCCCGGAAGCCAATTTTTCGGGCTCGATCCCCGGCAGAGCCGTATAAGCTTCGGATGAGCGGCGCAGATCGACGATCACCTCAAAACCAGCCGGATTAAATTTTTCTCGAGATGATGGCGCATCACCAGAGGGCATAAGCGTTACCGGATCGAACAGGGTGACGCTGATACAAGGGCAGGCCCCGGCACACGTCATCGGCCACCGGCCTAAGTGCGCAAGGGACTCGCGGCTACCGATTAGCGCTACTTTTATGTGGTGCTTGATACTCATTTTTTACTCTGTGCGACAAGGACCATAAACCGAAGGCGGGATGCACTCCGCTTTCCCGCCCTACGGTTTTATTTTTTACAGGCGATGGCTTCGATCTCGACGGCGACGCCGCGGGGTAGGCTCACCACCTGCACCGTAGTGCGGGCCGGGGCGCGTTCCGGGAAAAATTCGGCATAAACCCGGTTCATCTCGGCAAAATCACTCATGTCGGTTAAATATACCGTAGTTTTTACCACCTGGCCGAGAGACAGACCCGCGGCGCCGAGCACCGCCTTGATATTTTCCAATACCTGGATAGTTTGCACCACGATATCCCCCTGGACCCGTTTGCCCTCGGGATCCAGGGGAATCTGACCGGATAGGAAAAGGAAATCCCCCACTTCCACCGCTTGACTGTAGGGTCCGATGGCAGCAGGAGCTTGTGTCGTAGAAATGGTTAGTTTTTTCATGTCGTTATGATCCTGTACAGATGAATTGGCGCCAAAAATGGTAATGACAACTAGAACAACCGCCAATACGGTCCAAATCAATGGCTTACGTGTTTTCTAAGCATCAAAAATAGGGGGAGCAAGCTTTTTCTTTAAGGTTTCTTAACCACAAACCGCAAAGCCAACCAAAAAGCTAGGTCAAAGGGCTTTTCGCCGGCCGAACAGTGATAAACATACCGGCAAACAGGCAGGATTATAAGCTAGTCGTGGCTTGACGGGCCAGGGACTCGGCATTAGCCAACATCTGGTCACATTCAGCCCGGCTCAGGCCCGCACCCTGACCGAGCTGGAAGGCCCGCTTCCGGGTAATAAAATCCCGGGGGCTGTGGGCATCAGTATTTAGAATTAACCCGGCGCCCACCTCGCGGGCCAGGGCCGCGACGTGGCCGTTGGCCAGGGAGTGGCCGGCCCGGGCCGAGATTTCCAGCAGGATGCCGTGTTGGCGGGCCAGTTCGACTTCTTCCCGGCTAATCAAACCGGGGTGGGCCAGGATATCGATATCCGCTTCCAAAGCGGCCCGATTGGTCCCCGGGGCTACGGGTTCGGCCAGGGTTTCCCCGTGTACCACGATAATCGCCGCTCCCAAAGTCCGGGCCGAGGCAGCCAGTGGGCCAATTTGGGAGGGCGGCACATGGGTAATTTCCACGCCGGGCAGCAGCACCGTGGCACATACTGAGTTCAGGGCGCGGGCTGCCACCCGCAGACGCTCCAACACCAGATCATAGTTGGAGGCATCGACGTGGTCGGTAATGGCTACGTATCGATAGCCCAAGACTTCAACCCGCCGGACTAATTCCGAGGGCAACAGCTCACCGTCGCTATAGAGAGAGTGCGTGTGAAGATCGATCATCCGCCTGACTTACATCTTGTATTTGCCGAAATCATCCGGATCCAGACTTTCCAGAATCTCCGTCCATTTTTTGCCCTCTTCGGTAGTGACCACCTCTTGGCCCCGGAGATCGACCCGACGGGATTTCTGGATTACCAGCTCTTCCACAAAGATGGGGGCTTTGGTGCGCAAAGCCAAGGCAATAGCATCACTGGGGCGGGCGTCAATGCTGATCTCTTTGTCTTTATTATTTAAAAAGATCAAGGCGTAATAGGTGTTGTCCTTAAGATCACAGACCTCGATGCGCTTGACCTCTACCTCCATGACGTCGATGACGGTTTTTAACAGGTCATGGGTCATGGGCCGGGAAAATTTGATATTCTCTAATTCGCTCGCAATCGCCGTGGCCTCCAGCAACCCAATCCAGATCGGCACCGCCTTATCAGAATCCACATCCTTGAGAATCATAATGGGACTGTTGGTAAAGGGGTCGATGGTTAGCCCCGAGACAGTGACTTGTCTCAACATGGTATCCTCCTTATGGGATGCCGGGAGGCACTCTAAAGAAATTAACAGCTACCCGCACAGCCTAACGCGCGGCCCCCCAAGGAATGCTGACACGCCTGTTCGATCCGCACCTGGACCAGGCGGCCGATCAACTCCTGGGAACCGGTAAAATTTACCACCTGGTTGCTGCGCAGCCGTCCACTGAGTTGGGACGTTGATTGCTTGCTGCGGCCTTCTACCAATACTTCTTTGATCTGCCCGACCAGCCGTTGGTGGCTGGCCCGCGTCAGTCGGTCCTGAATTTCCTTTAGGCGAGCCAGCCGTGCTGCTTTAATGGACTCGGCGATCTGGCCCGGGAAGGTCGCGGCGCGGGTCTGCGGCCGCGGGGAATATTTAAAATAGAACGCATTATCAAAGGGAACTTCTTGCATCAACGACAGGGTCTCCTGAAAGTCCTCCTCGGTTTCCCCCGGAAAGCCAACTATCAGGTCAGTGGTAATGGCGATTTCCGGGCAGACTGCCTGCAACTGTCGGACCCGCTGCAGATAATCGTCACGATTATAGCCCCGCTTCATCCTGGATAGGATGCGCGAGGAACCGGACTGCACCGGCAGGTGAATATGTTCGCACAAGGCCGGCAATTCCGCAAAGCACTGGATCAGCTCCGCCGACAAGTCCCGGGGGTGGGAGGTGGTAAACCGCAGCCGGGCCAATCCCGGCAGTGCCGCCAGTTCCCGGAGCAGTTGCGGAAAGGATAAGGATTCCGGGCAGCCGCGGCCGTAGGAATTGACGTTCTGCCCTAAGAGAGTTACTTCCCGTCCTCCTGACGCCAGGAAGTTTTGCACCTCCTGAATGATTTCGCCGGAAGGGCGGCTCATCTCCGGTCCCCGCACGTAGGGTACGACACAATAGGTGCAGAAGTTATTGCAACCCTGCATAATGGTGACCAGTGCCTTGCCCTGACCGGGGGGCCAATGGCGGCGGGGCGGAATCTGAAACTGCTCGACGTAGTCGGTATCGACCACCGGTGCGCCGCCATCCTCAACCTGGCGCAGCATTTCCGGCAGCCGATAAATGCCGTGGGTGCCAAATACTAAATCAAGATGGGGGACGCGCTGCCGCAACCGCTCACCCTCCTGCTGCGCCACACAGCCGCCCACGCCGATTAGCATCTGGGGACGGCGTTTTTTCAAAAACCGCAGACGGCCCAACAGACTGTGGACTTTTTCTTCGGATTTGGCCCGAATCGAGCAGGTATTGATCAGGTATAGATCTGCGTCTTCGGGCTGCGTAGTCAGGGTATAGTCGGCGCTCAAGACCTGGGCCATCAGCTCGGAATCATAAACGTTCATCTGACAGCCATAGGTCTTGATATATAATCTCTTTTTCGGCCCTGTCATGGTTTTTATTAAATAAAATCTGGCCAGGCTTGTCAACCCGAAAAACCTGCCGGCTCTGGCCCTGGACAGAGCCGCCCAGCCCGGCTATAATACTGACGGACGGTTTTACCCCACTCTGGCCAACCCAGTTGGCGATAGTTTACCTTTAGCATAACCGACCATTAGAGAAAGATGAATATCCTCAAGGTATATCCTCACCCCGACCGCGGCGGTCGGGCCCTGGCTGCTGGTGGCGGAGGGCCACTGTGATTCCGCTGCGCGGCATACCCTTCCGGCGGCAATGGCCGGTAGTCACCCTCGGTTTGATTGCGGTGAATTTTATTATCTTTCTCTATCAACTCTACCTGGGTCCGGAAGCCGCGCTGGATTTAATGTGGAAGGGGGGGGCCATACCCGCGCAGTTGAGCCAGGTGAAGCTGTTCAGTTCCAAACAATCGCTGTTCCTGGCAGCCACCATGTTCAGTTCTTTGTTTATCCACGGGAGCTGGGTGCATCTGCTCGGTAACCTGCTGATCCTGTGGGTGTTTGGCGAGGCCCTGGAGGACGACCTGGGCCACTGGCGGTTCTTGGGGTTTTATCTGTTCTGCGGCTTCTTTGCCGGACTGGTGCACGCCCTGGTGGCCAGCCGTTTGACCATCCCGATCATCGGCGCCAGTGGGGCCATCGCCGGATTGTTGGGGGCCTATCTGGTCCGCTTTCCCCAGGCTCCGGTGCAAACCCTGGTCTATTTAGGGGTAAAATTCAAGGTCATCGAAATTCCCGCCTTTGTCTGGCTGGGGGCTTGGCTCATCCTGCAATTTTACGGCTTGCGCCAGGGGGGTGCGGTTGCCTGGTTCGCCCATTTGGGCGGCTTTTTAACCGGCCTCTTGGCTATTACCTTGTTTACCCAGGAACCGCTGCCAGTCCGCCCGAAGAAACGCCGCCGCAAAAAATGAGTTCCGGGTTTCGAGTTTTTAGTTAGGGGCCATCCCGAAACCCGCTTTTCCCTCCACCTTGGGGGAGTTTCCGGAGGGAAACTAGTTACGAGATAAGTAACCATGGACTTGGGGAAAATTTGCCATGCGCTATCCTTGCGCCCAGAGGTTCAAGAGGTTATGAGAGCACCAAGTCAGGTTATTCCCAAAACCATGTGCCACCGGTTTCCAAAAAAGTGCCAACGGCTAGTTTTTTTTTAACTTTGTACCTGATATAATTTACGGTTAAGTGGTGCTTGCCCCTTGGCCCTATTTCGGGGTTTTTAGACATCTTGCGTCTCTAGTTATTGTCATCTGCTCATCTGACCATTGGCACCGTTAGCGGGGCAATGTTTGGTACCCGAAACTGATATACCGAATTTAACCGCGCTGATTTCTAGCAACGCTCAAGCATAGACCTCATTTAAAGGGGCAGCGACCGGTCGAACCTCATCAAGACCTTAACTGGGGGTAAGACCTGACTGTCCGGCAGCTCAGCAAGGAGATTATGGGTGGTCCCCAAACCCAGTTATGAAGAACTAGAACAAAAGCTCCGGGAGCTCGAAGCAGAATCTAAGCGCCTGCAGCAGGCAGAGATGGCCCTCAAGGATAGCCAGGCGCGTTATCGGGCCATGGTGGAGGCCTTCGATGGTTTGATCTATGTCTGCTCTCAAGATTATCGGGTCGAATTTATGAACACCCGCTTCATAGAACGCACCGGCTACGATGCCAGCGGCGAACACTGCTATAAAGCCTTGCATAACCGTGATGCCATCTGCCCTTGGTGTGTAAATCACCGGGTTTTTAAAGGGGAAACCGTCCGCTTGGAGGTGCGCAGTCCCAAGGACAACCATTGGTATTATGTGATCAATACCCCGGTTTACCATGCCGATGGCAGTATCTATAAGCAGGCGATGATGTTTGACATCACCGATCGCAAACGCATGGAGAAACTCCTGGCCGGGGAACGTCAGATTCTAGAAATGGTGGCTACCGGGCAACCCTTACAGGCAACCCTGGATGCCCTTACCACCTTTATTGAACAATTGCAGCCCGGGACCTATTGTTCGGTCTTGGTCCTGGACGACGACCGAAAACGTCTCTTTCATCGTTCGGCCCCTAGTTTACCCGACGAATATCTCCAAGCTATTGATGGCTTAGTTATTGGCCGACAGGCTGGTTCATGCGGCACCGCGGCCTACCGCGGCAAGACCGTGATCGTGGAAAATATCGCCGTTGATCCATTATGGGCCAACTATCGGGACCTGGCACGGCGTTTCGCCCTCCACTCCTGTTGGTCGGTGCCGATTTTTGACAGCACCGGTCAGGTATTGGGGACTTTTGCCCTTTATGACCGCCAACCGCACCAGCCCTCTGAGGAAGAGTTGCAACTGATCGAAACCGCCGCCAATGTGGCCGGGATTGCCCTGGAAGTCCGGCGTTCCGAAGAAACCCGCCGCGCCGATGAGGAAAAATATCGCACTCTATTTGAGAAATCTAGAGACGCCATCTGTGTTACCACCCCGGAGGGCAGGTTTATTGATCTTAATCAGGCTACCTTGGAACTGTTCGGCTATACCCGGCAGGAAATGTTGGATGAGGTCAACGCCACCCAATTATATGTTCACCCCGGCTACCGGGAGCAGTTTAAACAGCAGATCGAGCTGGAAGGATCGATCCGCGACTTTGAGGTCAAACTCCTGAAGAAGGATGGCACCGAGATGGACTGCCTGATCACCGCCACCATCTTGCGGTCCATGGATGGTGGCATCCGGGGATATCAGAACATCATTCGGGATATCACCAAGCAGAAGCAGGGGGAGTGGGCCTTGCGCAAAAGCGTGGCCCGCTATCGGGCCATTGTCGAAGATCAGACCGACCTGATCTGTCGCTCCCTGGCCGATGGCCGACTTACCTTTGTCAACGAGGCTTACTGCCGTTATTTTGGCAAGAAGCGGGAAGAGTTGATCGGCAGCAAGTTCTTCCCCCTGATCTATGAGGAAGATCGCGCCCAGGTGCAGGCCCACCTGGCCTCCCTAAGCCCCGAAAACCAGGCCGTAACTTTCGAATACCGGGTCATCGTCCCTGATGGCGGAATCCGCTGGCAGCAATGGACCAACCGAGTGATCCTGGATGACCAGGGTCAACCCCTGGAGTTTCAGTCGGTCGGACGCGATATCACGGCCCAGAAGCTGATGGAGGAGGCCCTGATCGAAAGCGCCGAACGAATCAAGCTGTTTGCCTACTCGGTGTCGCATGATCTCAAAAGCCCGGCGATCGGCATCCATGGTCTGATCAAGCGTTTATATAAGCACTATGCCGATATGCTGGATAACCAGGGCAAAAATTATTGTCTGCAGATCTTAAATGCTTCAGAACAGATAGCCACCCTGGTGGAAAAAATCAATGTCTTTATCTCCACCAAAGAAGCGCCCTTAAATATCGAAAAAGTTAAGTTACAAGAGATTCTCCAGATTATCCGAGATGAGTTCTCCGCCCAACTCAATATTCGACAGGTAGAATGGATAGAACCAGCCCATTCCCCGGATATCATGGTCGACCGCTTGGCCATCGTCCGGGCCCTGCGCAATCTGGTCGATAATGCCTTGAAATACGGCGGCGACGAATTGACTAAAATCAGCATCGGCCATCAGGACTCCGGGCAATTCGATGTGATTTCCGTAACCGATGATGGTATCGGTCTCAAGCTGACCGATTCGGAAAAGATCTTTGGGCTGTTCCAACGCCTGGAGACCTCCAAAGGCATTGACGGCACCGGCCTCGGCCTGGCCATCGTCAAGGAGATTGCTGAACAACATGGCGGCAAGGTGTGGATGGAGTCCGCTCCCCAGAAAGGGACGACTTTCTATCTCGCGGTTCCCAAGCAGATTAATAACACTACTCAGACAGAGATTATTCGCTAGGTAAAACCATACCGGGAAACTTTGGTTTGGGACGCAATGACCCCCGCCTTTAGCCTAAACCCTCCAATTATCTGTCTTTGCTCTTATTAGTCTCCCGCTAGAAACTCCCCGCCTTTGGCGGGAGGGGGGTGGGGGGAAGAGAGGCAAATTTTAAACTAATTTTAACCCGTCCCCCTTACCAGGGCAATATAACTAGATTTCCGGACAGGAACTTATTAAACCTCAAAAATCAGTAGATACGCCGAACAGAGGATGATGGTGATCAACATCGGGATAAAACAGGCCCGCATGTAATACAGAAACGAGATAGGATAGCC
>Ga0164318_10000635_pt1 | contig 27989 bp, 23 predicted proteins | sample GuaBasSedimGuay9_FD_113734 | JGI IMG/M metagenome (GOLD analysis project Ga0164318, IMG submission 113734) | Subseafloor sediment microbial communities from Guaymas Basin, Gulf of California, Mexico - Guay9, Core 4571-4, 0-3 cm | ecosystem: Environmental > Aquatic > Marine > Hydrothermal vents...
TGAATACTCGTATCCAGCATGAGGGCAGCTCAGTGCGATGATCTCACCTGAGACACCGGCCTGCCTTGCGTTTTCCAGATAAGTATCAATCATCTGGCTCAGGGCCTTCGGGTCTGCCGGGTAAAACATACCTGCATTTGCCGCTCTTCTGAGAGTCTCTGCTTCCATTCTATTCTTCACCTCGCTCAGTTTTAAGCCAGGCAGAGCTCAGTCTCCTTGTCCAGGAGATGGGCTCCACTTGGCTCTGAGATTAGTCTCATCTTGATACTGATTTAAGAAAGCATTGGAGCTGTTGTGGAAGACGCTGAATGGGACTTACCTGGGATCAGGTGAACGGATGGCTCGCTTTCCACTGGTGCGATCACATCTGCCAGGGCAGGAATTTCCACCGTTTCTGCTCGAGATTTGAAAGAACCCCGACAGTCCGCATCTTTCAGGGGAAGTTCTAATATCGGACACTTCTCAAGGCAGCGATTAAGCGACTCATAAGAAGTTAAACCAAGATTCGGAAAAGTTATGAAAAATAAGAAAGAAATATCGTCCGTAAGGGAACTGCCAATAAACGGTTAGCCTTATTCGCTGCAAACATTTTGTCCATATCGGGAGAGACAAGAGGCGATGTATCAAAAGGCGTTTTCAACCGCAAAGTTCGCCAAGAAGTCGCAAAGACCGCAAAGGGGTAATTATGTATTTATAAAAACGTTGCCTATCTTATGCCCTCGTTGCCTTCTTTGCTGTTATCTTAGATAATTGACTTTTGATACATCCCCCAGATGTGGTTTTATACTTATGGAGTCGAGCCCTGGTTTTATTTTACACAGGTGCAGACTTTGCCGGAAGAATGGAGTTGGCGGCAACACTATGGACTCACTTTTCGGATATCTAATCCTGTGGGAGGGCTCTCCAGAGCCCGATTCCATCGGCGTCTGGAGACGCCTCCTACAATCTGTTTTTAAAGGTGGAATGGAATGCCTCTTCTGTGAAATCGCCATTTTTCAGCCGAATCTGGGCAAGAGATGGAACAATCTTTAAAGGAGTTTTTTTCCGAATCTGGGCTAAAGGGTATCTGGGTCTTGGGCAATGCTTAGTCGAGGGGCAGAGTCTTTTCAGTCCCTTCTATCACCGCTTCTCTGGAGTCTACTGTGGGACTGCCGATGAATCCGGCGACCTTTGCCCGGGGTTTCAGATTCTGTATCAGTGGATGAATCTGGGAACGGGATACTCCGATAGTATTATACCACGACCCAGGGTGGGTTGTCAAGTTTTTTGAGCAGAGAGGGGTTTTGGCGCATTGTTCAGCTTTTGGCTTATGATCTGAGCTAAGCGCAGGCCTATTCCCCTAACCTGGGCAATCTGTTCGGCGGGTGCCTGTGCGATCTGCCTTACCGAGCCGAAGTTTTTCAGCAAAGCAGCTTTGCGGGCTGGGCCAATCCCGGGAATCTGATCCAGGGCCGATCTGGTTATCTTCTTTCCCCTCAATTTCCGGTGGTAGGAGACTGCGAAACGGTGGGCCTCATCTCTCACTGCCTGTAGCAGCTTCAATGATGATGAGCTCTTGGGGATGTTCTGGGGATCGGGCAATCCGGGTAAAAACACCTCTTCCAGCCTTTTTGCCAGGCCAATCACTGGCTGATTGGAAATCCCCAGTTCATTTAGGGCGGCCACGGCGCTGGAGAGCTGCCCCTTCCCTCCGTCCACTACCAGCAGGTCAGGGAGAGGTTGGTTCTGCTGTTTCAGGTCGCTGAATCTTCTCTGCACCACCTCGTTTATCATGGCATAGTCGTCCTGCCCCTCCACGGTTTTGATCTTGAACCGCCGATACTGGCTTTTCTTAGGGCGACCGTCCTGGAAGCAGATCACAGAGCCCACTGCATCTGTCCCTCCCAGGTTGGAGATGTCGAGGGCCTCAATCCGGCGAGGAGGTGTAGGCAGCCTCAGGTCCCTCTGCAGGGCAACCACTGTGTGGGGAAGGGTTCTTTCCCGTTTGAGCTGCCATTCTGTCAGCAGAAGCTCGGCGTTCTTGGTGACCATACCGACCAATTTCGCCTTGTCTCCCCTTTGAGGGACGCAGATTCTCACCTTCCCCCCTCGTCTCCGGGAAAGCCAGGCAGCGATGGCCGGCTCGTCCTCTACATGAAAGGGGAGATGGATTTCAGGGGGTATGGTGACTGCACTCAGATAGAACTGGCGCACAAAGGCAGAGAGCACCTCTTCTCTGGAGAAGCGGGCAACGCCGCCCAAGTGGTAATGCTTACGGTCCAAAAGCTTGCCGCCCCTCAACTCCATAACTACGCCGATGGCATCGTCCTGCTCCCAGGCGATGGATATGATATCCCGGTCCTCTTTTTTGAGAATGAAGACCTTCTGTCGTACCAGCACGCTCTGCAGGTCAGCCAGGCGGTCCCGAAACTGCGCAGCCAGCTCAAATTTCAGCTCTCGTGAGGCTTGCTCCATCTTCTCCTGTAGAGTCTTGACCAGCTCGTCTGAGCGACCTTTCAGGAACAGACGGGCCTCCTCGACCAGCCTGGCATAATCTTCAGGGGAGATGAGACCCTGGCAGGGTCCCACACACCGTTTGATCTGGAAGTTGAGGCAGGGCCGGGGGGGACGCTGGTCTGGAAGCTTCCAGCGGCAGGTGCGCACCGGGATTACCCGACGCAGGGTGTCCAATGTTCTGCGCATTGCCTTCACATCCGTGTAGGGGCCAAAATACTCTGTTCCATCGTCCCTCAGCTTTCTGGTCACATAGATGCGGGGATAAGGCTCTCTGCTTATCGCAATATACGGATATTTCTTGTCATCTTTCAGGTTCACATTATACCGGGGCTTGTGCTCCTTAATCAGATTTGCCTCAAGTATCAAAGCCTCTACCTCGCTGTCGGTCACGATGTAGTTGAAATCGGCGATTTTTCTCCTGAGTGTATTGAGACGTGGGTGAAAGGGAGCGGAGGGCTGAAAGTAGGAACGCACTCGATTTCTGAGGGAAGAGGCCTTGCCAATGTAGATGATCTCCCCTTTTCTGTCTTTCATCAAATAGACCCCTGGCTTCTGAGGCACCGACTGGAGTCTCTCCTGGATAGTTTGCTCTGTTTCTGTCATATATCTAAGATCTCCACCTCCATAGTCTCTAAATTTAGCACTGCCACAGTTGAGCGGCCATGAAGCCATCCTCCGCATTCTCCCGGGTTGAGCAGCAATGTGCCTTCTATTCGCCTCAGGTCAACCGAATGGGTGTGCCCGTAGACTATCACGTCAAACTCCCTGCTTCTGGCTAAGGGTTCGACCAATATGGGCTGGTGCATCAGGATAAACCTCTTGCCCAGGTATTCAAATCTGTGGGCTTCGGAGAAGATCTCCCCTATAGGGGCGAATTTCTCCTTCAGGGCAATTCGGTCGCCGTCGTTGTTGCCAAAGACTCCGATGAACTTTGCCTTCAGAGGGGAGAAATCCTTACAGTTGAAAGGAGAGATGAAATCGCCGGCGTGCAGCACCAGGTCTACCCCTTTTTGATTGAAGATTTCGACGGCCTTTCTCGACTTATCCCGATTGTCATGCGTATCAGAGATCACGCCTATAAGCACACTTTTTCTCACCACGCCCTCCTTGTTCTGATTTAAGAAAGATGGTTGTTTCCTGAAAGGTCGCCTCTTCTCCCGCTGAGCTTGCTGAAGCACCCAACAGGTTAGTGCAACCGGTCAACAAATCAGACCCTTAACTGGGCAGGAACCTATTCCTCTGGAATAGCTTCTGCTTCGGCCGTGTTCTCTTTAGGCTCCATCGATATCTCTGTAACCCGACCCCGTGCCAAATGCGAACTAAGAAAAAAGGCAGCAGTGAAGATAAGCTTCGAAGAGAGGCGGGCTTCCGGGCTCTTTTGCCGGTCAATCAAGAAAAAATCACCGAAAAACGACCCTCTCTCGGTGATTTTTTGCTTATCCCCCACCATCTCAAACTAGCCTCTTCTTTTGGCCTTCACAAGTTTACGACGTCTAAGCTCACTGGGCTTGAGATGATACTCTTTTCTCTTGAGATCGACAATTATGCCTTCTTGCTTGCACTGTCTTTTAAATCTCCTTAGCGCTTTTTCAAAAGGCTCGCCAGTGTGCACCCTAATAGAGACCACATTTATCATCTCCCATCTATTTTGAGATTTATGTCTTTTGCAAAGTTGTTCCGGTTTCGCTTCAGACTTTATTGATGCGTAAAAAGCTTCTGTCGAAAAGGGTCGATTCTCAAGAAGGTTTCGTCCGTTCTACCTTGAGAACAGATGCGGCACGCCTCTCCAGAGGCCAATGAAATCGGGCTCTGCAGAGCCCTCCGACAGAAATAGATGTGTGAAGTGAGCCCGCACCAACCCCGGCACCCCTATCATTCGGCAGAATCTAAGAAGTAGCAAAACTGCCCATCTGAGCCGAGCAAGGAGCACAATCTGCGGGTGAAATGGAGTAACTTACGAGATGCTTGGGCAAACTCAACATGACAAGAAGGGACATTTATGGATCGGTCAAGTTTAAACAATATAATATAAATTTTTGCTCTATGCAAGGGAATAGTACGATTTTTGAAAATTCGCCGACCGATCAGAAGGCAATCCCAAGACTGACTGATGCTTACAGACAGACTGTTTTCCTGTTTTCTCTGCGATTTGTGACCTCTGCACGACAGTGGGAGAGCACTGTTGTGATTCGGAGCGACAAGCGGTTCGGCCTTTTTCTTCGTATTCGGCTCTGGGGGCTCTTCCCCGGGGAAGTGAAAATTCAAAGGATGTCAAGTGGGGCGTTATGGCCATGTGGACCCGATCTCTCACATTCTGCCTTGAGATAGGGCTTAGGAGCTGTCTGCAGACGCCGATAGAATTGGGCTCTGGAGAGCCATCCTACGGCAATATTGAAGTTCAACTGCATATGAATATAGCATTCACCTCTCCCCTACTCCTCTGCTGTCCCTGCTGTTCCACGGCACATATCATCTTATCCCAGTCTGCCCACCTTCTCTCCCCTGACCGACTTTCGGAAAGACTCGCTTCTTTCAATCAGCTCCTGTATGTTCACCTCTGAGACTATTTCCACCTCGGGGAGGGTAGAAAATTCTGATAGCTTCTTCACTAAGCACCTGTTTACCTGGGACCGTTGAAGCTCGGAGAGACTCCAGTTTCCTGCCACCTCCAGCACCATCTGTTTCCCACCTCGGCAAAACAGTTCTCCCAATACGCAGAGTATGGTGCTCTGTTCTGAAACAGAGGCGATTTCTGCTGCCCTGATGGCGTATCTGTTTCCGTTGAGGCATACTGCCAGTCCACCCCCTTCCCGCACCATCTGAAAGGCCTCCACATCAGTGATGCTGTCACCTACATAGATCACATCCTCCAGTTTCCCACCGGTTGCTCTCAGGATATTCACTACGGCGGCAGCCTTTTCCCTACCTCCCACAGGGTTCACCTCAATCAACATCCTGCCGGCCTCCATAGTTGGGATCTCCTCCCAGAATATTTGATCTAACCTCTGGATGGTTCTCTGAGACTCCACTGGTAGTTTATCCAGGCAATCTGCGTCAGGGGGAAGTTCTATAAGTGGCAGGGTGGCGATCTCTTCTCGGAGCTGCCGGAGCCTGTTGAGCTCCGGTTGTTTCAACTCATACCTGTCGATGTCCAGTTCGGTGGAGACAACCCGCTGTTCAGGGAAATCAACAACCTTGCACAGTGAACGCATATATGGCCGATAACTGGTGCTTATAATAAAAGCAGGCATTAGCTTAGAGATATACTGAAGGGTCTGTTTGGCACCCGGCATCAGCAGGATATTTCGCAGACAGTACTGCTCGATCTTCTGATTGGTGGCCCCATATGCCTTCAAGAAGGGTAGTATCAATCTAAGTGTGTCCCCGGCCTTGTAACCAGGCCTTTTGGCAACGTCCGCCAGGTAATCATCGTATCTGCTGATCTGGGCAAAAAAGAGATCGCCGCCGGGCAGAAAGTGAGCAGTAAGTTCCAATGCGTTGTCATTTTTTGATATAGGTCCCTCACAGTCTGTGCAAAAGATACGCCTGCCAGGGATCATTTTTCTCTCCCTATGATTTGGTCTATCTCTTCGGTCATATCCAATCCCCCGGGACATTTCTGCCCGTCGACCGTTAGCTCCCCGCCTTTTATCTCTATTCTGCCTTGGGCAAACCATTTAATAGTTTGCACTAAAAGCGGGATCTCCCGGATCACCCCTTGCTGCCGTATCTGTCGGAAAAGGGGGTTATTTTCCCCCTCTTCTTTTTGGATCTGGGATAAAGGCATAGTTTTCAATCTCCGTTCGGTATCCTCCCACAGTCTCTGCAACTGGCCGGTTCGGATAGGGAAGCGGCAGTAAGTGATGGGAGGGCCTTCGTCAAGTATTTCGGTAACCCGGTGGATTGTCACCCCGGTGCTTTCGGCTCTCTTCTCTATCAGTTGCCAGATGACCTCCTGCCAGGTACCTTTCGGGCCTCCTGGTGCGGCGGGATGGAGATTTATAATAGTGTAAGCCCGGCACATCTGCTCGCTTAAGATGAGCATGTAGCCGGCAAGCACATTTAAGTCGACCTGATACCTGTCCACAAGCTGCATCACCTGGCGGTCGTATACCCTTCGCCAGGCAGGGAGGTCTTCTCTCCTTAATTGAGGCTCATAATCACGAGAAGACAGGGATACCAGGTCGATACCAAACTGCTTCACCAGACGGAAAAACCGGTCGCTCACCTCTGCCTCTCCCCGTCTGCGATTACTGAAGACAAAGGATATCTCTGCTTCTATCTCCCCCCGCTGGATGCTCTGGTGGACAGCCCGCAACAGATCTGCTGCAGCCTGGTCTCTTCCAGTTGAAAACCACCCGATCTTGTACGCCATAGGGCTCCCCTCATCCCTCAGTTTCCGCTAAATTGCTCGTTGCCTGTCCAACCGAAATGCAAATCTTCATGGGAATTTGTTCAACAGGCAAGACACCCGCGAACTTGAGAAACAGATAGAACCAAACAGAGCCATAGAGTGCCATACTCTAAGCTAACCAATCCCTGTTTCTTTGTCAAGAATTTTCTGGGAAATCCGGGGAGTGGCCGCTGTTTTTGGCAGGGTATGGGAAGGTTCTTTTCAGCTTGACTTTGTTGCTGAAAATTTGTATAATCTTGATTGGCTTGAATCGCCTTCTCCTATTACACTCAAGTGCAGATTTTCTCCGCCGAGCACAGTCAAGGGATGGTGGAATCAGGTTTTCTACTGGAAGAGGTTCCCCCAGCTTAGTTTGAACGCAGATTCGAAGAAGAGCGAACGAATATCGAAACAGACAGTGCGGGTTGGTTGCCGGTGACTGGGTCTGTTCCTCTCCAGGTGATAGCAATCTGATAGAATATTCGGTGTCTTTCGGTCTCTTTTTGCTGTTCGTCTTTTCCGACTATGGGTTGAGGTAAACTTGTGCTGTTTTTCCGCATCTTTTTCGATATACTTTTCATTCTGGCAGCCGTCTATTCTGTTTTTTTGATCCTCATTTTTATCGGGTTGTGTCGCCTCAGAGAGGGCAGCTCTGCAGGGTCTCCTCGGGTCTCCGTAATTGTGGCTGCCAGGGATGAGGAGAAAAACATCGGGAGGTGTCTGCAAGCCTTAGCAGCACAACGGTATCCTAAGGACAGATATGAGGTGTTGGTGGTGGATGACAACTCCAGGGATGGCACGGCAGGGGTTGTTAGCAGATTTGTTAATGACTGTGGGAATGTGAGGTTAGTGCGAGCAACAGAGAAGAGCTTTGTGTCCAGTCCTAAGAAAAACGCCATCCTCTGCGGCATACAGGAGAGCACGGGGGAGGTGATCTTGACCACTGATGCCGACTGTATTCCCCCACCAGGCTGGATATCCGGGATGGTGAGGTGTTTTGAGCCTCGGGTGGGAGCGGTAGCAGGATTCTCTCCCTCTTTGGTGGGAAATTCTTTGAGACAGAGGCTGATCGAGCTTGAGTCCGTCTGTTTTGCCGTTGTCTCTGCTGGCGCAATCGGCATAGGAGGGGCAATAAGCTGTGTGGGAAGGAATTTTGGCTATCTGCGAAAGGCATTCGAGGAAGTAGGGGGATTTGGTGCCACTGGAGAGGTCGTATCCGGAGATGATGACCTGCTTCTGCAGCGGATAGGACGCCAGGGGCTCTGGGAGCTTCGCTTCTCCATCTGCCCGGACACATTCGTTCCTACCCTTCCGGCCACCGGGTGGGGCGAGTTTATCAACAAAAGGAAGCGCCATTTTTCTGCCGGGGTCTCCTACTCCCCAGTGCTTCGTGTTCTGGGCGCGTTGGTTTATTCCTATTACCTTTTCATTTTGCTTTCGCTGCCCGTTTCGCTGGTGTACGGAAAATTCTGGATTTGGCTGCTCTGTTTGGGAACCAAATTGCTCTTAGACACCCCAGTGGTCCTCAAGGGGTTAACTCTTTTCCAGAGGCAAAGGCTGCTGAGGATTCTCCCCTTGGCAGAGCTCTTGCATATTCCATATCTGCTTGTGGTGTGGCCTTTGGCAATCTGGGGCAGCTTCCAGTGGAAAGAGAGGGCCTATCGCTGAACAGATACAAGTTCTTTCTCCATCAGACCCGGTGCCTTTTGCCCTCCGCTGGGCAGCTTCTGAATCTGTTCAAGGTGGGATTATCCTATTTTCTCTCTGAGGTCTCTGGCCGCAGTTTCATCTGGGGGTATCCGTTTGTATTAATGGTGGAGCCAACCAATCTCTGTAATCTCCACTGCCCTCTGTGTCCCTTCGCTTCCCAGCGAAATCGCTTGCCCAGAGGGAAAATGGATGTAGAACAGTTGAGGAGAGTTCTTGACCAGATGAGGGGACAAATCAAATTCCTTCTGCTCTGGAATCGGGGAGAACCCTTTATGAACGAGGATCTGGCAGAAATGATCCGTGAGGCTAAAAAGAGGGGGATCTTTGTGCAGACAAGCACTAATGGCCATTTCCTCAGCGGCCCCCAGGTGGCTGAGGCAGTTGTAGAGTCGGGTTTAGACGAGTTGATCGTTTCGGTAGACGGCATCACGCAGCAGAGCTATTCAAGGTATAGAAAGGGCGGGGATGTGGAAAAGGTCTTTCGTGGTGTTGAAACGCTGGTGAAGGCCAAAAGGAGAAAGGGAAGCGACACCCCGGTTATCACTTTCCAATTCTTGGTGATGAAGCACAATGAGCACGAGATTGGGGACCTGAAGAGAGTGGCCCGGAGACTGGGGGCTGATAGAATATTGCTGAAGACAGTTCGGGTGGGCTCATTAAGACAGGCTGAGGAGTTCTTGCCGCCGAGGGCCGATTTCTCCCGCTATACTGTAGTCCACTCGACTAACGGGAAGTCGGAACTTCAATTGAAGTTGAAGAGGCAGAGCTGTCGCCGTCTCTGGTACAGCACCGTAGTTAACTGGGACGGCGAAGTCTTGCCCTGCTGTTTCGATGAGAAAGGGCAATATACTATGGGCAACATCTTCACCCAGCAGTTTGGTGTGATATGGAGAGGCAGAAGATATCAGAAGTTTCGGTCCCAGTTGCTGAAGAGTCGATATGCGTTTCCGATGTGTCAAAACTGCACTGAAGGTATAGAGAAACTTTATATTTCTGACATTTGGATTTCCTGAAACTTAACCCCTGGAGTCTCCGGTGTCCAGAAAGGCTTCGCTGGCTATCAAATTTGGCATAATGTTTGTGGTTTTGGCACTCTTAATTGCCAAGATCCACCCTGCCAGTATCTTAGCTACGCTTTCTGAAGTCAATCGCAAGATGGTACTCTGGGTGCTTCTGCTTCTTGTCCCCAATCTTGGGGTTCAAGGCCTCAGGTGGGGTTATCTGGTGAGGAGGGTAGAGAGAGAAGCTGGCATCAGGGAAATAGTCGCTTCACTGTTGGTGGGGTTCTCTTTTGGGCTGGTCTCTCCTGGTAGAGTTGGTGAACTGGTACGGGGGGCCTATGTGAGAGGGGAAAGCCGACTGCGAATGGTGGGATTGGCAGCCGTTGATAAGATCTACCAGGTGGCCACAGTGGTGATAGCAGGAATGATCAGCCTGATTCTGATTAAACCATTGGCGATCGGGATGGTGGCGCTGGGGATAATTTGCTTAGTGCTTTGGGAATGCTCTAATAATCTGAACTTACTGAAAAAGCTGTTGCTCAAAGTTTCTTCCATCTTCCATTTCACCCGAAAACTTTCCCTTATAGTAGAAGGTTTTGAGAGTTTAAGCAGAAAAAGCTCCGTTGTGGTTTTGGGCCTGTCGATCCTTTTCTATGCTATCTATTTCACCCAGTTCTACTTTTTGGTTCTTGCCTTCTCGCCTTTTCCATTCAGGGCGGCGGTGAGGACGATTCCACTGGTGTTTCTATTCAAGACAGCTCTACCTATCACTCCGGTGGACATAGGGGTGAGAGAGGCCACTTCGGTGCTGCTTTTTTCTCAATATGGCGTGGATAAGGCCTGCGCCTTCAACGCCGCTTTTCTGCTCTTTGTAATCAATGTGCTTCTGCCGGCTTTGGTAGGCGTATTTTTCATCCCGACAATTCGACTCAAGAGATGAGCATGGAAGAGAAGACAAGTTTTGAAAGCAGGTTGAGTCGCCTTCAGGAAATTGTGGAGGCCCTGGAGGCAGGGGAACTCACCCTGGAGCAGTCATTGGAACTTTTTGAGGAGGGCGTGAAGCTGTCGCGACAGTGCACTGAGATGCTAGAGGCAGCGAAAAAACGCGTCTTGACACTGATTCGAGAGGCCGGTGGGCAGTTTCGCCTGGAGATGTTGGAGAAAGAACTGGAGGAGTGAACACAAGTCTTGCATTTCGCGAACGCAGAGTGTATAGAGGGCTCTATCTTTACGTGTATAGGTAATTTTGACCCCAAGCTTCTGCATCTTGAGCCAGTCGTGAATGCCTCCGTGCCTCTGTAGAGAGCTCCGCGTCGAACAAGCAAGATGGGAATTTGTGAATATGGAATATGGCGAGCGAGAGAGGGTTTTTCTGGCTGAGCTTTCTGAACGGGGCCGCAGGGTACGAGAGTATCTGAATTCGGATGAGTACCGGAGGAGATTCTCCCCCAACCATATATCTGACTCAGCCTACAGTTACCTCAATTCCGGAGGTAAGGCTCTACGTCCAGCGATACTTTTCTTCTCCTGCGGGGCAGTGGGGGGAGATGAATCTAAGGCGCTGCCAGCGGCCGCTGCAATTGAGGTGTTCCATACCTGGACCTTAGCTCACGACGACATCATAGACAGTGACAAGAGGAGACGAGGCCAGCCTACCCTCCATGAGGAGTTTTGCAGGAGAGGGCAGGAAGAACTGATGCTGGGGGCTAAGGATGCCAAACACTACGGCCTCTCAGTAGCCATACTGACCGGCGACCTTCAGCACGGCTGGTCAGTCTCCCTGCTGGCTGAACTAACCCATAAATACGGCCTTTCTCCGCAACTGAGCTTACGTCTGATCGAAGAGCTGAACACATATGTCACCTGCAATCTGCTTTCCGGAGAGCTTCTCGATATTCAGTATTCGAAACTTCCCGTTGAATCCTTGAGGGAAGAGGATATTCTCAGTATGCTATGGAAGAAGACGGCCGTTCTGTACGAGTTCGCTGGCAGGGCGGGGGCAATGATAGGATTAGAGGTCTCAGAGCCCCATCATCCCCTGGTTCAGGCGCTTTCTCTGTTTGCCAGCAGGTGTGGATTGGCCTTTCAACTTCAAGATGATATCCTCGGCATAGTTGGCGATGAAGAGAAGTTGGGCAAATCGGTCGGCTCTGATATCAGAGAAGGGAAAAAGACTACCATAGTATACTATGCCTTTAAGAAGGCAACTGCTGAACAGAGGAGATACCTAAGGGGTATTCTGGGCAACAAGAGGGCAACAGAAGGTCGGGTGAGGGAAGTAGCAGACCTACTGGTGGAGCTGGGTGCAGTGGAGAGAACTCGCAGCCTAGCAGATCGCTATGTTGCAGATGCAATAGAGCACCTTCAGAAGATTCCAGATTCCCGGTATAAGCAGCTTCTGGCCACCTGGGCAGAGTATATAGTGTGCAGAGAGTTTTAGATGGAAAAAGGGGAAAAAGCGAACAAGAAAAAGGGGGACGAGCAGGAGGTGCTTATGCCCTCTGCTGCAGCTCCAAAGCACTCGATGCTGGATACGATTGACTCCCCTGAAGACCTCCGGAGGCTGGAAATTCCGGAGCTGGTAGAGTTAGCAGAGGAGATCAGGGAGCGAATCATCTCTGTGGTCTCCCGCACCGGGGGCCACCTGGCGCCGAGCTTGGGAACCGTTGAGCTGGCCATTGCGCTTCACTACGTGTTCAACACCCCGGTGGACAAGATAGTCTGGGATGTGGGACACCAGGCGTATGCGCATAAATTGCTGACCGGGCGGCGAGGAGCCTTCGGTTCGCTTCGACAGTATAAAGGGATAAGCGGCTTTCTCCGCAGGGATGAAAGCCCTTACGATGTTTTCGGTGCCGGACACAGCAGCACCTCCATATCGGCCGCCCTGGGAATAGCTTCTGCCAGAGACCTAAAAGGGGAGAGTTACCATGTGGTTGCTGTCATCGGCGATGGGGCCATGGGAGCCGGGCTTGCCTTCGAAGGCCTGAATAACGCTGGCGCCTCTGGGAGAGACCTTATCGTTGTGCTCAACGACAACCAGATGTCCATCTCCCCCAACGTGGGGGCCCTGGCCCGATACTTCACTGACATAATCACCTCCCAGCCTTATAAGAAGCTGAAGGCCGATATCTGGGAGCTGACCGGGTTACTACCCCGAGGAGCAGGACGAGTAAGAAAGGCGATCAGAGAAATTGATACGAGCATCAAATCACTTATTGTCCCTGGAGCTTTTTTTGAGAAGATAGGCTTCCGTTATATAGGTCCCATAGATGGGCACAATCTCTCCCATCTGATCAGAATTTTGAGGTCTGTCAAAGAGATCTCGGGTCCGGTTCTGGTGCATGTCCATACTGTTAAGGGCAAGGGGTATCATCTTGCTGAGGCCGATGCCTCCAGGTTTCACGGGCTGGATGCCTTTGATAAAGAGACAGGGCGCAGCAAAACCAGAGAGACAGCCCCATCCTGCTCCGAGGTTTTCGGCAAAGCCCTGACAGAGTTTGCTCGAAAGCGCCAGGATATTGTAGCCATCACAGCGGCAATGGCCAAGGGCACAGGGTTAAACCTGTTTGCCGAGCAGTTTCCCCACAGGTTTTTCGATGTCGGTATTGCCGAGCAACATGCGGTGACATTCGCGGCTGGTCTGGCAGTAGGAGGATATAAACCAGTAGTGGCAATCTACTCCACCTTCTTACAGAGGGCCTTCGACCAGATCATCCACGATGTCGCCCTGCAGAAACTCCCAGTGGTCTTCGCCATAGACCGCGGTGGACTCGTAGGCGAGGACGGTCCCACCCACCATGGGAGCTTCGATCTCAGTTTCTTGCGTCAAATACCCAATATGGTGGTTATGGCTCCTGCAGATGAGCCAGAACTCAGGGGGATGCTGAAACTGGCCTTGGATTACCAGAACGGCCCGATAGCCCTTAGATACCCCAGAGGGGCAGTTAGAGGACTCGATCCGGGCGAGCAGATCAAGCCTCTGAGGGTGGGAAGAGCAGTAGTGCTCCGTCAGGGCAAAGACGCCGTTATTTTAGCCATCGGTTCGGTGGTCTGGCCCTCACTGGAGGCAGCCCAGCTTCTGCAAAAATACTCTGTAGGCGTGGTCAATATGAGGTTTGTAAAGCCCTTAGATAAAGCTCTACTGCGCCGTATCTACCGAAATGGCCTGAGGATTATCACCGTAGAGGAGAACGTCTTAGAGGGTGGATTTGGCTCAGCAGTGATGGAGTTCTACGAGCAAAATGGGATGTCAGATGTGAAACTGAAGAGGTTGGGCATTCCGGATCGATTTATTGAGCACGGGCCAAGGAAGATCCTGCTGAGGAAGATAGGTCTTGATGCCGAAGGAATTGCCAAGAGTGTGCGAAAGCTGCTGCAGCAGGAGACGAGGGTAGTGTAGGGTAACCGTCGCCGTAAACACAAGATATGCGTTCCCATAAATGGGTACAATGCGGTTCTGAGCCGCAAAGGCAACCTCAAACAGTCTGAAGAAATCTAGTTACTGTAATGAAGAGATTAAAGAATATCGCCATTGTTGCGAATATAAACAAATCCGGTGTCAGAAAGGCGGTGGAAGATTCTCTTAGGCTGGTTCACCAACAGGGGGGAGTCTGTTTCTTAGAGGAGAAACTCAAGGGTATCTGCCCGGGGGCAGGAGAATTTCTTCCACTTCAAGGACTCGTCTGTCGGGCAGATGCCATCTTCACCTTTGGAGGAGATGGCACAATCCTTTTCGCTGCCCGATTTGCCGGACCCTCCGGTATTCCTCTGCTGGGGGTTAACTTGGGGAGTTTGGGTTTCTTAACCCAGATCGGGCCTGCTCAATTAGGGGAGGTGCTTCCAAGAGTGCTTGAGGGGAACTATCAGCTCGACCGGCGTATGGCCATCGAAATCAGCTGTAAGGATAGGAGCTTCTTTGCCCTAAATGAGGTTGTCATAGAGAAGGGTTCTTCTCCGCAGGTTATTACGGTTCAACTCTGGACCGAGGAAGAGCCGGTTGGCACCTACATCGCTGACGGTCTGATTATCTCTACCCCGACAGGTTCCACGGCGCACTCTTTAGCTGCCGGGGGGCCGATTCTACATCCTCAGGCCAAGGCTCTGGTTGTCACTCCAATCTCTCCCCATTCTCTGGCAGTGCGTCCTCTGGTCTTCCCCGATCAGACACTTTTTACTGTTAAGGTAAGTACGGAAAGGTCTCAGGCAAGGGTGGTGGCAGACGGACAGATAGAATGCCGGGTTCGATCAGGAGAACAGATACAGGTGAAAAAGGCGCCTCACACGGTGAGCTTGATCGATCTCGGGCGGCACTGCTTCTACGATCTGCTCAGCTCGAGGTTTAAGTGGGGTATTTAGCTATTTATGCAACTGCATTTCAGGTCATGCTACGAGAATTACACATCAAAGACTATGCTCTAATCGATGAAATACGGGTGGAGTTCTCTTCAGGCCTGAATATCATTACCGGGGAGACTGGTGCTGGCAAGTCCATCCTCATCGGCTCCCTGGGGCAGGTGCTTGGAGAACGGGCTGCCACTGAATTTATCAGAACCGGGGCAGACAGGTATGTTGTCGAGGCGCTTTTCCTGTTCGACAGGGCACATCCGGTCTTTGCTGCCCTGAAACAGTTGGGTGTGGAAATAGAGTCAGGGGAACTCATCTTGCGTCGTGAGGTCTCAAGGGAAGGCTACGGGAGGTGCTATGCAAATGACACTCAGGTAACTGCCAGGGCCCTGAAGTCCATCGGCGACCTACTGGTAGATATCCACGGTCCCCACAGCCATCAGTCGCTGCTTAAGGTAGAAAAACATATAGACTTTCTGGACAGTTTCGGACAGATTGAAGATCTCGTAGGGCAGATGGAGCGGGAGTATCGCCGGCTCACCGCCTTGAGAGATAAGCTGGAGGAGTTGAAGCAGAAGAGAACCGCCGCCGAGGAGAAACGGGAACTTTACAGGTTTCAGCTCAAAGAGATTACCGACGCCTCCCCTGACCTGAAAAATTTGGAACAACTGGAACAGCAGTATACTGTTTTGGAAAACAGAGAGAGGTTGGCCGAAGATGTGATTCAGCTCTACAATCTCCTATACGGAGGAGAGGACTCGGTAGTGGAGAGATTGGGGAGGGGCGCTCATTGGCTCAGGGATGCAGCCCGATTCGACCAGCTCCTGGCCGAGAAGAGCAAGGCCTACGATTCCCTGATCTACGAACTGGAAGACCTTTCATCCTTTCTGCGCGACTATGGTGAGAGACTGAGTGATGACCCGCAACGATTGGAGGAGCTCAGGAACAAGCTGGCAGCTCTGGACCAGATCAAGAGAAAATACGGAGGGAACGTGGAGAAGGTCTGGGAGAGAAAGGAGTTTCTGGAGAGAGAGCTTGCTTTCTCAGAGGACATCGACCACCAGATAGAGGAGGTGGAGGAGGCGGTGCTTAAGCTGCGAGAAGAGTTCTCCCGGCGGTGTGCCTCGGTTTCTCGTAGGCGTCGTACAGTGGCCTCCCGTTTAGCTGTCCAAGTTGAGTCCTCTCTGAGGCAATTGGGGATACCCAATGCCCAGTTTGAGGTGAGGTTCTTCGACAGAGAAGACCCTAAGGGGGAAGTGGAAATCGAAGATAGGAGGTACAACCCAGGTCCCAAGGGGATCGAGGAAGTGGAGTTCTTTATCTCTACTAATGCAGGCGAGGAGAGGAAGCCGCTGGCTAAGATCGTCTCCCTGGGTGAGATCTCCCGGATTATGCTCTCGTTGAAAAGCATCTTAGCAGAGGTGGATGCCATTCCAACCCTCATATTTGATGAGATCGATGTGGGTATCTCCGGGCGCATCGCCGAGGCAGTGGGCAGAAAGATGAAGCAACTTTCTACTACTCATCAGATCATATCAATAACGCACCTGCCCCAGATAGCCAAGATGGCAGACAGGCATCTGTCTGTTTTCAAAGAGGTCAGAGAGGGTAGAAGTACTACCAGGGCGGTATGTTTGACGGAAGAGGAAAGAGTCGAGGAGCTGGCCAGGCTTCTGGAAGGGGAGATGATCTCCCAGACCGCACTCAGACACGCCAAAGAGATGCTCCAGGAGGCAGAGAGGAGTCCCCACAGTTGAGATGGGCAGCAGTGGCAGCGAATTTACTGGCTGTAAGTAGGGTGCTCTTGATTCCACCGTTTATCCTCTGCATCTTCTACAGCCAGAGAGACGGCTCTCACCTGGATCTGGCCCGGGCCCTCTTTCTGTACGGGGTGGTGAGCGATGTTTTAGATGGACGCCTGGGTAAGTTGGCTGGAAATAATCCCATTGGTCAGTTTTTGGACCCATTAGCAGATAAACTGTGCATAGCAGCAGTTTATCTGTCTCTCTCTCTGATCTGGCACAATCCTCCGCTGTGGTTGACCTGTGTGGTGGTGGGACGCTTTCTGATCTTGCGTCTGCTCTGGTTATTCGGTTTCCTGAGGGCAAAGGAAAAATTGCACTCTTTTCTTCAGAAAGAGAGCGCTCTGACCAAGCCTAATCTGTGGGGGAAGGTCTCCTCCTGGTCTCAGGCGATACTGATTGTCTCAATTCTGTTCTCTCTGCCAGGGGGCTGGATTGGCTTTCTCTATTGGGCAGTGGCCGCTCTCACGGTGGCCGCAGGCATAATCTACTTGGTTCGAGGGGTTCAAGAAGCAAAAAGATTAGGGCTGGTCTAAGCGGAGCCATCTTGGAACAGAGAAATTATCGGTTACTTGAAAATTACGCGAAACGAAAGGGCGCCTCTTTCTTTCGGGTGGCACTTTTGGATTATCGCCAGGCGGTGCGCTCTCAACTCTTCGCATCAACAGTGGCCCCCTCATATGCGTTTTGGCATCTCCATGGGCGTGCGCCTCAGTGATGCGGTGATTGACAGTCTAATTGACAGTCTAGTAGACAGCCCCACACTGCTTTATGCCTGGCACTATCGGCAGGCAAATCTCTTTCTGGACCGGCTTGCCTTTGAAATTTCTCTCCACATCCAGCGGCAGGGTTACAGCGCCCTGCCTATCGCCGCCTGTCAAATTATCGATTGGAAAGGACAAACCGCTCACCTTTCTCAATAGATGGAGGTCTTTGGTACTGGTAACGATATGAGAGACTTAACAATCCTGAAGGGCTTTCTGCTGAAGCACAAGGGTCAGTTTATCTTCGGTCTTATCACCTTGATTGTCAGTAATCTATCTGCTCTGTTGGTCCCTCGCATTCTGCGGGACGCCATAGATGGTCTAAAGTCGGGAATGGGTGGCGATGCGTTGGTGCGATATGCCCTGCTCATGGTCTTTTTGACTATTGTTGCCGGCGTATTCAGGTTCTTGACTCGTTACAGATTGATTGGGGCCTCATTCACCATTGCATACGAGCTGCGCAACCGCCTTTTTGGCCACCTTCAGGGACTTTCGGCCTCATATTTCAAGAAGACGCGGACGGGGGACATAATGGCGCGTGCGACCAATGATCTGGAGGCTGTGCGCAGACTTCTGGGTCCGGGCGTCCTGAATTTACTGAACATACTGATTATGGGGCCTATGGCTGTTGGGCTAATGGTGGGTATCTCTCCTCGACTCACCCTTTATGCCGTATTGCCCTTGCCTTTTTTGACCATCTCCATAGCTGTGGTTCGTCCCAAAATTTTCAGTCGCTTCCAACAGGTACAGGAGCAGTTCTCTTCGCTGAGTGCAAAGGCACAGGAGAATCTGACAGGCATAAGAGTGATAAAGGCCTTCGCCCAGGAGGAGAACGAGATAAACAGTTTCCGGCAGATAAATCAGGGATACTTAGAGAGAAATATGGGATTGGTGAAGATTTGGGGGCTATTTTGGCCTTTCATAATGTTCATCGCCGGCCTCAGCATGGTAGTAGTGTTGTGGTTCGGCGGTCGCCAGGTGATCGCCGGAGCCATCTCCTTAGGCCAGTTTGTCCAGTTTGCCAACTACCTTATGATGATCACCTGGCCTATGATGGCCTTAGGATGGGTGATAAATCTGCTGCAAAGAGGATCTGCCTCAATGAAGAGGATCGGGGAGATCTTGAACCAGGCCCCGGAGATCAAAGACAATAAGGGGAGAAAGAATATCCAGACACTGAAGGGAACCATAGAGTTCAGAAATGTGAGCTTCGGCTACGACGGAAAGCAGGTTCTCAAAGAGATAAACTTGAAGATAGAAAAAGGTATGACCGTGGCTATTGTGGGTCCCACCGGGGCAGGCAAAAGCACGCTGGTTAGTCTGATCCCTCGGTTGTTCGACCCAACTGAAGGAGAAGTGGTTATTGACGGGACAGATGTGAAGCAGATTCCCATAAAAGCCCTGCGGAAAAGCATCGGATATGCTCCCCAGGAGAGTTTCCTTTTTTCCGAAAGCATCAAGGAGAATATCGCTTATGGCCTGGAGGACGACGATGTGCGCCTGGTTCAAGAGGCAGCTACTGTATCAAACCTGACCGATGATATTGAGGGATTCCCACAGGGATATGACACTGTGGTGGGTGAACGCGGGGTTATGCTCTCCGGGGGACAAAAACAGCGGGTTGCCCTGGCCAGAGCCATTGCCCGACATCCTTCTATTCTCATTCTGGACGATGTCTTCTCCAGCGTGGATACCTATACCGAAGAGGAGATATTGAAAAGATTGCGCCGCTTTATGCAAACCAGAACCAGCATATTGATATCACACAGGATATCGACTGTTCGAGAAGCAGACCTGATAGTGGTGCTTAAGGATGGGCAGATTGTAGAACAGGGCACACACGAACAGTTGTTGGCCCGCGGTGGCTTTTATGCCAATATGTATCAGCAACAGCAAGTGTTAGAAGAGATAGCGAGAATGTAGGAGACGATAGTATGATTCACGGTTATCCGGGACAACATCAATCCGACGAGGAGGTATTGGGCAAAGCGTACGACCGACGGCTTATGGGGCGGCTAATTCGTTATCTTCTCCCTTACAAACTGCTGGTGGTAATATCTCTGGTTACCATTCTGGTTGTTTCTGCCCTGCAACTGGCAGAACCGTATCTGACGAAAATTGCCATCGACCGCTATATAATTCCCAAGGATAGTTCAGGATTGCTTCGCATAGCCCTTCTGTTTCTGGGTGTGTTAACCCTGGGTTTCCTGCTTCGCTATCTGCAGATCCACGTTATGCAACTAACCGCCCAAAAGGTGATGTATGATATGAGGACAGAGATATTTGGACACCTCCAACAGATGTCTGTCTCATTCTTTGACAGAAATCCGGTGGGTAGACTGATGACCAGATTGACCAACGATGTGGAAGTGCTCAGTGAAATGCTCAGCTCTGGTGTGGTGACCATCTTAGCTGACCTGTTCACCCTTATAGGGATAGTGATAGTTATGCTGCTGCTTAACTTCAAATTAGCTTTGGTCAGCTTCTCAGTGCTTCCGTTATTGGTCTGGGTCACATTTCTATTCAGGCAAAGGGTGCGGGAGGCTTATAGGGCCGTCAGGCTGAGAATAGCCCGCATCAATGCATTTCTACAAGAGAATATTGTGGGTATGTCCATTGTCCAGATATTTAATCGGGAAGAGAGGAATTTCGCTAAGTTCCGTCATTTGAATCAAGACCATCTTGAGGCCCGCCTGCGATCCCTTTTCTATGGGGCAGTGTTTCATCCCACAGTGGAAGTGATTGGCTCTGCCGGTGTCGCTTTGATTGTCTGGTACGGTGGGGCGCAGGTTCTCAAAGGTGCCCTCACCTTCGGTGCGCTGGTCGCTTTTATCCAGTATGTAAACAGGTTTTTTCAGCCGATAAGGGATTTGAGCGAGAAATACAACGTTATGCAGGCAGCTATGGCCTCTTCCGAGCGGATATTCAAGCTTCTTGACACAGAACCGGAGATCAAAGACCCACCCCATCCTGTGCCCATGGAGACAATAAGAGGCGAGATTGAGTTCAGAAATGTCTGGTTTGCCTACGGGGACGAAAACTATGTCTTACGGGATGTCTCCTTCCACATCGGCCCAGGGGAGAAGGTGGCGTTTGTTGGCCTGACTGGAGCAGGCAAGACATCGATCATCAATCTATTAGCCCGTTTTTACGATGTGAGTAAAGGAGAGATACTGATCGACGGCGTGAATATCAGAGATATGGCTCAAAGGCAACTTCGGCAGCATCTGGGAATAGTCTTGCAGGATGTGTTCCTCTTTTCTGGAAGTGTGGAGGACAATATTCGACTGGGGGAAGGCAGGATAAGCTCCAAACAGGTTGAGGCAGCTGCTCAGTATGTCAATGTGGACAGCTTCGTAAGGAGACTGCCTAATGGGTATCAGGAGGATGTGCAGGAACGTGGCGGCGTCCTCTCTGCAGGCCAGAGACAGCTTCTGGCATTTGCCCGCGCCCTGGCTTTCGACCCCAAGATACTTATCTTGGATGAAGCCACCTCCAGTGTGGATACCGAAACCGAGATGCTTATCCAGGATGCGTTGGCCAAGTTGCTGCGTGGAAGGACTTCCATCATTATTGCTCACCGGCTCTCTACTATCAAGAATGTCAACCGGATAATTGTTCTCCATAAAGGCAGAATTAGGGAGATAGGCAGCCACGAGGAATTGCTGGAAAAGGGAGGTATTTACTATCGCCTCTATCAATTGCAGTACCAGTCCCAAGAACGGTCCTCAGCAGAAGTCCGCTGTTAGCCCTTTGAATTTGATTCTTAGATCTCTGCCCAGAGAAAATTGCTACAGTCGTAAAAAGTGCCCTCTTGTCATCTTCAGTTTACCCAAGCATCTCATAGGTTAATGCAATTCATCAGCAAATCAGATTCTTTGCTCCTTTTAAAATGGCGGTCTTGCGACTTCTCAGACCCTGTCAAGTAATAGAGGTAGGGGCAACAATGGGGCTCACTTCACGCATCTATTTTCCGTTGGAGTGCTCTCCAGAGCCCGATCTCGTCGGGGTCTGGAGACGTCTGCTACATCTTTTGTCAAGATAGAATGGGGGACGTTTTCTGCGGGAGCCTTTAAGAATCACTGAGCAGGTTTGATTCGAAAAAAGTCCTAAATGCTCCCTCCCCATTTGAGGGAAAGCCTAAGAGCGGCAGTGACGCTGTTTCTGCAATCCTGGGAAATGCGAATTTTACGAACGAATCAGGGGTATATTTGGGGATTCTTTTGAAAGTTTAGTTACTGAAAATAAGCTACATTGGGGGCGTTGGAAAAAATATTTGCAAAATCGGCTCTTTTTTGTTATCTTTTTAAAAATAATCTTATCCTTGGAGGAAATAGGTCATAACTCTCATATTTTCGATTTCTTTATGGCTTATCGGCTAAAGAAAATCTATCTCTGGTCTGCCATCAAGATATCCTTCTTTCTCTTTGCTGTTTTGGGAGGTATCACAGGGATTGCTTGGGCGGCCTTGGCTTCGTTTTCTGTCGGTTTTCTCCGCCTTTTCTTACCAGAGGGGTGGGAATTAGGAAAACCGTCAGTTGCTTCTGTTTCGGCAGGGATCTTTCTCACCATATCAGTGTATGTCACTTTGGGAGTGATAGTTACAGTTATTATGTGTTTGGTTTACAATGCAGTTGCCAACTGGACTGGTGGTTTCAAAATCGACTTAGATAGGAGAGGAACAGCAGTTTCAATTCCTGATGCCGGGGAGGAAGGCAAATCCATTGATGTCTGAGCAGATCAGAGTGCGTTTTGCCCCCTCACCCACAGGATATCTTCACGTGGGGGGAGCGAGGACAGCCCTGTTCAACTGGCTTTATGCCAGAAAATACGGCGGGAAGTTCCTGCTGCGTATCGAGGACACCGACCAACAGAGAAACACCCCAGAGGCTCTGCAGGCAATTCTCGACGGTCTCAGATGGTTGGGGCTTCAGTGGGATGAACCGGTTGTGTTCCAGTCAAAACGGCTGGATATCTACCGGGAATATTGTTATCGGCTGCTCCACCAGGGGAAGGCCTATTATTGCTACTGTTCTGCCGCTCTGTTAGAGAAAAAGAGGCAGCAGGCACAGAGACAAAGAAAGCCCTGGAAATACGATGGTACCTGTCGGAATCTCTCTGAGGAGCAGAAAAGAAGACTGGATGCTCAGGGGGTTCCCAAATCGATCCGCTTTCGGGTTCCCGAGGGTGTGACGGCATTCGAAGATTTGGTTCACGGAGAGGTGAGTTTTGACAACGAGACCATCGGCGATTTTGTGATCCTGAGGTCTGATGGGCAACCTGTCTATCAGATGGCAGTGGTGGTAGACGATGCCCTTATGAAGATATCTTTGGTGTTGCGAGGTGACGACCATCTCTCCAACACTCCCAAGCAGATAATGCTGTATCAGGCACTGGGATTCCCCATACCCCAGTTTGCCCATGTGCCCCAGATCCTGGGTCCGGACAAAAAGAGGCTAAGCAAAAGACACGGAGCAACTTCCGTTACCCAATACCAAAAGGATGGTTTCCTGCCCGAAGCAGTGGTCAATTTCTTAGCCCTGCTGGGATGGTCTCCCGGGGACAACCGGGAGAAGATGTCTCGCCAGGAACTAATCGAGGCCTTCTCTATTCAGGGAATCAGCAAGAAAAGCGCCGTTTTTGATGAGCAAAAGCTTCTCTGGCTCAACGGGGAATACCTGAGAGAACTCTCGTCAGAACAGTTGTGGCAGCCAGTGAGCAAGCGACTGGTAGAAGAAGGGTTAATCGACAAGACTCTGCTACTGGAGAAAAAGCAGTGGATTCTCAGAATCATTGACCTTCTGAAAGAGAGAGCAAAGAAGCTGTCGGACTTTGTGGAACTGGGGCGGTATTTCTTTGAGGATCCTTCTGAATACGAAGAAAAGGGACAAAGAAGGCATTGGAAGGACGAGCAGACGGCCCAGCGGCTTAAAATGCTGGCAGAGGAGCTAACCTGTCTGGATGATTTTACTGCCAGGAGAATAGAAGAGGCCGTCAGAGATTTAGCACGGCGGCTGGGAATAGCAGCCGCTCAGTTGATCCACCCAACCCGGCTGGCGGTCTCTGGAAGGTCTTTTGGCCCGGGACTGTTTGAACTGATGGAGGTTCTGGGCAAGGAGGCGGTTATTCGACGCTTACGAATGGCGGTTCAGTTCTTAACTCAAAAAGACGGCCCTTAAAAGGCTCAACAATAGAATAATGCCCCGTGGTGTAATGGTAACACGCCTGACTCTGGATCAGGTAATCGAGGTTCGAGTCCTTGCGGGGCAGCCAACCTATCTGGATATAAGCAATGAAAATAGGTGTAGTAGATGGTCAGGGAGGAGGTATTGGTAGCCAGATTGTGAAGAAGTTGCGTGGCGTTTTACCTGCCGAGGTGGAGATCTTTGCCCTGGGCACAAATGGAGTGGCCACCGCTAATATGATGAAGGCGGGGGCTACTAAGGGAGCCTCGGGAGAGAACGCTATCATTTTGAACATAGAGCAAATGGATCTAGTTACCGGTCCTATAGGCATCGTGCTGGCAAATTCGATGCTGGGGGAGCTCACTCCCAGAGTGGCCGAGGCCGTAGCTGGCTGCCGAGCGCACAAGGTCCTCCTGCCAGTGGAAAAATGCGGGGTGGAGATAGCAGGAATTGATCATAAGAGGTCCCTGCCCCGTTTAATCGACGAGGTAGTCAAGCGGATAGAAGAAATGATTGGGGAAAAAGAAACTGTTAAACCGAAAGGAGGAGAAGATGCGAAAGAAATCCTTCTCTCTGATGGTTGTCCCCCACGATAAATCGCCTATACATAATGTTACCCTCTCTTTCCCCTGGATACTGGCCTCGGTAGCCATTTTTGTGTTGAGTTTGAGCTTCTTTGTCTACTGCACTGTGGGCTACTACAGGAAAAGCACCCGGACATCTGAGATGAAGAGACTAAGGGCGGAGAACACCCGGCTGCTTAAGCGGGTGAAAGAGATAGAGTCTAATCTGGCCCAATTGAGAACTGAAATGGAGAAACTGGCAGAGGAGAACGATGAGCTGCGCACAGTCATGGATCTGCCTCAGATCGATCCGGATGTACGAATGATGGGAATTGGAGGGCTTTTGCTGGGCAGTGGGAACACCATTCTCTCATCCCCAGCCGAGGCGTATGCCGAGAAGGTGGAGCTGGATATAGATCAACTGCTACGTCAGGCAAAGCTAGAAAAGACGAGCTTTGAAGAGATCAGAAAGAAATTTCTGGCTCAGAGAGAACGGCTCGATCACACACCTTCCATCATCCCAGCAGTAGGGTATCTATCCTCCGGTTTTGGCTGGCGAAAAGACCCTTTTACCAGGCGAAGGGCTTTCCACTATGGTGTTGATATATCAGGACAACACGGCACACCAGTCTATGCTACTGCAGATGGAAGAGTGAGGAAAGTACAATATCTTCCCAGAACCTTCGGCAAATTGGTAGTTGTTGATCATGGATACGGATATGAAACTGTTTATGCTCACCTCTCCCGAATAACTGTAAGGAGGGGCCAGAGCGTGAAGCGAGGAGAGAAAATCGGTGAGATGGGTAACACCGGTCGCTCTACAGGCACCCATCTTCACTATGAAGTGAAGGTGAACGGAAGACCCGTGAACCCACTGCGCTTTTTTTACGCCCAGACCTATGTCGGCAGTTGAGGTTGCGGCTGTTTGGGGAATCGATGCCTGGCCCTTCGGTCGATAGTATCGCAAATCAAGCTGGCCAGCTCATAGATATCCAGGCCAAGGAGCAACTCCATGACAGTGGAGAATCCATGGGCGAATCTTTCCGAACCGAGAAAGCTCTCCAGCGCCCGATCTTAGCAGAGATGGATATCTGTCTCTGAAGCGTTCCGACCACCTGGGGGCCGTAAGCTAAAGAGAGCCAGGTGGCCGCTATAAATGCCACTGCTACCCCAGATACCCAGAAGGTATTTTCAGAGCTGAGTACTCCTCTCCTGGTTGCCCTTGGTAACCCGGCCATCACCCGGGAGGCAAAATCCGCTCTTGGCTCCAACAGGGGTTCAGTCTCTACTGCTTCGACGATGCCTCTCAGCAGTTGAAGTTCAGTCCGACATTTGGCACAAACTGCGAGATGCTCTTCCAAGGGTCGCTTCTTTTGTTCATCGAGCACACCATCTATGTAAAGATGCAACTGTTCTCTACTCTGCCGGCATCTCATTCCCTCAAATTTCCCCTTTTGACATCTCTCCAGGACCGCTTTTTTCAACGCCTCTCTGGTCCGAAAAAGGTGTGTCTTTACTGTGCCTTCAGGCAGGTCCAAAATCTGGCCGATCTCGGCATAGGAGAATCCACCTATAAGTGATACAAGGTAATCACCGCCCGGTAGGGAGGAGACAGTGACCGTACAGCTCTCGGACTGTTTGTTTGAACTCATCCCTCAAGAGGATGTTTTCTGGAGTCAGTTCCCAGTTGGTGAGTTCTGAATAGGTTATCTCAGTTTCTGCATCAAGCTCCACAAAGCCCGTCTGGCACAGGTTGGCCTCAGTTTTGACAAACATACACTTGAGACTATCCGATAGAGCCAGGTGCTGAACTTCGCCCGTTCCCGGAATCGGGCAATAGAACGGTAAAGTCGAATGAAACTCTCCTGGGCTCCATCTTCAGCATCCTCTTTCTTTCCTAACGTCCGGTAGGCAAGGTTGAACACCATTTTTTGACAGTGATTAACCAGGCTCTCAAAAGCCTTCCTGTCGCCTTTCTTCAAATTGGCTACCAATTCTTCATCTGAAGCTTGCATAGATAAGGATGCCTTTGTGGTTCTTTAGGTGTCAAGAAAATGTTTCGCTTCCGGGCCGGCTTTGGGGAACAGCCTCTCGGAAGATGAAACATTACGGGATAGAGGCAGGTCATATAGTTAGAAATCGAAGATCTGTTTTTGACGGAAGGAGGTGGCTGAAATGGTTAGAATGATCCTTTTGCTTGTTACCACCGTTGTGCTAATTTCAAGCTCTGCCGCCAGATCTGACCACGCTCTCACCATGCATCGAGAGATAAAACTGAGCGGAGAAAAGCTGGTGAAGGTGAAAATGGAGTTTGGAGGTGGAGAGCTGAGGATAGGAAAGACCCAGGGGAAGATGTTGCTTGACGCCGACCTGGAGTATGCGGAAGAGAAACTGCGACCAATTGTGGAATACAGCAGGGAGGACACCATTGGGCAACTGAAGCTGAGTATGAAAGGGAAACGCGACCGGATTGGCTGGAAGGATTTCAAGAGCATCTGGGATTTGAGGTTCACGGAGAAGATCCCTTTCAGTTTTGATGTCCAGATGGGAGCAAATGAGGCCGAGCTAGATTTCAGCGGACTGAGGGTGAAGGCACTGAACATAGAGACTGGTGCTAGCAAAACTACCATTAGATTCAATTGCCCGAATAAGGAGGTAATGGAGGAGCTAAAGCTCACGGCTGGGGCAGCTAAGCTGAGGGCTGAAAGGTTGGGCAACGCCAATTTCAAACAGATGGAATTCGAGGGGGGAGTGGGGAGTTACACTCTGGATTTCAGGGGCCATTTGAGACAGAAGAGCCGGGTGGATATATCTATGGGACTGGGACAGTTGATCCTGTTGATCCCCCAGGAGGTGGGCACGAAGATTGATGCCTCAGAGGCCTCGCTCTGCGCCTTCTCTGTGGGCGGCTTCGAAAGAGAGGGCACGACTTATGTAAACAAAAACTACGGAAAAACAGAGGCCGAATTGGTTATTCACCTGGAATGTGGATTGGGAAGTATTAACATCGAGTCGGTATCAGGTAAAGGAGGCGATTAAGATGGCGGTGCTCCTTGGCAATGAGCACCCGGAGCTGCTCGGAACCGAAATTAGTTCGCTGCCTTAGAGAAGTGCTGAGATTTTTCCCAAGAGCCCTTGACTTTTTTGAAGCGTCTTGCTATACTAAATTGTCCAGATAAGTATGGCAATATGATATATGGGGTTTTGAAAACAACCATTGATACATCAATCTGATAATCCTGGGGCGTGCGATGTTTGAACTGTGATAGCCGGATTACTGAGAGGGTTAACAGGATAAAGAAGCGATCCGGCTGTTTATGTACTTTAAGGCTGGCACAATTGCTCAATTGCAACAACATATTTGCGGCGCTATTGCATTGAGGAACTGTTAGGCCGCGGGAGATCCAGCACAACGGCAGTCCAGGCGCACGCTGGTGACCGGCACATCAGTGCAGTTCAAAACCCGCTGGAAAAAAAACAGATCAAAAAACTTGCCGCTGGAAAAAGAATTCACTGCCAGAGTCAATATTGGCGAACCAGTTCGCATATAGCCTCCAATACTCCTCATATCCGAGAGTCTTGGCTCCTACATATGGTAGTTAGCTGCCATGTTTAGGTAGATAAGTCAAAGGTTGCAGGGGGATTATGGATATTAAAGACCGTCCAAATCACAGGATATATATTCGAGTACTTCGTGAAATGTCGCCTGAAAAGAGGTTGCTTAAAGCA
>Ga0164318_10000638_pt1 | contig 27932 bp, 24 predicted proteins | sample GuaBasSedimGuay9_FD_113734 | JGI IMG/M metagenome (GOLD analysis project Ga0164318, IMG submission 113734) | Subseafloor sediment microbial communities from Guaymas Basin, Gulf of California, Mexico - Guay9, Core 4571-4, 0-3 cm | ecosystem: Environmental > Aquatic > Marine > Hydrothermal vents...
AGAGGACAGAGGACAGAGGACAGAAGGTAGAAGGTAGATGAGAGATGATTAAGAACATAGAGAAATTCTGAAATCTGTTCTCTATATTTTGTTTTCTGTTTTCTGAATTTGAGGGGGGTAAAATATGAGCGGATATGAAAAAGTTTTAGAATTGCTCAAAGACCCGGACATTACGGAAATTATGATCAACGGCATCAAAGGAGTTTTTATCGAGAAGTTCGGTAAAACCCTCCCTCTAAATTTGAATTTTGAATCGGATGGAGAAATAATCGAAGCGATTACTAAACTTTTTGCTTCACAGGGGAAAAGGATAAATGCTTTGAAGCCTTACGGAGACGTTTGCCTGGACGACGGCTCGCGGGTTAATGCCATAATTCCGCCTTTATCCCGGCAGGGACCGAGTATTACTATCAGGAAGTTTTCAGAAGGAATAAAAAGCTTAGAGGATTTGGTTCAGAATGGAACGTTGTCCCGTATGGCTGCCGATTTTCTGGTTGCCTGTATAAAAGGGAAACTGAATATCCTTATTTCCGGAGCAACCGGTTCGGGAAAAACCACCACATTAGAAATGCTCACTTATGAAATTTCTCCGGAAGAGAGAATTGTAACTGTAGAGGATACCGCGGAATTGAAGATACACCATGCAAACCTAATTTCTTTGGAAACCCGCGATCCCGACGAGAACGAAAAGGGAGAAGTCACTTTGCGCGACCTTATCCGTAACGCCCTGCGTATGCGGCCGGACAGGATTCTGGTAGGCGAGGTTAGAGGGGAGGAATCCCTTGATATGATTCAGGCAATGGCTACAGGCCATAAGGGGACATTAGCGGTCATTCACGGCAATTCACCGGCAGAAGTCCTTGCCCGCCTGGAAACTCTGATTTTGTCTACCGGCATAAAACTTCCCAATGAAGAAATCCGGAGGATGATAACCGATACCTTAGATATTATTATCCAGCAGGAACAGCTTTCTGACGGGACGAGAAAAATTACCCATATAGCCGAGATAAGGGGGATTGAGCGTAAAGAAATAGCCTTACAGGACATCTTTGCTTTTAAAACGGAAGGGAAAGATAAAGACGGGAAAATAAAAGGGAAACTGAAACTGGTAATGAGAATGTTTCCCCGTTTCTTTTCTGAATTCCAAAAATTAGGACTGCTTAGCGAAAAATCTTTTTCTGATGAATGATAAACAAGGAATAGATAAACTCAGGCACAGCTGTTCGCATATTTTAGCTTCGGCGGTAAAGAAACTTTATCCCGGGGTTAAATTAGGTATAGGCCCGGCAACTGATACCGGGTTTTACTATGATTTTGATTTTCCTTCGGGGTTTAACGAATCAGGCTTGGCTGAGATAGAGAAGGTTATGCGTGAGGAAGTTGAACAGGACCTGCCTTTTATAAGAGAGGAGTGGAGCAAAGAAAAAGCATCCGCGTTCTTTTCAGAAGGAGGCCAGCTTTATAAATTGGAGCTGATAAAAGATTTGGGGCAGGACAAGATTTTTGTCTACCGGCACGGAGGTTTTACCGATTTATGCAAGGGGCCGCACCTGGATTCTACCGGAGAGGCAAAACATTTTAAACTTCTCTCTACAGCCGGCGCCTATTGGCGGGGGAAAGAGGAAAACCCCCAGTTAGTACGTATATACGGGACCGCTTTTTTTACAAAAGAGGAGTTAACCTCTTACCTGAAACATTTAGAAGAAGCTAAACAAAGGGACCACCGGAAATTAGGGCCGGCTTTGCGGCTGTTTGATATTTATCATGACCAGGCCGGAGCGGGGCTGGTTTTTTATTTAGAAAAAGGAGCTATCTTAAAAAGGATTATAGAGGATTGGGAAATCAAAGAACATTTGAGGCGCGGGTATTCAATGATTTCTACTCCTCATATTTTAGAAAGCAGGCTTTGGGAAAAAAGCGGGCATTTAGATTATTACCGGGACTTAATGTTTTTAATTGAACAGAAAAATGTTTCTTACGCTGTAAAACCGATGAACTGTCCCGGGCACATGCTTATTTACAAATCAAGAACCCATAGTTACCGCGACCTCCCTTTAAGGATGTTCGAACTGGGTACGGTTTACCGCAGGGAAAAGAGCGGAGTCCTGCACGGCCTTCTTCGTCTGCGCGGGTTTACTCAGGATGACGCCCACATTTTCTGCCGTCAGGAACAGCTGTTTTCTGAAATTAAAGGTGTCCTTGTTTTTATAAAAGAAGCTCTGCTCACTTTTGGGTTTGCTGATTTTCAGGCCGAGATAAGCACCCGGCCGGAGAGTTTTATCGGAGAAAAAGATGTTTGGGATAAAGCGGAGAAAATTTTAGCGGAGATTTTGAGAGATAACAACCTAAAGTATAAAACCTGCTCCGGCGAAGGGGCGTTTTACGGGCCCAAAATAGACATTAAGCTTAAAGACGCGTTAGGCAGAGAATGGCAGTGCGCCACTGTCCAGCTGGATTTTTTTCTTCCCGGCAGGTTTGAGTTATCTTACATAGACGAGAAAGGTGAAAAGCAGGTTCCGGTAATGATTCACCGGGTTATTCTCGGCAGCTTAGAGCGGTTTATAGCGACTTTGATTGAACACTATAAAGGGGCATTCCCTTTTTGGCTGACGCCTGTTCAGGTAAAGGTCTTATCGCTTAAGAGCAGCTGTAATGATTATGCCGAGGCAGTAAGGGCGATGCTTTCAGGTCCTTTCAGGGCTGAATCTGATGTTAGAGAAGAAACCCTGTCTAAAAAAATAAGGGAATCTGAAGTGGAAAAAATCCCTTACCTGTTTATTGTAGGAGAAAAGGAAAAAGAAGACGGAACGGTTAATATCCGCGCCCGCGGGAGAAAACAGATCGGGACATTTTCTCTTTCTGACGCTCTGGATTTTCTGAATAAAGAAGAAAAACATTAATACCAGATTCTGATGGGAAAGAGAATCGGTAAGGGTTCCCGTCAGAGCAAAAAAGGAGGGATTATTAGAAAGCGAATACGGATAAACCAGTGGATACGTTCTTACACAGTTCGTTTAATCGGCCCGGAGGGAGACCAGTTGGGTGTAGTTAATTTAAAAGACGCCCTGCATAAGAGCGAGGAATTAGAATTGGATTTGGTGGAAGTAGCCCCTGAAGCTACTCCCCCGGTCTGCCGGATAATGGACTTTTCGAAATATAAATATGAGCAGGAAAAAAGGGAAAGAGAGGCAAAGAAACACCATAAAATAGGGGATGTAAAAGAAATCAGACTAAGGCCGTTTATCGGCGACCATGATTACCAGGTAAAGCTTGCCCACGCCAAAGAGTTTCTTCAGAAAGGGAATAAGGTAAGAATAAGGCTGCTTTTTAGAGGCAGGGAGATGGCTCATCAGGAAGCCGGCAGGGTTTTGGTTGACCGTTTTGTTAAAGATGTTTCCGGTTTAGCGAGAATAGAGAGGCCGGCAAAACAAATGGGGAGGATAGTAATTCTGACCTTAGGACCGAAATAAAACTCATCCCGAACAATAGATCAGGAGAAAACAATGAAAATGAAAAAAACGGGAAAGAAAAAACTTAAGACGAAAAAAGCTTTGGCTAAACGCATTAAGGTTACCAAGACTGGTAAATTCCTCAGGAAAAAAGCGGGAAAGTCCCATCTTTTATCCGGTAAAACCCGCAAGAGGAAGAGGCAGCTGCGGGCTACCGGCAAAGTTTCAAAAAGCCATCAGCGGATGGTTAAAGCGGCTATGCCCTATGCCTGAAGGGCAAAGAGCAAAGAGCAAAGAGCGAAGAACTAAGAGTTAAGATCCAATAGCCCGAAGAGGCTGAGAAGCTGTCTGTCAATTTAACAGTTGAACAATTTAACAATATGTCAATCTGTTCTCTGTGTTCTGCCATCAGTCGTAAATAGGAAAGGGGAAATTATGAGTAAAACAGCGCATAGTGTTTCAAGGAAAAAAAGAGTAAAAAAAGTTTTGGCTTTAGCCAAAGGGGCGAGAGGTGAAAGGAGCCGGAGGTATAAGCGGGCCAAAGAGACTGTTCAGAGAGCCCTGGCTTTTTCCTACCGCGACAGGAAAGTTAAGAAACGGGAATTCAGAAAACTCTGGATTGTCCGGCTGTCCGCGGCTGTCCGCGAACAGGGGTTAAAATACAGCCAGTTCACCGGCGGGTTAAAGAAAAAGAATATAGAACTTTCCCGGAATATCCTCGCCCAGTTAGCGGTTGAGGAACCTGAAGCTTTTTCTCAGCTGGTAGAGATTGCAAAAACTGCCTAAAAATATGTACATAATTATTGTAGGGTGTAGTGAAATCGGGTCGCGGTTAGCCAAAAGTTTCTCTTCCGGCAGGGACAATGTCGTCGTCATCGACAAGAGCCGGAGGGCATTGAAAAACCTTGGCCCGGGGTTTAACGGAAGGGCGGTTAATGCTGATGGAGGAGATTTGGGTGTGCTTAAGGAGGCCGGGATTGAATCCGCGGATGTCTTAGTTGTGCTTACTCCCAATGAGAACCTGAATTTGGTTATCGCCCAGGCGGCAAAGAAAATATATAATGTAAAAAAAACGGTCGTCCAGATTCATAATCCTCAAAAAGAAGAAGTCTTTAAAAAGAAAGGAATCATCATGGTTAATCGGACGAACCTTTTCTTAGATGAGTTTAAACAATGTATATTGTCATAGCCGGAGCAGGAGACATTGGATTTTTCCTGGCGCAGAAACTTTTAGCGGATAAACACCAAGTCTGCTTTATCGAGAAGAGGCGCGACCGCGCGGATTTTATAGCCCAGACTACGCCTATAACTGTTCTCTACGGCGACGGGACGGATCTAAATGTTTTGAAAGACGCGCGGCTGGATAAAGCTGATACCTTTGTAGCATTGACTTCGGCTGATGAGGATAACATCATCGCCTGCCAGTTAGCTAAAGACGTGTTTAAAGTAAAGAGGACCGTGGCTAAAGTCAAAAATCCTGTGAACATCAAGATTTTTTCTTCTTTAGGAGTGGATATTCCCATAGACTCTACCTCAATTATTGCCCGGATTGTAGAAGAGGAAGCTTCCTTTACCGATGTGATGACTCTTTTAAGCCTTAGGAAAGGAAAGCTTTCCATTGTCCGTATAGATTTACCGGAGGGTTCTCCTGTTGTTAACCGGAAAGTCAAGGATATTAAACTTCCCGAAGATACGGTATTGGTTTCCATTTTAAGAGGGGAGGCGTTTCTTGTTCCCCGCGGGGATACCGTCTTGCTGTTTGGCGATGAGGTTATTGCCGTAGCCAATATCGAACAGGAAAAAGAGCTCACCCGGGCTCTTTTAGGTAAATTATGAGAATTGTTTTAGCCCTTTTAGTTGAAATGGCTTACTGCCTGTTTGTAATCCTCTGGGCGGGTGTCTTGAGCTTCCTTATCTTTACTTTGTTTCATTTGCCTTTCTAAACAAAATGATTTTTTCTCCGACAAAAGAAGAGTATTTTTCCTTATTTCATCTTTTAGGCAGGATAATCGTCCTGTTGGGGGGCCTGTTTTTGGTACCGGCGGTTATTGCCTGGTTTTTGAAAGAGAAAAACCCCGGGGTTGATTTCCTTTTAGCGTTTTTTATCGCGGAAAGCGCGGGCCTTTTTCTTATGGCCGCCTTCTCCCAGCGGAAAGAATTAAACTACTCTTTAACTTTTCTTTTAGTGTCAGCCGTATGGATGATTGTCCCCTTGTTCGGGGCTCTGCCTCTGTGGATGTCCGGCCATTTCAAATCTTTTTTAGGGGCTTTTTTTGATTCTATGAGCGGGTTTACCACTACCGGCTTATCGGTTATTCAGTCTCTGGACACAGTTCCCTTTTCGCTGAATTTCTGGCGGCACTTTATGATGTTCTTGGGCGGGCAGGGGATTATTATTGTAGCTTTGTCTTTCGCGGCGACTGCCGCTTCTTTGGGGTTGGGGCTGTATGCCGGAGAGGCGAGAGAAGAAAAAATCCTGCCCGACATTTTTTCAACAGTTAGATTCATCTGGCTGGTAAGCATTGTATGTTTCCTTTTAGGAAGCGCCGCCCTGTTCTTTTTAAGCCGGCATTCCGGCCTGCCTTTAAAGAAAGCTATTTTTCACAGCGCGTTTTTGTTTATGGCAGCCTTTGATACCGGCGGGTTTACTCCCCAGGCTATGAACATATTCTATTACCACAGCATAGCTATAGAGACAGCTACGGTGGTATTGATGCTTTTAGGATCGCTGAACTTCAATCTCCATTACTGCCTTTGGAAAAAGAAACGGGCGGAGATTTTTAAAAATATAGAAACCCGGACGTTCTTTCTCAGCGCGACTTTTTTATTCCTGTTTCTCTCGGCCAGTGTCCTTATCAGCCTGCGCTTTTCTTTCGGGGAGTTTTTTCGGAAAATATTTTACCAGCTCATCAGCGCTCATACCGGGTGCGGGTTTTCAAACATCTCTGTGAAAGAATTGGCCGGGTGGCCCAATTTAGCGCTGATACCTTTGATTTTGGCAATGGCTTTAGGCGGAGGGATAGGGTCTACAACCGGCGGCATAAAAATGATGCGCGTAGCTTTATTGATGAAAGCGATTAAGTCTGAGATTAAGTCTTGGATCTTTCCCGCCCGAGTAAAAATATACGAGAAGTACCACCATATACAGGATTTGGTCTTAAAGGACAAACGCGTCCGCTTGGTTTTTGTTGTTTTTCTGTTTTACATCTTCAGCTATTTTGCCGGAGCGGTTATCGGCATGTTTTACGGGCACTCTTTTTTAAGTTCTCTTTTTGAATCGGTCTCAGCCTGTGCCAATGTCGGACTTTCTTTGGGAATAACTTCCGCCTCAATGCCGGCGGGGTTGAAGATAACCTATATTATCCAGATGTGGGCCGGGAGGCTGGAATTTATTTCCATAATTGTTTCTTTAGGGCTTATCTTTTCGGCTTTTAAGAAATGATTCGGATAAAGATTATGCGGAAATTGTTTCCTAAAATAGTTTTTTGTTTTTTGTTCCTTCTATTAACCGGAGGAATATTTGTCTCCTCAGGTGAGACGTCGGAAACGTCCATATCCGGCCTGTTTGTCAATGAGCAGGCTTATAACAATAAAGAAGTGATTGTGCAGGGAGAGGTATTGGATGTCCTGTCTCAGAAAACAGGGAGATGGATAAACCTCAGAGAAAAAAACGCGGCTATAGGCGTATGGTGCGGTAAAGACGTCAAATTGCCTGAGATTGAGCATTTTACCGGGTTCAATCAGCGGGGAGATGTTATAAAGGTTCGGGGGATTTTTCATTCCTCCTGTCCGGATCATTGGGGAGAGAAGGATATCCATGCTTTGTTTGTCCATGTTGTCCGGAAGGGTTTTAGAATAGAAGAAGAAGTTCCTTCGGAAAAGATAAAACTGGTTTTTCTCTGGGGCTGTCTTTTCGCGGCAAGTTTTGTTTTTTTTGCGGCAGGGAAATTGAGAGAGAAATATAGGAGGCCAAATTAATGGCCAATCACCGCGATGCAAGATACAAACAAATTCCAATATTCAATAATCAGCCGTCAAACAAAGAAATTTGGATATTGAATTTTGGTTATGGGTCATTGGTTAGTTCTTGTAACTATTATCTTGGTTATTAGATAACATGGAAGATAAGTTTAAAAATTTGCGGGCAGAGGCGGAAAAAGAAATTCGCTCAGCGGGCAGCGCGGATTCTTTAGAAGTGTTAAGGGTTAAGTATCTCGGCAGAAAATCTTTTCTGTCTTCTTTCAGCGGGGGAATGTCTAAGTTAGATGCTGCGGAAAAACCTATTGCCGGCCGCCTGCTTAACCAGGCAAAACAATTTATCAGCAGGCTTTTAGAGGAAGAGAAATCCCGTCTTGAGGAGAAAGAGGAAGGGTTGGATCCTACTTCTCCCGCGTCAAAGACTGATACCGGGTCAATTCATCCTTTGACCCTGGTCATAAAGGATATCTGCCGGGTTTTTGAACGGTTAGGGTTTGAAATACAGGAAGGGAAAGAAACAGAAGACGAGTGGCATAATTTCCAGGCTTTAAATATTCCCTTAGACCATCCTTCCCGGGATGCCTTTGACACTTTTTATTTAGGCCTGCCGGCATCGGATAAAGGCAGATACTTGCTCCGTAGTCATACCTCGCCTTCACAGATACGTCTTATGCAGAAAAGAAAACCGCCTTTAGCTTTTGTTGTTCCGGGAAGGGTTTATCGCCCGGACAGCGTGGACGCGTCGCACTCTTTTATGTTTCACCAGATTGAGGGGTTTGCGGTGGGAAAAGATATTACCTTCTCGCATTTGAAAGGAGCGTTAATGTATTTCGCTAAAGAACTGTTTTCTGAAAAGGCGGAGATCAGGCTCCGGCCGCACTTTTTCCCCTTTACTGAGCCGTCGGCGGAAATGGATATCTCCTGTATTATATGTAAAGGTAAAGGGTGCTCGGTCTGTAAACATTCGGGCTGGCTGGAAATCCTGGGATGCGGGATGATTAACCCCAAAGTATTAAAGGCTTGTAATATTAATCCTAAATCCTATCAGGGGTTTGCTTTCGGCATGGGGGTTGAGAGGATAGCAATGCTTAAATACGGCATTAATGATATAAGGCTGTTTTATGAAAACGATGTAAAGTTTCTGAACCAGTTTTACGAAGTTTAAACAATAGCGGGGCATTCTTAATTAATGTGAACAGATTTCTATAACTTAATGATTCGCAAACTGTTGGGCTAAATTCAAGAATGACCCTTGATTACACAGATTATTAAAAGATTATACCCTTGCGGGTACCTAATTCCGGAAATCTTTCAGATTTCTCGGGGCAAAGATTGTTTTCTATTAGTATATCGGTGTAATCGGGTTTTAATCGCTGTAATCAGGTTCTTTTACTCTCACAAAAAATAAGAAAGAGCCACAATAACTAAAACATGAAATTCAGCTGGGGATTTTTAAAAGAGTTTTTGGATTTAGGAGGGGAAATCCGGCCTCAGGATTTAGGAGATAAACTTACCTCAGCCGGCTTGGAAATAGGCCATATTGAAAAGGCCTATGGGGACTTTTCTTTTGACGCGGAAGTTACATCTAACCGCCCGGACCTGCTTTCTATTTTAGGGATAGCCCATGAAGCGGGAGCTCTTTTAGGAAAGAAAGTTAATTTACCGAAGTTACCCCCGGCTGGCACTCTTCCTGTTTTGGATAATGTTTCTATAGAGGAGAAAGAAGGGTGTTCTTTGTACATAGGCCGGGCAATTAAAGGCGTGCGGGTAAAAGAGTCACCTTTATGGTTGAAAAACCGTCTTCTTGCCTGCGGGATAAACCCGGTAAATAATGTTGTTGATATTACCAACTACTGCCTTTTGAAATGGGGACAGCCTTTACACGCCTTTGATTTATCCCGCATATCGGGGAATATTGCCGTGCGCAGGGCAAGGAAAGGGGAAAAGCTTTTATGCCTGGACAATAAAGACCGTCTTATTCCCGAAGGCGCGCCGGTTATTGCTGACAGCCGGGCAGTCTTAGCTCTGGCCGGGATTATCGGAGGCAGGGATTCAGAAGTCAACAGCAGGACAACCGCCGTGTTTTTAGAAGCGGCAGTTTTCTCCCCTCAGCTTATCCGCAGGGCAAGGCGTCAGATGGGGATAGATACGGAATCTTCTTACCGGTTTGAGAGAGCAGTTAACCCTGTTTATACCGAGGCTGCTTCTTTAGAAGCTGCCCGGCTTATTTCTATGCTTGCCGGAGGAAGGGTAGAAGGGTATGTTTGTAAAGGACGCGTTCCTGTTTCCGAAAATAAAAAGATTCTTTTCAGCAACAAGAGAATGAACGCTGTTTTAGGGGCAGAGATTAAGGAGAAAGAATCTTTGTCTATACTGAAAAATTTAGGGTGTAAAATAAAGAGAATCGGCAAAAAGGTTTTTGTTGTCCCTCCTGTTTTCAGAAGGGATCTTTTCAGCCAGGAAGATTTGAGCGAAGAAGTCGCCCGGGTTTGGGGGTATAAAAACATCCGGCCTAAACTGCCGCAAATTAACCTTTCTCTTGAGGGAAAAGATTCTTTCTACGCCTTTAAGAATAGGGTTAGGGACAAATTATCCATTCTTGGGTTTAAAGAGATTGTTACTTTCAGCATAGTTTCTCAATCGGACTGTTTTGTTGAAGATATGGATAAAGCTGTACGTATAATCAACCCTCTGAAATCCGGAGAGGACATATTGAGGCCGGACCTTTTTTCGGGAATGGCAAAGGTGTTGAAGTTCAACCTATACCGTAAGAGGGAAGGATTAGCTTTCTTTGAGATAGCTGATAGGTTTGCCCGTAAAGGCAAAATAGTTGATGAATCCCAAGCTGTGTGTCTTGGCGGCCATTCGGGAAAAGAGGAGGATTTCTACCTGTTTAAAGGGAAAGTTGAAAAGTTTTTAGAACTGAACGGTATCAGCAGGCAGGAATTTAAAAGTGTTTCTCATCCGCTGTTTTCAACCTTTGCTTTTATCGGCGATTTGGGGTGGATAGGTATTCTTAATTCAGAAAAAGCTAAGGTGTGGGATTTGGAAAAAGCCTTTTTCTCGGAAATAGATTTATCTTCCCTGCAGAAAAAGGCTTCTTCTCCTAAGTTTTCGGCAATAAATAATTTCCCCTCAGTAGAAAGAGATATAAGTTTAGCTTTGTCTAAAACCCTTGAGTTTAAAGAGGTCGAGAAAATAATTGAAGAAAAAGCCGGCGGGTTGCTGAAAGAAATCAGGGCGATAGATGTGTACAGGGGAGAAAAGCTTCCTGAGGGCTGCACCGGCTTAACTTTAAGGATAGTGTATCAGCATAAAGAAAAAACCCTTTCTTCGGAAGAGGTTGACCTTTTGCATGGCCGTTTGCGTCAAGCGCTTGCTGAAAAAGAAGGTGTTTTGCTGAGGTAAGGAAGGCTGTACGGATAGACGAGATAGACGTGAGTTCTTCATTGACAAGAGAAAGTAAGTTTGTATAATCTAAAGGCGTTCCCTTAACCCAAATAATGCAGTTAGCCTTATTTTCCCGGTTAATCCGGCTTGGCAGAATTCAGGTTGTCCCCATCGTCTAGCCCGGTCTAGGACATCGCCCTTTCACGGCGACGGCGCCGGTTCAAATCCGGCTGGGGACGCTTATTTTACAAACGATTTATAATCAGTCTCTCCGTGATAAAAATTCTTAAAAAACTGCGCTGGTTATACCCCGGTATCCGGGTAAAACGCTGGATATCTTTGAGCTGTGCCGGGCTGGCGATTTTAATTATTGGAGCTGTTCGTTTCGTCCGCGATATCTTCCCTTTAGTTAAAGCCTTAGATATCCTTTTCATCCTTTTAGGCGCAGGCCTTATTTTTTCCGGTATCAGAAGTTTAGTTAAGTCTTTTCTTCTTCTCCTTCTCCCTTCAACCAGCGAAGATTTAGTGGATCTTGTTTACCGAAAAAGGCATTTGGAAAAAGGCCCGCGGGTTGTAACAATTGGCGGAGGCCATGGATTGTCGGCCTTGTTGATGGGGTTAAAAAAATATACCACAAATCTCATTGCCGTTGTTACAGTAGCTGATAGCGGCGGGTCTTCGGGAAAATTGAGAGAAGAGTTTGATATCCTTCCTCCTGGAGATATCCGTAACTGCCTGGTTGCTTTAGCTGACGCGCCGGCTCTTGTCGGCAAGCTGTTCCAGTACAGGTTTAAAAAGGATTCCGTTCTTAAAGGGCATAATTTCGGCAACCTCTTTATTACTGCTATGAATGAGGTTACTGGAGATTTTAAGAAGGCGATTGAAGAATCCAGCCGGGTTTTAGCCGTAAGAGGTAAAGTCCTGCCTTCTACTTTAAATAAAGTAAGCTTGGTTGCCGAGTTTAAAGACGGAACGATTGCTGAAGGCGAAGCAGTCATTCCTGAAAAGAGAAAACCTATACGCAGAATTTACCTTAAATCCGTTGATTCGGAATTGGGGCAGGAGATAAAACCGGTTTTAGAAGTGGTAGAAGCTATCCGTAATGCTCAGATAATAGTTATTGGTCCGGGCAGTTTGTATACCAGTATTTTGCCGAACATGGTTATTAAGGAAATAACTCAGGCGGTATCAGAATCCCGGGCATTAAAGATATATGTGTGCAATGTGATGACTCAGCCGGGAGAAACTGACGGGTTTACGGCTTTTGACCATGTCCGGGTTTTAGCTGAGCATGTCCGGGGTAAGACCTTTGATTACTGTTTAATGAACACAAGGATTCCCCATGAGGAACTGCTTGCAAAATATAGAAAAGAAAATGCTCTGCCGGTTGTCCCCGATGCCGCAAAGGTAAAGGCTGCCGGGTATAAAGTTGTAGAAAGCGATTTGCTTCACGCGACAGATTTTGTCCGCCACGATTCTGATAAGCTTGCCCGGATAATAATCGGCTTGTTTAAGAAAGAGACTTTTCACCAGTCCATATAAAACAAATGTTATATATAACCGCTACGCCTATCGGCAATATGGGAGATATAACTTTCAGGGCAAAGGAAGCTTTAGAAAAAAGCGATTTTGTCCTTGCCGAAGATACTCGTAAAGCCGGTTCTTTTTTGAAAAGGCTGGGCATTTCTTCCAAACAGATAGTGAGTTTTTACGAACATAACGAGGAGAGAAAAATCCCCCATATTATCAGCCGGCTGAAGAAGGGGGAAGCCGCCGCGTTGATTTCTTCCGCCGGGACGCCTTTGGTCTCCGACCCGGGGTTTAAACTTGTCCGGGAATGCCTTAACCAGGGGCTGGAAATCGCTTCTTTGCCGGGAGCTTCAGCGGTTATTAATGCCTTAGTGCTTTCCGGCCTGCCTACGGACAGTTTTGTTTTTCTGGGTTTTTTGCCCCGGAAAAAAGCGAAAAGGATAAAAAAAATTCAGCAGGTTAAAAGTTTAAATTCAACCCTGATTATTTTTGAAAGCCCCTACCGGCTGAAAAAGACCTTGTCAGAACTCAGCGGGTATTTAGGGAACCGTAGGGCTTCAATTCATAGAGAGATGACTAAGCTTTACGAAGAATCTTTACGCGGGGCTTTTTCCAGCCTTATCAAAAAGATTTCTCAAAGGGAAATTAAAGGCGAGTGTGTTTTGGTAATTGAAGGCAGTGGTTTAAAAAACTAAGTTTTACTCCGTTAGAAAAATTCTTTCTAACGGGGCTAACGGGGTTTACAGATATAGTTTTCCAGCTCGCCGATTCCTTCAACTTCAACTCTTACCTTATCTCCGGGGAGCATTGGGCCTATGCCCTTAGGCGTGCCGGTAGAAACTATATCCCCGGGTAAAAGAGTCATGGTTTTGGATATAAAAGACAGCAGGCTTCCTACAGAGAAGAGGAATTCTTTGGTAGAAGAATTTTGCTTTAACTCCCCGTTCAGATAGCATTTAACTGATGTATTGTTGGGGTTTAATTCAGTTTCAATCCAGGGTCCTATTGGGCAGAAGGTGTCAAACGATTTTGCCCTTGTCCACTGGCCTTCTTGTTCCTGGATATCGCGGGCAGTAACATCGTTTAGGCAGGTGAAGCCTAAAACGTAATCTAAAGCCGATTCTTCCTCGATAGCTTTCGCTTTCTTTTTAATAACTACTGCTAACTCCGCTTCATAGTCTAATCTTCCAATTCCTTGAGGGTATAGAATCGCCTGGTTAGGCCCGATAATGCTGGTAGGGGGTTTCAGGAAAATAACCGGATTTTTTGGAAGCGGCATTTTTAATTCTTCGGCATGGTCTTTGTAGTTTAGGCCGGCTAAGACTATCTTGCCGGGCTGAGCCGGGGGGAAGAGAAAAGTCTCTTTTAGAGGCAGTTTTTCTTTAGAAAAGGATATTTCTTTAAAGGGAGAGCCTTCTAAAACCGCAATATCATCTTTTTCTATCACTCCCCATCCGGGCAGGTTGTTATACAGAAACCGCGCTATACGCATAGATTTAATTTTAGAAACGAAGCTCCACAGACTAAAGTCTGTAGTTTCATATAGCAAAATACTGAACGGCTATCTTTTATCCGCAGTCTTAAAGGTTTGGGTTTGCGGCCGCGAACGTATAAAATTATACCATGCAAGAAGGGGGATGTCTATGTTAGAGCCTTTCCCTTTTTTTCAAATAATCAGGATACATCCTCATACTTTCATCCTCTTATACCCTTACGGGCACAGGCAAAATGCACCAGCCCCTTGATACCCCGTAGATTGCTGCGGGGTAATTGATTCCCGGGAATTGTTCTTAACACATAATCTTGCGGCCGCAAGATTATGTGTTATAGTGTGGAAGTTTGTTTCAGAACAATTTTTGTGGCATAGAAAAGCATATCTTCATGGGGGGCATGAGGAAGGATCTGTGATTAAGATCGGCGGCTTTTTCTAAAAGGGTGGAAAGCCTAAATAATATGTAATGCCGCGTTGTAATCAGGGGGTTACCTTGCCAAAGAGCGGATTTTGTGTATAATAAACTTATCTATTTTAATTCAATGAGACTTAGACTTTTTCGAAGAAAAAGTCTATAGCCGAATTGATCCTGAGCGGCCGAAGGGAGTCGAAGGATCTATGGTTTAATTAACCCAAAGAATGCGGGTAGAATAAATGCATAATCTTAATGTCCTTTTAATTATAGGGTCTGCGGTTCTGATTGCCCTATCTGCGGGTAAAGCGGTTAACAGGTTCCGTATCCCTATGGTTGTAGGCTATGTTTTTGCCGGCATTATTTTGGGCCATTCGTTTTTAAACCTTATTTCTCCGGCAGCGTTGCACAAGACCCAGCTGTTAAGCGATTTGACCTTAGGGATCATCGCCTTTATGATCGGCGGGGGACTGAATATCGCCCGGCTTAAGGAATTGGGTAGGTCTGTTCTTGTTATAGCTGCATGTGAAGCTTTCGGGGCGTTTTTTTTAGTGGCTGTTTTTGTTTCTCTTTTAACCGGCAAAGTTTATTTGGGACTAATTTTAGGGGCGGTTGCTTCAGCAACCGCGCCGGCGGCGACGGTTGCTGTGATTAACCAGTATAAAGCCCGCGGCCCGCTTACTTCCACGGTTTTAGGGATAGTAGCCAGTGATGATGCTATAGCTTTGATAATTTATGCTTTTGCCGCGGCTTTTGCCTTTCCTCTTGTGAGCGGAATTAAAATTTCCGCGGCTTCCGCTTTGTTGGCTCCACTTAAAGAAATAATTCTTTCTTGTCTTTTGGGCGGCCTGCTTGGGGCGGGCTTAACTTTTGTGTTGCGGCGGCTGTCTTTAAAGGGTGAAAGAATTGCTGTTGCTGTGGGGGTGTTTCTTCTTGCCGAGGGGATAGCTGTGCAGTTTAATTTGTCGGAACTGCTGGTTATTATGATAATGGCGGCTGTTTCGGGAAACATTATTCCCCGGAAGTTTGCTCCGGTAATAGAAGCATTTAACCTTATAGGGCTTCCTCTCATAGCGGCCTTTTTCTGTTTAGCAGCTGCCCGGTTAGACATAAAGCTTCTGCCCCAGATAGGTGTTTTAGGCATAGTTTATCTTGCCGCAAGGATGAGCGGTAAATTCTTCGGAGCCGGTTTCGGCGCCAGGATAAGCGGGGCTTTACCTGTTGTTCGTAAGTATGTCGGGCTTTCTCTCTGGCCGCAGATAGGGATTGCTGTCGCTTTAGCTATTATTGTAGAAAAGAATTTTTCTCCTTTAGGAAAAGCAGGCCGGCATCTTGCTAAGCTTGTTATGAACATCCTGCTTTTCACAACGGTAATTACTGAAATTGTAGGGCCAATAGCTACGAAATTCGCTCTTTTAAAAGCTAAAGAAATCGGATCCGCCGGGGATGTAAAAGAAGCGGAGTAAAATTCAGTCGTCATTGACTGGACATCCCCCATATTTCAGGTATAAATTTATGCATTGTTTTACGCGGTAATGAGTTAAAGAAATAAAAATAACCAATTACCAAACCAAACAATTATTTCATATTCTTTGGCTACCTGCCCCGATATTTCATCGGGGTTGAAATTTGGATATTGGTTATTGTTTCTTGTCTCTTGGTTATTCGAAAAAAAAGGAGAAACTCCAGAGCATTGAGTATTGACTCTTGAATAACAAGAGAGCAGTTGTTCTTCTGTTCTCCATTGTCTGGTTTTTGTTGACATCTGAAATAGTTTTGACAAAACCTTTGTTTATATTATTATATTACCAGGGAGGGTAAACAATGAAGTTCTTACTAATTATCCTTAACCGGGAAAAGCATTTAGAAAAAGTCTTATCTCTTATGCTTGAGACGGGCATTTCCGGGGCAACTATTTTGGAAAGTGAAGGGATAGGGCATTTCTTGGCTTATGAAGTCCCGATCTTTGCCGGACTGCGCCAGCTTGTGGGCGAACGAAAGGCCGCGAATAAAACAATATTTGCCGTTTTAGAAGATGAAAGTTTGTTCCCGAAATTCAACGAGCTGTTGAAAGAAGAGGGCATTGATTTTAATCTCCCGGGGGTAGGAGTGATGGCCCTTTTGCCGGTAGAGAAAGCTTTTAAGCCGAAGAAAGAAGAATAATTTTTCCCTTCCCCGTTTTTATTCATGGACGATAATATTGATAAAAAAACCTCCTTTTCCGGCCAGGAAAACCCTTCTGTTGATGAATTCCTTAAATCGCTGAATTTTTCATTTAAACAGGCTTCAATGTATTTTGCCGAACACCCGGCTTTTGTCAAAAGTGTGAGTATGCTGGCAGAAAGGCTTAGGGTTTTGTCTGCCTACAGAAAAAATATTCATATAGATGTAAGCCCTGAAAATCTTGTTATTGACGGAAAAGTTTTTGATCCGCGGTCAGTTACCGGCCGTGAGCTTGCAGAGTATCTGCATAGACGGAGAATAAAAAGTGTTGAGTTTTCCGCTAAAGTCAAGAGTGAAGACTTGAGCCGGTTTATTGAACAAACAGCCCGTTCTTTAGAGGGGTTAAAGCAGGATAAATCAGTGCGTGAGATTGTAAGCAATGTTGAAGGAGCAAGGATAGAGGAAATCGATTATTCGGACCTTCTTTCTGAAGGAGGCAAGTACTCTAAGGAAATTTGGGAATTTCTTTTGTCAAAGGAGAAGAGGAAAAAGGGAGGCAGAGATAAAATCGAATATATTGCAAGAAATATTCAGGAGGTTTTAGGAGAAGCTGTCCGGGCGGGAATCGGCAGGGAAGGGTTTAGAAATCTATTTTCCGGAGTGGAAGAAGTCGGGGAAGGATTAAAAGACAAACCCGAAGTCAAAACTTTTGCCAACAGGCTTGCTGAAGCTGTCGCGGGGCTGCCGGAAGATGCGGCAGAAGTTTTAGCCGGCCAGGAAAGTTTTACCCGCCTGAAAAATTTGTTATCCAGCCGGGTTGAGCCGGAATTTTTGGAGAAGAAAATTTTAGAAAAGATAACAGAAAGCAGAAAATACAATTCTTCTATGCTGTCCTTTTACAATTTAATTACCGGCAAAAAATTAGGGGAGGAGGAATTTGCCGGCAGGATAAACGCGGCGTTTGGAAGAGAGAACGATGTTGAAAAGAAAGAAAGAATGGCCGAGAGCATAAAAGAAGTTTTTTTCTCTGATAAGTCTGATGAGTTTGTGTCTTGTTTGTATAAGAAAACCTTAACCTTTCTGCCGGACCACAAAGAACTGGGCATTTCACAGACTCAGGATTACCGGGAAATGTCCAGCCCGGATGTTTTAGAGGAAAGCTATTTTTATTCCTTGCTTAGTTTGTTCTCTGTGGAGGAAACTAAAGAAGGAATAGAGCTTCTCCTTGACGCGATAGGAGAAGAAATCAGCGTGTTTTCAAAGAAGGATGATTTAAAGGCGGAAGCGGATTTTGTCAGCCTGCTGGAAAGAAGGAAGGATTTTTTGGAGAAAAACTTCTCCCGGGAATTGCTATCAGGTATTTATAAAAAGGTTTCTTCTCAGGAGATGGTAGATAGGGTTAAGAAAAAGATGTTTTCTGAGAGAATAGAGACGATAGCTTGTTTTGCCCGGTGGGATGAGCGGATTTTAGATTATATCTTGAGAGGGTTCTTAACCATCAGGGATGTTACACGGCACAAACGTTTAAGGGAAATACTGACAGCTGTTTCCGGAGACAAGCTGGTTAGAAAAATTAAGAATTTATTTGGCGCTCCTCAGAGCGCGTTTATCGCCGGAGAGGTTTTAACTCTTTTAGAGAAGAGGCTTACCAGAGCAACAGCAGAGTTATTAGAGACGATCTACAGACATTATCCAGGCAATATTCTTATTCAGAAAAGAGTGATAGGTCTCCTTAAAAACAATCCTTACAGGGACAAGGATTTTATTTTTTCTTTTTGCCGGGAAAAAATTTTTGAGTTGAGAAAACCCGCGGCCTTATCTTTTCTGGACGAAGCCGATAGTGAACAGGCAAAAAGTTTTTTGGATATCCTTTTTCACCGAAGAAATTTCTTAGGTTTAAACGACAGGTTTTTTATTGAAAACATTGAGATTGTCAGGGAATCTCGCAGCAAAGAGGCTGTGCCTTATTTGATAGATATTATCAGCCGGCGCCCCTGGTTTTTTCAGAAAAGGAGAGATGTCCTTAGGATAAAAAGCTTTGCCGCTTTAACGGCAATAGATTTAGAAAAGGCTAAGGATCTTTTTTCTGTTTTTATTGATAGAAGCTGCCCTGCGGTTAAGAAGCAGGAGAAAATGTTCAGAGAGAAATGGAAAATATAAATTTCCGCGTAAAAAACCTGATAAAATCGCTGTCCGCGGCTTTGCAAATGGTAAAAGTTTATGCTCTCAGCCATAGAAGGGCTGAACAGGCGGTTGAAGAGTTGTATGAAGAGTTCAGGCGGGTTTTTGGTCTGCTAAAAGGAAGCATTAAGATCGGGTTGGTTAGAGATGAGCTGTTTTTTCGGAAAGAGATCTATTTTGATTTAACAATTTTTGTTAAGGATTTCATAAAAGCTTTGAGGGAAAGAAGTATCGAGTATTTAGAATTCAGGCCGAATCTTTTAAAAGAAGAGATAACGGTGTTTTTAGGGAAGTTAGCAGAGCGAAAAACAGAAGAAGAGGATGATGAGGATTTTTTCAAAAAGGCCTCTTCTGAGAATATTTCTATCGGCAGGTTCGGCGCAGAGGTAGAATTTGGTGGCACTGAATCAGGAGACAATTTCTATTTCGGCGTTAAATCCGCGGGCGTTCTTTATTCCGAAAGTGTTAAGGAGTCGGGATCTGTAATAATGGATATAATCCGCGGAGAAAAAATAGATTTGAAGCGTTTACTGAGAATAACTTCCACAATATACAGCCGGATGGCGGCTAACGAAAAAGCCTTTCTGTCTCTTCTTTCAATCAAACATTTTGATGATTATACTTTTGTCCATTCTGTAAATGTGGCCATACTTAGCCTGTTTCAGGCAAGGTATTTAGGACTGCCGGAAGATGTTATAAAAGAGATAGGGAATGCCGGATTGCTGCACGACATAGGCAAAATATACATAAAGAAAAATATTCTGGATAAAAAAGGAGCCTTGACTGGCGAAGAATTCTCCAGCATAAAAAATCACGCCCTTTTCGGCGCGAAGATTCTTTTGAAAAATAAGCCGGTGGATAAGATTGCTTTTATCTCGGCATTACAGCATCATTTAAAATTTGACCTTACCGGCTATCCTAACCTGCCCTTTTGCCGGCAGCAGCACCTTTCGGCTAAGATTATTGCTGTAAGCGATGTCTACGATGCTTTGAGGAGCAGGCGTAAGTATAAGGAGGCTATGTCCTTAGAGCGGGTCTATGAGATAATGAAAAAAGAGGAGGGGAGACTGTTTGACCCTTATTTGGTAGATGTGTTCTTTCGAAATATAGGGATTTGGCCGGCAGGGACTTTAGTCTGGCTGGATACTAACGAGATAGGTATGGTTAAAAGAGTTAATCCCCGGGAGCTTTTCTTCCCGGAAATAGAAATCTTATACGATTCATCCGGCAGGAAATTGAAAAAAAGAATTAAGGCTGATTTGAAAGAAAAAGATGACAAAGGCAGGATTAAGAGGAAAATCCTCCGCCATTTAAGCCCTTATGGTGAGGATATAAAGATAATCAAAGAAGTTTATCAATAATAGATTTCTGCAATACGAAGTGAAGGTTCAACTCTAAAGAATAGCCCCAACGGGATTCGAACCCGTGTCTTATGGCTGAGAACCATATGTCCTAGGCCGGGCTAGACGATGGGGCCATTAATTGCTAAGGGCAAATCTTCTTATTTTCTATTAGCTATAGTCCATTTACCATTGGCTATAAGCTATTTGCCATTTGGTGCGAGGGAGGGGATTTGAACCCCTACAGTATCTCTACCGCTAGCCCCTCAAGCTAGTGCGTCTGCCGTTCCGCCACCCTCGCGGCCCGCCGGAATTTTAAATCCGCAGGAAACAAATTATATCATAGTCATCTATAAGTGCAACTGATATATGATGGGAGTCTTTCCTTAAATAAATTATGGGGGATTAAGCGTATTGGAAGATGTTCAATTGAAGAGTTAATACCCTTCTTGTTTTGCTTTCTCTTGTATTTCCGATTCTACCGTATAAGGATTGCTTAGTTTGAGGGGATGTTCTGCGGCATCGCTTTCATTCCTGTACTTCTTCGCTGTATAAGGAATTCCTAAGGGAGGGATGTTGATGTCTTCGTCTGTTTTCTCCTGGGAATTTTTTCCTCCGATGACTAAAGAATCGATATTTTTTTCTTTGTTGTCTGCACTGATCGTTTTGTGAGGTATCCCCAAAGATAAATCGCCGTCAATACCTGCTGTTTTCTCCTGGGAATTTTTCCCTCCGATGACTAAAGAATCAATACTTTCTTCGTCCACAGTCGATTCGACAGATGTTTGGTTTATGGGAATTCCTATGCTTTCTCCTTGTGCTTTCTGCAGGCAGGCAGAAGAGAGGAAAAGGATGGGGCAAAAGATTAATGCGATATAACTTGTTTTATTCATGGCCTCAAAGATATTTGTAATATGCCTATATAAATACTATACCAAGTTTTGATTTAATTCCAACAGTTTTTATTTTTTGATGACAACTCTGCTGCCATGAAAACCAAACCAGTTTTATGCTCTACTCAAAAAAATCCTAATAGGGCATTTTAGTATTATCAACCGAGGCTGTCCGCCTTGCGGCATAGGAAAGTATAAAATCCTGAATAGCATGCTATGCCTCAAGGAAGTTCAAGGTAGAAATCCGGATGGCCGCTAAAAGCGGCCAGACTTACTTGAAAACGGTTTCAGCGTTTTCAGAATAGGCGCTTGTTTTTGTGCAGGGGCAATGGTATACACCGAATTGGATAGAAGTATAACCCTCATTGGTCAAATCTCTTAGGAGAAAAGAGGATCTTTAGGACTCCTCTTTTTTTATGCCCGCCTGTCTTTGCTGTAAGCCGTAGAAATTTTTTCCAGTCTTCGGCAGAAATTTTTTTACGGCGCAATGCAGTATTGAATTGACAAAGAAACCCCCCTTCCTTATAATATAATATAGAATAATCTATTATAATAGGTTCAATCCTGTTCCTAAAGAAACTGGGAGGGGGAAGGTTTCTTTAAATGAGTTATTATAAGCTCTTAGGTTTTGAACGCGAACCGTTTTCTACCAGTCCCGACCCTGATTTTCTCTATATGTCCAGGGAGTATGACTTAGCCTTGACAAATATCCTGATCGAACTTAGATTGAGAAGAGGGTTAAGCGTTATATTGGGAGACATAGGGACGGGGAAAACTACTTTATCCCGGAAACTGGTTCAGGAAATGAGCCGGCGAAAGGATTTCATTTTTCATGTCATTTTAGACCCTTCCTTTGACAACGAGAAAGAATTCCTGTTCTCCGTAGTTAAAAATCTCCAACTTTCTCTTACCCAAGATGCTACATCTTATTCTGTGCCCGAGCTTAGGGATGTTTTTGAGAAGTTTCTTCTTAAGAAGAACCTTTCAGATAGTTCTACGGTTATTCTTATTATTGACGAAGCGCAGAAGCTTTCTAAAGAGACTCTGGAGGCGTTGAGGGTTTTGCTTAATTATGAAACTAATGAGTTTAAGCTTCTTCAGCTTATCCTTTTGGGGCAGTTAGAGCTATATTCCAAAATCATAGACATTCCTAATTTTTACGACCGGATAGATTTTAAATTTACTCTTAACCCTTTTGGGTTGGCGGAAACTAAGGGGATGATTAATTTCAGAGTCCGTACTGCCGGATACAGGGGGATACAGCAGTTGTTTTCCGATGATGCGGTGGAAGAGATATATTATTACAGCAAAGGGTATCCAAGAGGGATTACCCGGGTTTGCCATAAATGTTTAAGGTCTTTAGTCATGAGCAAGACAAAAACTTCTGTGGACAAAAAGATGGTTTCTGATGTTATCAGCCGTGATTCTGATGCGAAATGGCAGGCAGAAGGGTTTGTCCCTAAAGGAAAGTATTAACTTTTAAGAAAATGCCGGAAGATAACAATACTGCAGAACAGGAACTGTTGAAAACAATAGAGGGAGGCGATAGTTCTTTAGCGGGAAAACGTATAGATGAAGGACAAGGAGGCCGAATAGGGGAAGGGAAAGAAAACATCGCTTTTTATTTGGAACAGTTAAAAAATAAGCTGTTCGGATTCGGTTCCCATCTTACTCCTGAGCAAGTTAATAGGGGGTTAATTGTTTTAATAGGGGTTTTGGGATTATGGTACTTTTTTTGTTTTTTAAATGGGACAAACCGGCTCAAACACATTCCTAAATTTGAAGTATCCAAGTCTTTGAAACCGGGGCGTGGTGAAAAGGCCTCTGTAATAAACTTGCAGCCCCCGGAATATTACCGGAATATTCTTCTTAGCCGAAATATTTTTATGCCCTTTAAACCGAAGAAAAAGGTATCTGTTAAAACCGAGAAAGAAAATTCCGCGGTTGATTTAAGCGAAGCAGTAAAGAATTTAAAGGTCGTAGGGATATCCTGGTCGGATAAGCCGCAAGACAGGTTCGTTATCATTGAAGACGAGAAGGCAAAGTTGACTTATTTTTTGCAGGAAGGGGATACTGTTTCAAGGACCAAACTGGTGGTTGAAAAGATATTCGAAGACAGGGCGGTGCTTAAATTTGGCAAAGAGGAAATAGATATAAGGTGAAAAATATAACTATGGATCAAAGAAGAGCGCTGTTTATAGGCATTTTATTTCTTTTTAGCATGACGGGTAACCGTTTTGTTTTTCCTGAACAAAACAACAGCAAGAAATATGCGGAGCTTGAGAAAAAACTGGAGAAAGAAATTTCTCTTGACTTGCGGGATATGGATGTTGTTGACGTATATAAATTCTTAGCGGTAAAGGGAGATTTCAATATTTCTATAAGCAAAAGTATTTCTGGGCGGGCTACCCTGTATTTGAAAAGAGTTTCTATTAAAGATGCCTTAGATATTATTTCCTTATCCAACGGCCTTGCTTATAAGATAATGAGCCAGAATATAATTTACGCTATGACTGAGAGTGAATACTCCGCTATGTTCGGGGAAAAGTTCAGCGATAAACGGAAAGTCAAGATTGTTTATTTAAAGTATGCTAAACCGGCATATGTTTTAGAAGCCTTGAAGAATTTAAAAAGCGATATCGGCAGGCTGGTTATTGATGAAGATACAGGTTCTTTAGTTATGGTGGATACTTCTGAAAAGATTAGCGAAATGGAAAAAAGCATAGTAAGAATGGACCATCCTTTAGAGACACACATTTATGATTTGAAATACGCAGACGCTGAAGATGTCGCTAACAAGCTTAGGGTCAGGCTGGATAATAAGGCAGTGGGATCTGTCCAGGCTGATGCAAGGTCTAATCAGATAGTTATTCAGGCTTTTCCTGAAAGGATGAAAGAAGTGGATAAAATCGTATCTGCTCTTGATAAAAAGACCCAGGCAGTTCTTTTGGAAGTAAGAATACTCAAAATAGTTCTGAATCCTGAGGCTCAGGTGGATACAGGGATTAACTGGCAGTTAGCTTTTGCCAAAAGTAAGCATGCCAGCTTAAGAAGTCTTAATTTCGCCAATGCTTTTGCAAACAGCAATATAGGGACTACTTTAGGCCAGATTGCGATAGGAGATATAAATGTGGATAATTTTACTGCTGCTTTGAAAGCTTTAAAACAGGTTTCGGAAACAAAAGTTTTATCAAACCCTTCGCTTATGGTCCTGAATAATAAACAGGCCAGGATTCATATAGGAGACAAACTTGCCTATGTTACTACCACAACAATAGGGACAGGAGAAAGCCAGAGGGTAAACGAGGAAATCCATTATGTGGATACTGGTGTGCAGTTTGAAGTTACTCCGACAATCAATGCTGACGGATTTGTTACTATGGCAGTAAAACCGGAAATTTCTTCCAAATCATCTACTGTAACCACTCCTCAGGGGTCGGAAGTTCCTTTGATTACTACCGCATTGGTAGAGTCAAACATTATTGTCAAGGATGGATATACTATTATTATCGGAGGGCTCAGGCAGGATGAACTCGAGAATAAAACCAGTGGAATTCCCGGCTTAATGGATGTTCCGGTTATAGGTAAATTCTTTTCCAGCAGGCATAAACGGAAGAACCGCACAGAAATAGTTATTCTTATCACTCCTCATATTGTGGAAGGGGATGAGAGTACATTTGGGAATGGGTTAGAGTCTCCGCGGAAGATTAGACCGGATAAAATATACAAGGCGGTAGTTGATCAAGGAGAGGATAAAAAGGGAGATATAAGGGAGGAAAAGTTGACCCCGGCTATTAAGTCAAATAAACAATACTGATATGAAAAAGAAAACAGTAATGCTGGTATCTCTTTTTATTGGTGTATGCTTAATCTCGCTCCCGATTTTAGATAAGAGCGCATTGGCTGAAGAGAAAACAGGGATAACTTTAGAGGAAACAACCGTTCAAGATGCTTTAAAAAGGACATTGAAAGAGAAAGCTGTCCTTCTCAGAGAAAACAGTGTTCTCAAGTCAGAAATTGACAAGCTGAATTCCCGGATAAACATATACCTTTCCCGAATTAAAGAGCTGAGCGGCAAAACAGTTTCTTTGCAGAAGGAATTGTCCAGGTTAAAGGATTCGTCTATGAAAGACAAAGAAGAGATGAAAGCTTCTTTATCCGACACTATCCAGAAACTAACCCAAGAGAACCAGCAGCTCAAAGATTTTCTCTCATCGGTGCAGGAAGAGAGAGAAGATAACCAGTATTTCATGCTTTGGCAGAAGGCGGAAACGACTCTGCAGGCTGCTAAGGAAAAGGTGAAGGATCTTTCTCAGAAATACGAGGACTTAAAAGGAGATACGGGGAAGGTTCATTACAACCTTGGCAACTTTTTTTTTAAAAGCGGACAGTATGAACAGGCTCTTTCTGAATATAAAATAGCCCTGAGATATCTTCCCAATGATACAGATATTTGCTATAATTTAGCCGTAATTTACGATTATTATATAAAAGATGCCGAGAAGGCAAAATTCTATTATTCAAAATATCTTGGAAAAACGCCTCGGAGCAAAGATTCTCTTGCAGTAAAGAGCCGGCTGATTGAAAACGATTTCAAATCAAAACTTGTTGAGTAACTGTGAGTTAGAAAAAATACAGGGTCCAAGTAATTAGCGGGGGTAGTACTTAAAACCCATATAATGTTAAAATGTATTTAGGGAGGCGGCAGGCCTACAATGTTTTTTTATTCTATTTATTTATATCAATATACGGCAGTTTTGTCTTTCTATTCGGCGGGATCATTTCGGGTTTCTTCGCAAACCTTTTGATCCGTTCTGTCCTACCCGCAAGTGTATATGCCGGTATATCTTCCATTGTAGCCTGTTGTTGTGGTATGCTGAAATCTTTGGATAATATCATGCCATACCGGGTGCGCATAAAATTTTTTCACCCCAAGCCTTACCTAAATATAAAAATACTTTATAGCTCAGCAAACTATAGGCGGGAATGGTAAATAAACAAAGCCGTTTTCTTATTATATTCTTGTCTTTTGTCCTTTCCTCTCTGCTGTTATCTTCAGCAGGGTTCTCCACCACATATACGGGGGGTTCAGACGACGGAGCAGATGTTCTTGATGCGGACGCTGTGATGTTTTACGGAGGCTCAGGTAGTGGAGACAGCAGCGCAAGTTATGATACAGATACTGCCTTAGGCTTTGGGACAGCTACCAAACTTGCCTTTACTACCTCTCCTAATACAAGTTATATCGGAGAAGATTTTTCCTGCACAGTTGAGGTGGAAGATGCGGACGGCAATAAGGTAGCCAACGATAATTCCACTTCTATTACATTAAGCATTAACAATAATCCCGGGGGAGGGACATTGTCAGGAACAACAACGGGGACAGCTTCTTCCGGGGCAAAAACTTTCAGCGGCCTTTCTATTGACCGGCCGGGCCAGCTCTATACTTTGCAGGCTTCAGCCAGCGGGTTGACTTCAGCTACATCTTCGTCTTTTGATATTTTGATTTACGCAGAAGTTAAGTCAAATATTACTTATGATGACGCGGGCAATCTCTATTTCAGTGCCTGGCTTATGGGCCCTGACGGCGTAGTAGCTTTGGATAGCAATGATACTTGTTCAATAAAGATTTATTCAACAGACGGAACTTCTCTTTTGGATACGGTTACGACGGGAGAAATGGGTACTCCTGATACGACGACGCATATTTTTACTTCTTCAGCTAATCCCTGGTCCCCTTCGGACTGGGATGATTCATATTTAGGAAATGTAACTATTACCTACAACAGCCATGCCTATACGGCTAACGTAACCTATGATTTGACTGAAATTGGTATCTTGAAAGATACCGCGACTGTTAACTGGGAAGATATTACCGCAATTAAAAATAAGACCGATACTATTAACTGGGAAGATATTACCGCGGTAAAGACTGCGGTAGGAGCCAATCAGGCTGAAACGGTGTACAGCCGGGCAGGAGACATTTTGACCCTGATTGGAACATACAGTGGGTCTGAACATACTCTGTTTGCCAAGTTAGAGAAGATGTGGGATGACAATATGGTGAATGTCAATTGGACAGATATAAACGCTTTAAGCAAAGCAGGTATAAATTGGGGTGATTTGGCAGAGCTGTCCGAGTCCGGCGTAAACTGGGAGGATTTGACAGCTTTAACAGAGTCAGGGGCCAACTGGAGTGATTTGCAGGCAATGACTGAAAGCGGGGTGAACTGGGGAGATCTAACGGAATTGACTGAAGCAGGGCTTAATTGGTATGACTTCCAGTCATTGAGCGAGGCAGGCATTAACTGGTCTGATATAGCTGCTTATAGCGAGGCAGGCATTAACTGGTCTGATCTTTACCAAATGAGCGCCGCCGGCGTCAATTGGGAAGATATTGCCGCTATGAGCGGGGCAAATGTTAATTGGGATAATTATATTGACTGGGATAGTTTGTCTCAATTGACTAATGCAGGAGTGAATTGGAATGACTTACAAGTTATGAGTGAGTCAGGGATTAATTGGACAGGATGGGAAAGTGTAAGTGAGGCGGGAGTTAATTGGTCGGATTTAGCTGTCCTAAGCGAATCGGGGGTAAATTGGACAGATTTCCAGACAATGAGTGAAACAGGTATTAACTGGAGTGATCTGCAGGCGGTGAGTGAATCAGGGATAAATTGGTCAGATTTACAATCTTTGACCGAGGCAGGCATAAACTGGTCAGATTTGCGGGCAGTTAGTGAAACAGGTATTAACTGGAGCGATCTGCAGGTGATGAGCGAGGCAGGGACAAACTGGTCAGATTTGCAGTCTTTAACTGAAGCAGGTATAAACTGGTCAGATTTGCAGGCAATCAGTGAATCAGGTGTAAACTGGGGAGATATACAAGTGCTGAGCGAGGCAGGGATAAACTGGGGAGATTTGCAGCCTTTAACTGAAGCGGGGGTTAATTGGCAAGATTTGCAGGCGCTGAGCGAGACAGGAATAAACTGGGGAGATTTGCAGGTGCTGAGTGAGGGAGGGATAAACTGGGCAGATTTACAGCCATTAAGCGAGGCGGGGATAAACTGGGGGGACATACAGGTGCTGAGTGAGTCAGGTATA
>Ga0164318_10000640_pt1 | contig 27915 bp, 28 predicted proteins | sample GuaBasSedimGuay9_FD_113734 | JGI IMG/M metagenome (GOLD analysis project Ga0164318, IMG submission 113734) | Subseafloor sediment microbial communities from Guaymas Basin, Gulf of California, Mexico - Guay9, Core 4571-4, 0-3 cm | ecosystem: Environmental > Aquatic > Marine > Hydrothermal vents...
AAAAAAGAAATATAGCAAACCGGCAAAATCTTTTGGCGTTGTCGCTTCAGGGCTTTATGATCTCGGTAAAATTTTTATTTTAAAGAAAGATGAATATATTGATTTTGTAAAGCGATTATTTGAAATTGAGGAAATCAACAAAAAGAAAATCGGCGGAGTGGAAATTGACGGAAAAAAGCGGGAATTTTATGCCAAAATTTTTCCGTATTGGGATTTTAAGAATATAAGCGTTGATGAAAATTATTTACGAGAACTGCATAAGAGTATCGGGAAAAAAGTTGACGGCAGATTTTACATTATCGCTCCCGCAAACAATGTTGATTTTATCAGTGATTATTACCAAATAGATAATGTTCGTTATTATTTTTTGAAAGTGCCGTATCAAATTATTAAAGAATTGCACAGAGTGCAGTTTAAGAAACTTCGCCAGCCACAGAGCAAAAGAAATATTAATGATCTTGACGAGGCAATCGGTTTTCACTTTATCCGCCAGCCGGAAGTAAAATCAGAAATCAAAAAATTGAAAGATAAAATTGTTTTGCGAATTAAAAAGTTTGAATCCGTTTATGCTCAAGATGAAATGGGCGAGAAATTAAAGAATTTTGAAAGTTTAGCGATGGTGCTAGTTGATTTTAATTATAACGGTGAAATATTTGTAATGGATGATTATTATTTTACGGAAGATATTGCGGATAATAAATATAAAATAGAACTTCCCAAAAAATTCTGCGGTAAGCAAATTATGGCGATTTATGTTGATATTTACGGGAATGAATTTAGAGAGGTTTTTAATTTAAAAATATGACAACTAAAATAGCGATTTTTAAAGGTAAGCAAATTAGGAAAACTATTTATAAAAATGAATGGTGGTTTTCGGTTGCGGATGTAGTGGAAGTGTTGACTGATAGTACAGACGTAAGACAATACATAAAAAGAATAAGACAGCGTGATTCAGAAATAAATTCCTACTGGGGTACAATTTGTACCCCACTTGAAATGATAGCTAAAGATGGCAAAAAAAGGAAAATAACAAGTGCTAACACTGAAGGAATGTTTCGTATTATACAATCAATTCCATCGTCTAAAGCTGAGCCGTTTAAGCGTTGGCTAGCAAGGGTTGGTTATGAACGAGTGCAAGAAATAGAAGATCCGGAATTAGCGATCAAAAGGACAAGAGCGCTTTATAAGGCAAAAGGATATTCCGAAATTTGGATTGAAAAACGGATGCGTGGAATAGAAGTTAGAGAAACATTGACTAATGAATGGAATAAACGAGGAGCGGAAACAAATCGGGAATATGCGATTTTGACAGCCGAAATTTCCAAAGCAACATTTGGGATGACGCCATCGCAATATAAAAAGTTTAAAGGAATAAAAAGGGGAAATTTGCGGAATCATATGGAAGATTTAGAGTTGATTTTGACAATGCTTGGTGAAGCAACAACTACTAAAATAACCAAAGACAGAAATTCAAAAGGATTTATTCCACTTAAGCGAGACGCTAAAGAAGGTGGAGAGGTGGCAGGATCTACCAGAAAAGATATTGAAAAAAGGACAGGCAAGATGGTTTCGACACGGACTAATTTTTTAAAACAGCCACAAAATAAAAAATTACTTAAAGATAAATAACTATGCCAGATATAAAAATTTATAAAACACAGGATTTAATACTAGAGGTTAAAAAAACTTTTGATCCCAAAAAACTCAATTTAAAACAGTGGATTGATTTTCTTGATGTTTTGTGCGGTGATAGAGAATATCAAAAAGAAGCGATCACTAGCGCGATTATTTATCTTGCTTCCGGCGAATATAAATCCATTGAAGATTTAGTAAAAGAAAATTTTAGAAAAAATTCTGAATTGCAAAAAAGATATAAAAATATTCAGGATTATCAAAAGAGTTTGCCATTGCCACATAAGCTATCAGCGGTCATTGATTTAGCGACAGCAACAGGAAAAAGTTGTGTGATTTATGGCATCGCGCAAATCGCTTTAGGGATTAGATTGGTTGATAAAGTTTTAGTGCTTTGTCCGTCTTTAACAATTGAATCAGGATTAAAAGAGAAATTTGAAAATTTATCGGGCGATGACAGAATAAAAACGACTTTGCCAAATACAGCGGTTTTTAAAAATCCGAGAATAATTGACGCAAACAGAACAATAAAAAACGGCGATATTTGTGTTGAAAATATCCACGCTGTTTATGAGAAAACGGGATCATCAATTGACGATAGCTTGAAAGGAAATGGCGAAAAGGTTTTAGTGCTTAACGATGAAGTTCACCACGCCTATAATTCTGCTGGCGATAAAGACATTAGAAAATGGAGAGGATTTTTATTAAGTCCTGATTTTAATTTCAAATACATTTTAGGATTTACCGGCACGGCTTATGCGAATGACGAATATTTTAATGATGTCATTTACCGTTATTCAATCCGTCAGCGGTTGATGATAAAGTAATAAAATCCGTTGATTATGTGGCAAAAGACGAAAGCATAGGCAATAATGAGAAATTCCAAAAAATTTATGACAATCATGATGAATTTGTAAAAAATACCGCTTAATAAAACCGCTCACAATTTTAATAACTAAAGATATTGCAAAAGCAAAAATACTCCGAGAGGATTTAATGGATTTTTTAGAAAAGAAAGAAAAAATATCTCGCAAGGCGGTAGAGAAAAAAGTTTTAATTGTTACATCTCACAAAGATCATAAAAGGAGTGTTATTGAATTGAAAAATGTTGATGATAAAGACAATTCAGTTGAATGGATTGTTTCTGTTTCTATGCTTACAGAAGGATGGGATGTAAAAAATATTTTTCAAATTGTGCCGTGGGAAGACAGGGCTTTCAATTCTAAACTTTTAATCGCTCAAGTTTTGGGGCGCGGTTTGCGTATTCCTGAAGAATATAAATCACCGCAGCCAAAAGTGCGCGTTTTTAATCATGACGCTTGGAGCCGCAATATTCGCGGGCTTGTTGATGAGATTTTGGAAATTGAAATGCGTTTAACAAGCGAGGTTTTAAAAATAGAGGAACAAGCCAAATATCATTTTGATCTTTACACTATAAATTATGACAAGCAAGAAAAAATAGTTGAAGCGAAAAAGAATACAAAGGTTTTTGATTATTCCAAAGGATATATAGATTTGGTTTCTCAGATTGAACAAAAGCAGGAGACGACAGAATATGAAAATTTATCAGGAGCAGGATTTGTTAAAGATACTATAATTGAATATAACACTTATTCTATTGACGAAGTTGCTGACAAGATAATGAATGAATTTTCAATACGCGACTGGGAAGCAAAAATTTTGAAATTGCCGGGCGGTGAATACAAAAATCAAATTCCGCCAAGAGAAGAAATCAGAAGTATTATAGAAAATTCGCTGAAAAGAAGAGGCATAAAAAGCGGGAGGATAAGAGAGGATAACAAGCAAAGAATTTTACAGGCGTTTGGTACTTTGTTAAGGAAAAGAGGTAAAACAATTGTATTTAAAAGCAAGGTTAGCAAGCTCGTAAAAATAAACACAAAATCTCTTGAGAAAGAAAGTATTGCTGTTGGAAATATCAAGCGTGGCGCAACCGTATTTTATTTTGATAATTTTGAACAAGAATGCAATCCAGAGCAGACAGAAATATTGAAAGATCTTATTCAAGAAAATCAAAAACTTTCTCGTGGTGAACAATATGTTTTAGTTGAAGTAAAGCATCATATTTTTAAGACTCCGGTTGATAAAGTACTGACAAACAAAACACCAGAAGAAAAATTCGTAGATTTACTTATTAGCGACAAGGTTTATCAGAAAATTAACGCGTGGATAAAATCAAGGGATGTAGGATTTTACAGCATTGAATATTCTTGGCGAAAAGGAGAACATCCGACACAGAACAATTTCAATCCTGATTTTTTCTTGAAAATTGGAAATAATATCGTGGTTGTGGAAATAAAGTCAGATGGTGATGATTCAGATGAGAATAAAGCAAAATATAAATGGGCAAAAGAACACTTTAAAGATTTAAACAGAGAATTAAAAAAAGAAGGAATCAAGCAAAAATACTTTTTTCACTTTCTCAGTCCTGGAAGCTACGCAGAATTTGCGGAATATTTAATAACAGGCAAATTGTTTAAAGGGGAATTTAAGAGTACGATTGAGGAGTTATTGGGGAAAAGTAATTTATAAAAATAAATAAAAAATAATTAAACCTTAAATTAAAACATTTAAAATGAACACAGAATCAATTATAGAAAGCTTGTTGTTTATTTCGGGAGAACCGATGAGCTTTAAAAAAATAGCAAAGTTAACTTCAATAAATGAAGGTGAGTTAAAATTGTCTGCAGGCGTTCTTGCTAAAAAATATAGAGATGAAAAAAGAGGATTGAGAATTTTAATAAAAGGAAATAAAGCGCAAATGGTTACCGCCGGCGAAAATAGCGAATTTGTTGATAAGTTTTTAAAAGCTGATATAGAAGGCGGTCTGAGCAGGGCGGCTTCCGAGGTTGTTTCTATTATCGCTTATCGGGGTCCTCTTGCCAGATCGGAAATTGAGGAAATAAGAGGCGTGAATTGCAGTTTTACTTTGCGGCATCTTATGATCAGAGGGCTTATTGAAAGAATAAATAATTCGGAAGACGCAAGAGTATTTTTATATAGAATATCTTTTGATTTTCTAAAAAAGCTTGGTGTTGAAAGCGTTGAAGAATTGCCAAAATATGACGAATTGAATAAAAAAGAATTATTGAATAAAAAAGAAAGCGAAAGCAAGAAATAAAATAACTTTATAAAATAAAATATGATTGAAAAAATAGCTATTATTATGATAGCTTTGTTAAGTCAACTAAATGTTGTGTCTGAGAATCAAAATAATGTTGGGTTTTTAAACCGATTTATAAAAGAGGATGCGGTAAACACCCGGTTTAATTTGCAGGAGGAAAATTGGTCTTATTACAATAATACTAAAGTGAAGAAAAATGTACTATGGACACTTCCCAATAAAGTTAAAGGCGCTGTGGATTTTAATGTCAGCGCGAAATCAGCTGTCGTTTTGGATGTTGGAACTAATGCTATTTTATATTCTAAAAATTCAGACGAAAATCTTCCAATAGCAAGTTTGACGAAAATAATGACCGCGCTGGTCGTTTTGGATAATACTGATTTGAGCGAAGTTGCGACAATAAGCCGGAACGCTTTTGGTGTGGGAGGAAGTAAAAACGGTTTGGCTGTTGGAGAAAAAATAAGTGTTGAGAACTTGCTTAAGGTAATGCTTGTAAGTTCAAATAATATTGCCGCTACCGCTTTGGCGGAGCATACTGGTGGAAATATGAATGATTTTGTTGAATTAATGAATGAAAAAGCTGACTTGATCGGACTTGAGAATACAAAGTTTTTAAATCCTTCGGGGCTTGATGGCGCAAAAGGAGATAATATTTCAACTGCTTATGAAATGGCGCAACTTGTTAATTATGCTTTGGAAAAACCGCTAATTTGGGAAATTTTAAGAATTCAAAAAACCACGGTTGATTCCACTGATGAAAAAATAAAACATCGTTTGAAAAATACGAATTTGCTTCTCGGAAAATTGAAAAATATAACTGGTGGAAAAACCGGTTTGACGGATGATGCGGGACAATGCTTAACGTTGATCGTTGGAGATCCTGAAAATAATCATAGAATAATCAGTGTTGTTCTTAATGCCGATAACAGATTTTTAGAAACGGAAAAATTGGTAAAGTGGGTGTTTGGGTGTTATCAGTGGTAGAATCTTTATTCGACAAGTTTTTGCTTTTAGGTAGAATAGAGAAAAGTATTGGAGGGATACAAATAGATAGGAATGAAAGGCTAAGCGAAATAAACGATATTATAGAGAAACTATGCAACGATGAAGAGGTAGAAAAGAAAGAATTGAAACTATTAGAAGAGTATTTGGAAGACTGTAATGATTTTATCTGGCGCTTAAAACGGCAACAAAGAAAGTGGGAAGCATCTGGAGTAGATTATGAAGAATTGTCTGGTGATGGATGGGCTAAAGACAATATCGTTTCTGTCGGATCAGAAAAATGGTTGGAGTTAAGAGTTAAGATGATAAATAAATGGGAAAATGATTTAGAAAAAATCAAGAGCAAATTAAAGGAATTTAAAAAGAAGTCATAATCCTCTTTCTTTTTTTAACCAAAAAACACCTTTATGCCCAAGGTGTCTTTTTGGTTCTCTTACAGGTTAAAACCTGAACTCTAAATCCAGATTCTAATTTTATTTAACTGCTGCTTTTACTTTCTTAACGATCTTGGCGAAAACTTTTGGATTGTTCATTGCCAAGTCAGACAAAACTTTTCGGTCAATTTCAACTTTAGCGAGTTTAAGCGCGTGAATAAATTTACTGTAACTCAAACCATATTCTCTGACTCCCGCATTCAAGTGTGTCTGCCATAATCGGCGCATCACTCTTTTTTTGGTTCTACGGTCGCGATATGCTTGAGTGCCGGCTTTCATCAACGCTTCTTTAGAAGCTTTATATTTCTTGCTTCTTGCGCCTAGAAATCCTTTCGCTTTTTTAATAACTTTCTTTCTTTTCTTATTGGCCATTACGCCCCTTTTAATTCTGGTCATATTATATATTATTACACATTATATTGTTATTCTGAATTTGTTTCAGAATCTTCGCTATTTTACATTTTATCCTATACTATTTACACAGTACTTTCATTCACAGTGCAAATACAATTATAATTTTATTTAATATATTTGTTGCATTTTCGATTTATTCAAATATTTAATGATTTGTAAGTTTTGTTAATGATAACAGAGAATAGATTCTGAAACAAATTCAGAATAACAAGCTCGTACGATACTATTTTACTAACTGTCTTTTAATCGCTTTTTTAACTCCTGTCATTATTTTTTTATTCTGTCTTTTCTGTCTGGTCTTATTTCCTGATTCACGCGAATTAAAATGATCCTGATTGGCTGATCTGGCTATCATCTTTCCTTTTTTAGTAATTTTAAATCTTTTTGAGATTGCTTTTTTTGTCTTAATTTTCATTATGTTTATAAATTATATTTTAGTAATCAGTTCTTCTTGTATTCTACGACAATACTTAACCCCTGTGACTTTTTTTTCTGACTCTTTTCTTTTATTATTTCCCGTTCTTCTGTCGCCGGATCTTCTTTCGACAAGTCAAAAATCATTTGCAGAAAATTATTGAATTTTTCGCTGGCAAAATCTTTATTAGCTTTCTCTCTTCCTTTCAAGATCATATCTATCTTAACTCGGTTTCCTTTTTTCATAAATTTTACTATGTTTTTTGCTTTAAATTCAAGATCGTGTTTTTCTGTTCGAACGCTTAAACGAATTCCTTTTACTTCTACCTTTTTTTGTTTTGCGCTGTGCTGTCTTTTCTGTTTGGTAAGTTTGTATAAATGTTTTCCATAATCCATAATTTTACAAACAGAAGGAGTAACATTTGGCGAAACTTCAACCAAATCAAGTTCTTTCTCGCGCGCCAAACCTAAGGCGTTCTCAAGCTTCATAGTTTTAAGCTGTCCATCTTCTTCATTTATAATTGCTACTTCAGGCGATTCAATTTGTCCATTAATTCTAAAATGTTTTGCTTTTGCGATATGTTTGTTGTTAGGGGTTAATTTTTCAAAACCAAACTACAAATAGTATAATATGGTTTTTATGGTTAGTCAATGGCAAATCAGAAAATTATTTGTTTTCTGTTTCTTCCAATTTTTCTAAAGAATAAAGAACCCCAATAGAAAGAACTGATAGTAGCAAGACTTTGTCATTGAAAAGCACTACATCAAATAATCCATAACCAAATATCCAAACGGCATAAACAAAAAAACTTCCCGCAAAAACTTTTGCTGGTCGCTTTTTTAAATTTCTAAAAAGCCAATAAGATTTTTGCAGAATTTCTTTTAAAATAAATAAAAATATGATTAATCCAAATAAGCCAATTTCCGCGATAATTTCCAGATAAAGATTATGCGCTGACGATCCCATTTTTGAAGCGGCGTAATCCTGTTCTAAAACTAATGGAAAATTTCCCACTCCCACTCCCAAAAAAGGATGTGCGAAAATTGAACTAATAGTCGTTGTCCAAATTTCCATTCGTTTCTTATTGGAAGTTTCTGAAAAATTGTAAATAGAAGAAGCTCTTTCAAAAAATGCTGAATCATCTTGTTGATTTATTTCGGTTTTGCCCCGAGAAAGTTGAGTGAGCTGATTTTGTTTAAGAATAAAACTTGAAAGAGGAACAACAAGAAAAAGAATAAACACAGAAAAGAGAATTAGCTTACTATTGCGTTGTGTAAAATCGTCTAATTTTATTTTCCGAAAATAAGGTTTTAACGATTGAAATTTATAAGGATTTAATAAATAAATTCCGGCGATTAAACCAAAAAGAGAACTTAACCAAATACCTCGCGACCCTGAAAAAATAATCGCTGAAAAAGAAAGAATTAAGAATGAGATCAACATTTTAGGCAGGGGAGATCTCGGAGATAATTTCGGAGTTGAATAAAAAATTATCAAAAATAAAATAAACGGTATAATAGTCAAAACAAAAAGCGCGAAAGAATGTGAGTCTGGCATTACTGAAAACATTCGCAAAGTTGCTGGCAAGTTGTCATAATAAGAAAACCAAGTATTGCTGTAAGAAAGTAACGCGCCTAAATTTTGACCATAAAAAATATTAATCACTCTTTGATCCCAAAAATGCCAAAAGATATGCAAGGGAACAAGAAAGGTGGCGAGCAATTGCGCGAAACCAATTAAAATCGTAACAACACCCGCAAAAAAAATCGCTTTAATAATTTTTAATAATTGCTTTTCATTTTTAATTGTAGCAATAATTACGGGAAAGAGGAGAGCGATATTTAATAGAAAAATAATTTCTTTAATTCCCACACCAATATTTTTAGCGATTAGCAAAGACATTAAATTAATAAAAATAAAAGCGAGAAAAAAGAACAGCAATTTATAAGAAGAAAGTTTTTTCAAGGCAATTTTTCTCTCTTTTAAAATTTGTTTTGCTAAAATAATAATTGATTCTCTTTGCTTAAATAGCAAACGCAAAACTAAAATAATAATTAAAATTCGCCAAGAACTGAATGAATCAGAAATGCCGTTGATTGGCAAAGCGGTAAAAAACGGTATGGAAATAATGAAAAGAATTAATGCCTCGGTAAAGCTAAGAATTAAAAAGCTAAGAATTAAAAAGAAAAACAAAAAATATCTCATTTCCAAAGGGAGAATATCAATTGTCATTAAAATAATTATTAGCGTTTCTAATAAAAAAATTATTGCGGTTAAGTCAAAGTATTTTTTTATTTGCATTGTATTTTTTATTTTTCTTAAAACATATCAAAAACAAAACAATTGCCAAAGCGATTAGGCTTAAATTGGCGGAGTAAAAAAAGATTTCGGATAATAATTAAAAACAATGTGATGTTTTCCCTGAGGAACAAAAATTCCCCGAAAAGCGATATTTGTCGGATAAATCTCAACCCATTCATTATCTACAAAAGCCTGCCATCCCGGATAATAAGCGTCTGTCAAAACCAAATAGCCATCTTGTTCAAGATCAACTTCAATCTTTACTTTGTTTGGAGAATAACTGACGATATTAGCGGTTTGCAAAGAAAGGTCGTAATTATTTTTATTATTAAACATTGCTGATAAATCAGCGTTTGCTTCTTTTATTTCTACCGTAGCTGTTTTTCTTAGTTGAAAATCTCTACTTAAAAGAGTGTCAATCGCTTGTTGATGAGTATCAACTGGATGGATATAAAAATTGTAAACGCTCTTGGTAGTACTTCTTTATTTTCGTAGATATTAATTATTTGATCGGTGTAAACTAAAGAAAGATTTTTTTCCGAAGCTAATTTTTCATTTTCTAAATCATTTTTACCTTGTATAAAATATTTTATTCCTAAGAGGTTGAATATTTTTTGATCAAAAAATATATAGATAAATCTATCATCAGTTCCTCCAAAATGTCGTTCAAAAGTTTCGTATCTGCTCACTTTGATAATTTCATAATCTCGGATGTCTTGAATGTTCCAAATGACGCTTCCGTTGGGTAACAAAGAAGAACTAAAATTTTCCAAACTTTCTTTATAACTGGTGATACGATGACGGTCAAGATTTTTTTGCAAAAATTCAATTGCGGGTGTTTTAGAATAAACAAAATTATGAGGAATAGCGGGATGATAAGAATAGCCGTAAAAAAATAATTCTCCGGCTATTAGCAAAATCAAGAAAAATTTTCCAAATGATTTTTTCTTTGCGGAATGAAAAGACGAATATAAAAAATAACCAAAAAATAAAATTAATAAAAACAAAAAGCGCGAGAAGCAATTCTTTTTTTGTCAGCCAAATTTCCGGAGTGACAAATTACGAAGCCGATTTTCGCCAAACCCAAACCGCCAAAAAAATTAGCGATACAATTCCCAAATAAAAAGTGTTAAAAGCGACAATTTTTTTCTTAGTTGCTGACGAGTTTCATTTTTCAAAAAGTAATTTATTCCATAACCAGCCAAAATAGCCATACTGAAAACAAAAATAAAACGCAGACGACCAATAGCGGTAATATTGAAAACGGGCAAGTAATTAACTAAGCGAAAAACTGGCAGCGGAATAAAAGCGCCGTAGCAAACAAAAGCTATTGTTCCCTAAAAATAAATTTCTTTTCTGGAATTTATTTTTTTAAAAAGCGCGCCAAATAGAGCAAAGAAAGCGAAAATTAAAGGAACAATTCCAAGATAAGCGGCACTTTCACTATAATTAGCAGTTCCCCAATATTGTTTTAAAACTGGATTGCCAAAAAAATCTGGATAAACTAATAAAACAATATTTTCTAATGAATGTTTAACATCTTTTATATTATACCAGCCATTCCGAGCTTCTTCTGCCACTTGAAAAAGTTGGTTCCTGCCACGCCGCTTCTGTCTATTGCTAACGCCTCGTTTTGTTTTAAAAATTCCATAGTTGGCGCTAGCTGGACAAGAGCAATCATAGATCCTAATGTTGTGGCAATCAATAGAAATTTTACTCTTGATAGAATAATCTTATATTTCTGATGATATGGTTTTAATTGACTTAAACGGAAAAGAGCGTAGAAAGCGGATAGGCAAAGAATGAACCAAGAAATTTCCGGATTACCACCAAAAAATTGAAAACATATTGCCAAAGCAAATAATCCTATCCATAATTTTTGCGGTCGGTAAATAATCTTGTCAATTCCTAAAAGTAAAAACGGTAGCTAAATAATCACGCTAACCAAAACATTCGTTTTTCACAAAAAACTTACGGAGTGAATTCAACATACGCAATAAAAAGGTTTATTTATATTTTCCTTTAATTATATTCCATTTAATTTGAAGCAGCTCTTTTAAAGTTCCTAAATACGCGCTTAACGCAACTTTGCTATTAATATCATTTGTCCAAATTACGGGGACAGCTTTTATCTTATAACCTTTTTTTTTCGCCAAAATTAAAATTTCAATATCAAAACCCCAGCGATTTATTTTTAATTTCGGAAAAATATCTTTTACAAGTTTCGCCGAAAAACATTTAAATCCGCACTGAGTGTCTTTAATTCCTGAGATAACTAAAATTTGAATTAGAAAATTTCCCAGATTCCCCAGTATTTCTCTGTAAAGCGGCTGATGTTTTTTAATCCGGCTGTTTTGCAGATTGCGGCTGCCGATCACTATCTCAAATCCTTTTTGGAAAAACGGAAGAAAATTCTGGATCTGTTCTATGCTTGTCGCATTGTCGGCGTCTGTAAATAATCTGAATTCTCCAGACGCTTTCAATAATCCTTGTCTTATCGCATGACCCTTGCCGTAATTTTTTTGGTTGGAAATTATTTTTAATTTTTTAACGCTTTTCTGTAAATTTTTTACTAACTCCACTGTTCCATCGCGGGAACCGTCATTAACAACAATTATTTCATAATTATAATTCTGAGTTGTTAAAAATTCGTCAATTTCCAGCAAAGTGTTTTTAATTCTGCGTTCTTCATTGTAAGCTGGAATAATTACCGACAAATAAATTTTTCCCTCCATAGTTTTATATTAAATAATGGTTTTGTTGCACGAGTACCAAGTTTTGGCTTGTTTAAGCAATTTTTCAAAAAATGTAAAATTGCAAGAATGGCTTAAATAAGCCAAGTTTAGATATTTGTGCGACAAAGCCTTAAATAATTAATAAGCAGCGTAAATCAATTTATGCTGCTTATTTTTTGTGATATGTTTATTGTCAGATTATTTAACAAGCATTCTGAAACAAGTTCAGAATGACAAAAAAGTGGAGATGGCGGGAATTGAACCCGCGTGTAGATAATCCGCTTAAAAACTTTCTACCAATATAGACTGTTTAAAGGGTTTAAAATTAGCAAGTATAAAACAATCAAAAATCTTGCTAATCCGAGTTTAGAAAGGTTTCGGATTTTTATTTCTAAACAAAATAAAGTCCTATCTTGAAATATGACACCGGATTTTGCTTATCAAGATTCAGCAAGCCGATGACTGCCGGTTTAAATTAAACAGCAGCTGTCGCAAGACTAAATTGTCTACTTGGAAGTAGACTTGCTAGTTTGCTTACAAGTGAATTTTTTGCACTTATATTTTGCAGGCAATTTTTATGAGATTAGCCGGCATGCTCAATTGGCAATTTTTAAAAAAGATCACTATCGAATCCAATCATCCCCGAGGTTAGTAGCTAGTATCCAGTATTAAGTATCAAGCACTAATTTTTGTCATCCCGAAGAAAGCACGACTGAGGGATCTAAGAGTTCTGTAAATATAACTGTTTTGTCTGTTTAACAAAATTCATAGATTTCTCACTCCGCTATGCTCTGTTTCGAAATAACAAAATGGACTGGATATTAATATATTTAATACTTATCTCTCAACATTCTTCTCATTTTCACTTTATCCTCTCTTTTCTTAATATTCTCTCTTTTATCAATCTTCCTTTTTCCTTTTCCAACACCAAACTCAAGCTTTACAAGCCCACGCTTAGAATACACCCTAACAGGCACTAATGTCAAGCCTTTTTGTTTTACTTTTCCAATCAGCGATTTTATTTGGCTTTTGCGAATAAGCACTTTTCTTGATCTTTCCGGATCATAGCTGTCCGGCATATTCAATGGCTGGTAGGCGGAAATATTGGCGTTTGTCAAAAACGCTTCGTTGTTTTTGATCGTTACGAAAGCTCCTTTCAAACTAATATGTCCCGTTTTAACTGATTTCACTTCATATCCTTTCAATACCAAACCGCCCTCTATTTTTTCAAGAATTTCATAATCATAATTTGCCCGTTTGTTGAAAGTGAATGTTTTCATAAGTATAGTTTAACATAAAGGTGAAAATATTGACAAATAATTTCAAACTGGTACGATAGCTTGATTGCTCTGAAGAGAACAGCTAAAATTAGCTGACTCTGGCGATGAGTAATTATAGGAGGTAAACTGATGAAGGAAAAAATAGAAGAGTGGTCAGAATGGTTGTTGTTTGTAGCGTTAGCTGTTGTTGCTGTGATCGTTTTAGCAGGCGCAATTATTTTTTCGCCTATCGCCAGTATCCTAAACAGGATCAAGCGAGTTGTAGCAATGACGGGTCTTACATCTAAACAGCGGGGACTTTTAGCAGATTTGTCTAGATACCGAATGCCACTCTTATATAAGATTGGGCGACAACTTTTGGACGATGAAGATTATTCTCAATCATAGATGAGAAGTTCTACCGAGGGTTATGCAGTTTTTTCTATTCAGGAGAGAACAAGAAAGTTAAGAGAAGCTGATATTGAAGAGCTTATCAATACTTGTCGCAAGGCGGGCATTGCCAAGTGGCGGATTAAACTGGTAAAACCAGAAGAGAATATTTAAAAACATAGGAGGGGTTGTGATTGACGACAAGGACAAGAATATATGCTGAGAAAACAGTGATTGTAAACTGGTTCCATGTTGGATTAGTATATCCTGTGTCGCTACAAACGAACGAGAATAGCCACATAAGAGGAGTAGACCAAGGAACACTTAACCGGTATGTTTCTGAACATAGTGATATTCAGAAATGGGATCGACGATCTTATGGTTCCGGAAAATCAGTTTTGTTGATTCCAAAAAGATATGTTTTGTGTCACTGGAATTTTGCTTCAGAGATATGTTTGGAGCATTTTTCAAAGCAAGCATAGAAACAAAAGAACAATAATGAGGATGAATTTATTTTCATCCTCCCTTTTTTATTTTGTAAATAATGCTATAATGATTAAAGATAAATTATAAATCTAAAATGAATAAAAAAGAATATAAAATTTCAGCGGATAAAATTTGCGGGAAAACCGGTTTTATCGCGGACGAAATAATTTATACGGGGAGTTATTACAAAAAAGAAAATATCAGAAATGTTATTTTTTCCGGGAGTTATAAAAATAAACCGGCTGTTCTGAAAATATATAACGACAAGCGTCTTACTGACGAACCGCTGTCGTTAAAATATTTCAATGAAAAAAATAAAAGTAAAATATTGATGGCTCTGGAATTATACGATTACAAAATAACATCTTCCCGCGCGGGATGGTTAATTACAGAGAGATTGCCAGAGAATGGAAAGTTTTTTAAACAGTCGCTTTTACAAAAAGAAAGAAAAGAATTTTTGAACGCTTATTTAGAGTATCGGAAATATTTTCCCAAGAAACCGCATCGTGCTTTGACTTTGGCGGAAGAATTAAGAAGCGATGAATTTTATATTTTCAGAATAAGCAGGTGGCTTGAATTGGCTGTTATCAGCGAGGAAGAAAATTATTTAGAAAATAAAATAAAAATATTAAAGCCGACGGAATTTATTCCAAGATACAGGAAGGCTCTGGAAATAATAAAAAAAGAATTTAAAAACAGAAAAATGATTTGGTGCCACGGACATTTTAAATCGCACGAGATTTACAGAAGATCTGATAGCAAATATTATCTAATTGATTTTACTCACACTAAAATGTATCCGGAAGGATACGAGCTTGGATTTATAATCTGGGCTGACTGGCTGATGGGCGCCGATTGGAAATGGGATTATAGAGAATGGAGAAAAGGAATCATTGAATGGATAGATGAAATGAAATTAATAAATAAAGAATTAAAACTAAAAAGATTTGATTCTCTAATAAGAGCGAGTTTGATTGAAAGATGCCTCGGAACAGTATTGGCTGATGTAACAGCCTCTGAAAGACCGTTTAAAGAAAAAATTGAAAGAATAAAATTGTTGTATAAGCTAATGGATGAGTTAATAAACAAAAGAATATAATTTATTATGTCTAAAAAGATAACAACAAAAAATCCGGGAGAAACAAAAGATATCGCTAAAAAAATGATTGGAGAGTGGCTGGAATTGAATACAAATAAAAATTTAGTTATTTGTCTTGAAGGAAATTTAGGCGGGGGGAAAACAACTTTTGCGCAGGGATTGGCGGAAGGATTAGGGATAAAAGAAATAGTAAACAGCCCGACTTTTTTGATTATGAAAAAATACACAGCTCTAAATTACGGAAGACAAACAAGCGCTTATTTATCTTCCGTAGCAAGTAATAAAAAATACAATCTTTACCATTTTGACTGTTATCGAGTTTCTAGTTATCAAGAAATTTTAGATCTTGGCTGGGAGGAAATAATTTCCGGCAAAAATAATATTATCGCTATTGAGTGGTCGGAGAAAATTAGAAAGATTTTGCCAAAAGAGAGAATGGATATAAAATTTGAGTTTGTGAATAAAAAGACGAGGAAGATAATAATTGGAGATATTGCGTCTGGATTCCCGCTTCTGCGGGAATGACAAATTTGTTTATATGTTAAAATAATAATATGATCACAAAAACATATCTTGACGGAAAATTAAGAAGCTTGGAAGAAAGACTGGAGAGAAGAATTGATGTGAAGGACAATAGATTACTTCGGGAAATAGAAGCTGACATTGCGGAATTAAAGAATAGCATCAGATTACTGGAAGAAAAAAATAGCGAGAATAGAGATCTTATAGAGAATTGTATCGCAAACCAAAATGAAAAAGAATAATCAAACCAAAAAACTGATTCTCATTGACGCGAATGCGTTGATGCATCGGGCATATCACGCGTTGCCGCCACTAGTGACAAAAAAAGGCGAGAATGTCAACGCTGTTTACGGATTTACTTCCGCGATTTTGAAAGCAGTTAAAGATCTGCAGCCGGATTATATAATCTGCGCTTTTGATGTCGCGGGCGGAACTTTTCGCGATAAAATTTATGATGATTATAAAGCTGGCAGGGTAAAACCGGATCAGGAGTTTTACGATCAAATTCCGAAAATAAAGGAAGTGGTGAAAGCATTGAATATACCGATTTATGAAAAGCAAGGATTTGAAGCGGATGATATAATCGGAACGCTTGCTTTACAGGCAAGTCAAAAGTCCGTAAAGTCCGTAAAGTCAAAAGCTGAAAGTCAAAAGCTGGAAACGATTATCGTAACGGGCGATTTGGATGCTTTGCAACTTGTTGACGAAAACACCAAGGTTTATACTTTACGAAAAGGAATAAAAGACACTGTTGTTTATGACGAAAAAGCCGTTGAAGAAAGATACGGATTAAAGCCGGAGCAAATCATTGACTTTAAAGGATTACGAGGCGATCCGTCTGATAATATTCCTGGAGTGAAAGGAATTGGGGAAAAAGGTGCGTCTAAACTTCTTGGAGATTTTGGTTCAATTGAAAAATTATACGAAGCGATTGAAAAAAATAAAACAGGTGATTTGATAAAACCAAGGATAAAAGAGAAGCTGACTATGGAAAAAGATCGGGCGTTGATGAGCAAGGAGCTTGCGACTATCAAGCGTGATATGGATATAAAACTGGACATAGAAGAATGTGTGTGGGGGAATTATGACAGAGAAAAATCAAACGATTTATTTAGAGAATTGGAATTTTATAGTTTGATAAGCAGAGTGGACGAGCAGCAAGTATCAAATAGCAAATATCAAGCAGATAAGAAATATGTTCGGTGCGCTGTTCTGGATGATGTTGAAAAAATAGATAAGTTTTTAGTGAAATTTAAAAAACAAAGAGAATTTGCTTTTCGGACAATAATCGCTGGCAATAAAAATGATTTGAGAGGATTATTATTTTCATTTGAAAAAGGTTTCGTTTATTATATCCCGATTATTTTTGAAGACAAAGAGCAAAGTTTATTTAATCTAACCACCCCGGTCCCTCTTGTCAGGAGGGGGAATAATCTTGTCAGGGAGGAAAGTAACTCCCCCCCTGATAAGGGGGGGTTGGGGGGGGTTCTTGAAAAAGTAAAACCGATTCTGGAAAGTGAAAATTACAAAAAAACGGGATATTTTTTAAAGCGCGATATCAAAACGCTTCAGGATAATAATATAAATATAAAAGGACTGAATTTTGACATATTAATTGCTACATATCTGTTAAATCCGGGGAAAAGAGATTATAGCGAGGATAAGATTATTTTTGATTATTTGGGGTATAGAAATGACGATATATCTCTCATCCCGATTCTTTCTCAAAGGGAGAAAGCGCGCAATTCGTCGGAGTTCTCTTCTAAGAGATTCCAGCGAGGCGAGAACGAAGAATTTCTAAATAAAAAGGAAATAGAAGAAAAAATAAAACATACCAACGAGATTGTGGAATTCAGCCATTTTTTTGAATTACGCGAAAAATTGGAGGGAGATTTAAAAAGAGTGGGAATGGAAAATTTGTTTTATAAAATTGAAATGCCTCTCATTAAAATTTTAGCCAAGATAGAAGCGAGCGGAGTGAAATTGGATGTTGAACTTCTTAAAATTCTCTCTCTGGAACTCAAAGAAAAGATTTTGGAACTTAGCGAAAAAATATACAAGCTTGCCGGTGACAATAATTTTAATATAAATTCTTCCCAGCAGCTTTCGCGTGTTTTGTTTGAGAAAATGAAATTACCTGTGGACAATATAAAAAAAACTCAAACCGGATATTCAGTCGCGGCGTCAGAACTGAATAAATTAAAAGATCAGCATATCATCATAATTTTTATTTCTGAATATAAGGAGCTTGTGAAACTGAAAAATACTTATGTTGATGTTTTGCCGAAACTTATTAGCAAAAAAACTGGACGGTTGCATACGACATTTCATCAAGCAATAACGGCCACTGGGCGGCTTTCTTCGTCTGATCCGAATTTGCAAAATATTCCAATCAGAACAGAGGTTGGGAAAAAGATTAGAAAAGCGTTTATTGCCGAATTGGGAAGAAAACTTTTGTCGGCTGACTATTCGCAGATTGAGTTGCGGATTATAGCGATGATTGCGGATGACAAAAAAATGAAAGAGATTTTTAATAAAGATTTGGATATTCACATTGCGACGGCTGGAGAAGTTAATCAAATCCCTATTGAAAAGGTGACTTCCGAAATGCGTCGCGCGGCAAAAGCGCTGAATTTTGGAGTAATCTATGGAATGAGCGTTTTTGGATTCGCACAATCAGCCGGAATTGAAAGAAACAAAGCTAAAGAATTTATAGAGGATTATATGAAAAAGTTTTCAGGTGTGGCAGAATATATTGAGAGGTCAAAGAAGGACGCGAAAGAAAAAGGTTATGCCGAAACATTATTTGGACGCCGAAGATATCTGCCGGAACTTAATTCCTCAAACACGATGATCAAGAATTCGGCTGAGCGAATGGCTATTAATATGCCAATTCAGGGAACAGCGGCTGATATTATGAAGATCGCGATGATCAAAATTGACAAATGGATGAAAAATTATAATAATAAGAACGAGGACGCTGTCAGATTGCTTCTTCAAGTGCACGATGAATTGCTTTTTTCTGTCAAAGAAAATGATGTTAATAAAATGGTTTTAGAAATAAAAGATGTTATGGAGAATGGACATTTGGAAATTGACGGCAAAAAAGTTGATTTTTCGGTGCCGATCAAAGTTGATTTGAAAATAGGAGAAAATTGGGAGGAGATGAAAAAAAATTAGGAATATAATTAAATTATTGAAGGCGAGCAAGCGCTTATTCGTCTTCAATAATTTAATTAATAAAAAATAAAAAATGAAAAAAAATATAAGTTTATTTCTTGCCGTTTTAGTGTTTTTAATAATCGGTATTAGCGTAAGACAAATTATTTTACGGCAATCCAATGCTGTTGTCCAAGCTGCTTCATCGCAGAATTGCTTATTTTTTGGCGAAGGATGTCCTCATTGTGCCAAAGTAAGCAAATATTTTCAGGAAAATGGCATTCTGGAAAAATATGATATTGAAGAAAAAAATATTCATGGTGATAGTGAATGCGCTTTAGAATTTAATAGAATTTGTCAAAATCATGGTATTCCTTTGAAGGAGCGAGGGATCCCAATGCTTTATTTTGAAGGGCAATGTTTGATGGGTGATAAACCGATCATTGATTTCTTTGAAAATATGGAATTTCAAGATTTGGAAAATAATAATTCGGAGAATGAGCAAAATGGCAATTCGGGGCTAGATATTAGTATCCCTGTTGTTATTAGCGGTGCTTTGGTTGACGCTATAAATCCTTGCGCTTTTGCTGTTTTAATTATTTTGCTAACTGCCATTCTAATCACCGGCGATCGCAAAAGATCGCTTTGGGCGGGATTGGCATTTTCTTCGTCAATATTTATTTCATATTATTTAATGGGGCTTGGTCTGTACAGTGCTATTGCCAGTGCCGGTCTTCCCTTTCTTTTTATGAAAATTATTGGTGCTTTGGCGATTGTTGTCGGATTGTTTAATCTAAAAGATTATTTTTGGTACGGCAAAGGATTTGTAATGGAAGTGCCGATAAGCTGGCGACCAAGAATGAAAAAAATAATTAAGTCTACCACATCTCCCGTCGGAGCGTTCTTTATCGGTTTTTTAATCAGTTTGTTCTTGCTTCCTTGCACTTCCGGTCCTTATATCATTGTCTTGGGAATGCTTGGGAATACGGCTACTTTTTATACTGCCGCTTGGATGCTTTTGCTCTACAATTTAATTTTTATTTCCCCAATGATTATTATTACTCTGGCAGTTTACAAAGGACTTGATCCGAAAGGGCTGGAAGAAACCAGAAAAAAGAAAATAAGATTATTGCATTTGATTGCCGGGCTGATTATGATTGGAATGGGAATAGTGATTTTATTGTGATTTATATAAAAATATATGCCTAATCTGAAATTTCCAAAAAACTTTCTCTGGGGCGCGGCAGTTTCGTCGTATCAGGTTGAGGGTGGGATTGAAAATTGCGACTGGTCAAAAGATTTTCCAGCAGGGCGAGCGTGTGATTATTATAATCAATATGAAAAATATTTTGATCTGGCAAATGAATTAAATCATAATACTCATCGTTTTTCGTTGGAATGGTCGCGGATTGAACCGGAAGAGGGAAGATTTAATCACAAAGAAATTGAGCGCTACAGAAAAATATTATTAGCCCTGAAAGAAAGAAACATAAAATCAATGGTGACGATTTGGCATTTTACTTCACCGATTTGGTTTGCTGAAAAAGGCGGATGGCAAAACAGAAAATCCGCTAGCTATTTTGAAAATTACACAAAATTCGTTGCGGAAAAACTTGGCGATTTAGTTGATTTTTGGGTGACTATAAACGAACCGATGATCTATTTATCGGAGGCGTATATTGCGGGAAGATTTCCGCCACAAAAAAAGAATATTTTTTTAACGCCTCTTGTTTTTTTAAATTTTCTCAGAGCTCACAAAAAAGCGTATCAAGCAATACATAATTTTAATAAAAACGCGAAAGTCGGTCTTGCGCAAAATTATTCTTTTGTTGATCCTGACAACAAAAAGTCTTTTCTAAATCGCACGGTGGCAAATATTTTTAACTTTATACGGAATAGATTATTCTTAGTTTGTGTTAAAGATAAGCAAGATTTTCTCGGTGTAAATTACTATTTTCACGATTGTATAAAAATCACATCTAAATTTCCGTTTCTGAAAATAGAAAACGAAAACAAAAAAGTCTCTGACCTTGGTTGGGAAATATTCCCCAAAGGAATTTATTATGTGTTGAAAGATCTGCAAAAATATAATCTGCCGATTTATATTGCGGAAAACGGATTGGCGGACGCGGAAGATAAAAACCGCACGGAATTTATCAAAAAGCATCTGAAATATATTCACAAAGCGATAAGTGAGGGTGTAGATGTAAAAGGATATTTGCATTGGTCATTGCTTGATAATTTTGAATGGGTAGACGGATTTAAACCAAGGTTTGGATTGACTGAGATGGATTATGAGAAGATGGAGATAAGGGTTAGAAAGAGCGCGAGGGAATATGCGAGAATTTGTGGGGAGAATGGTTTATCGTTCTGAAAAATATGTCATTCTGAACTTGTTTCAGAATCTGCTTTATTCTATGTCTAGTCAAATCTATAAATCATAAATTGTTTGAATAAGTTGGAGGTGTGTTGGTTTCAAGTTGTATTTGAAACCATAATGCACTAATTTTCTGTTAGTGCATTGAGATTTGGAGTACCAACAAAAAAAGTATAGTGTAAATAGTACAAGTCAAAATCGAAAAGAACAAAGATTCTAAAACAAGTTTAGAATGACAAGTTCCTTGAACTAGTTATGAACTTGTTTAAATGTTAACTTGTTTAAATGTTAGAATGATATGTCTTGGATCATTATCACAATTCTTGCCCATTTTCTCAACGCGGTTGTTTCAATTATAGACAAACATCTTGTTTCCAACACGGTCCTTCGTCCGGTGGCTTATACTTTTTATTCCAGTATTTCCCAAATTCTTTTTTTAGCCGCTATTCCTATTTTCGGCTTTACTTTTCCTGGAACGAAGTATTTGGTTTTCGGTGTTTTAATTGGTGCTCTATTTGTTTTGGCTCTTCTTGTTTTTTATAGAGCGATAAAATTAAGCGAGACATCAAGAGTCATTCCGATTGTCGGCGGATCTGTTCCAACATTCACTTTCTGTTTGTCTTATTTATTTTTGGGTGAACGATTGATTTTTGAACAGATTATTGCATTCGTTTTATTTGTTCTTGGCGGGATGTTGATGTCTTCAAAATTTGAGAAGGGAAAGCATATTATCATCAAGGGGTTTTATTTTGCGATCTTAGCAGGATTTCTTTTTGCGATTTATTACACTTCAACAAAATTTTTGTTTCTAAACATGCCGTTTTTTGACGGATTTATTCTTTTGCAATTTGGTGGATTTTTGGGAGCGTTGGCGCTTCTCATATCTTCTCAAAACAGAAAGATAATATTTTCCACTCCGCAGACAATCAAAAAAAAGACAGCATATCTTTTTGTTCCGAATAAGATCTTAGCCGCCATTGCTGCCGTGATGATTTTCTACGCGATTTCCATAGAAAAAAGCAGTGTCTCTGTCATAAATTCTTTGCAAGCATCACAATATGTTTTTCTCCTGATCTTCGCGTTCATTCTTTCCAAAAAACTTCCTAATTTATACAAGGAGCAAATTGGGAAAGAAGTGATTATAAAAAAATTGCTGGCGATTGGATTGATCGGAGTGGGGTTGGTTTTGCTGGTGGGGTAATATTTTTTATAAAGGAAATTAAGTGGAAGTCGAAGGCGTTTGTTCCCCCTTTTATAAAAGGGGGAACAAACGCCTTCGACTTCCTTATTCTAATTCCCTTTTATTAAAAGGGAATTAGAATTTTTTCAAAATTATAAAAAAAGACCGTTTTCAAAAAAAAGAAAATTTCTGAAATCGGTCGTTAGTTCTTTCATTACTAAACTTATGTCAATAATAAAAAAACGCAGAAAAAATCCGAGAAAGAAGATTTTAATAATCGTAATTTTTTTTGCTGTTATTATTTTAACAATTTATTTTGTTTTTATTCCCAGAAGAGAAGATGTTCAATATGGCGTGACATTCAACAAGACATTCGCGGAGTATTTGGGATTGGATTGGAAAGAAACATATCTTGCCATTTTAGACGACGCCGGCGTGAAGCGGGTTCGCTTGTCTTCTTATTGGATGGAGGTTGAGCCACAGAAAGATGTATATTTATTTGATGACTTAGATTGGCAAATTGAAGAGGCGGAAAAACGCGATGTGAAAATGATTATTGTCTTGGGGCAAAAACAACCGAGATGGCCGGAATGTCATATTCCGAGATGGGCGGGAGAACTGAAAGAAAAGGAAAGGCAGGAAGAACTTTTGGAAATAATAGAAAAAATTGTAGAGCGCTACAAAGATAAGAAAAACATTACCGCCTGGCAAGTTGAAAATGAACCGTTTCTGCCTTTTGGGGAATGCCCGAAGCTGGACAAAGATTTTTTGGATAGGGAAATTGATTTGGTTCATTCTCTTGATAGCCGTCCGATCATAATTTCAGACAGCGGTGAGCTTGGCACTTGGTATAATGCGGCGGGAAGAGCTGATATTCTGGGAACGACTTTATATCGGATTGTCTGGGATAAACATTTTGGGTATGTTCACTATCCGGTTGCTTCAATCAGCTACAGAATAAAAGCGGCAATCATTATGTATGTTACCGGTGTGGATAAAGTAATTATTGTAGAATTGCAAGCAGAGCCATGGGGTCCAGAGGCGATATTGGATACTCCGCTTGATGAGCAGTTTAAATCAATGAGTCTCGAACAGTTTCGCGAAAATATAGAATATGTCAGAAAGATAGAATTTTCTGAAGCATATCTTTGGGGCGCGGAATGGTGGTACTGGTTAAAAACGGAAAAAGGCGATGATAGGATCTGGGAAGAGGCGAAGGAGGTTTTTTAAAGAGAATAAATATATTAGGATTTACGCGTTTGCCCATTGTTATTCTTGTAGATGTTATGTAATTCACTAATAAACTTTGTTATTCCGACTGGAGCGAATGAGGTGCGAATGAGCGGAATGGAGGAATCGCTCTTAAAAAAAATACTTCCCTAATAAACATTTTGTGAGATTGAGAGGGATCTCTCGGTTCCACTCCACTCGGGATGACAAAAGAGAGAATTTAAATTTTTTATTAATATTATTCTGTTAGTGAATTATCTAACTTCTACAATTCCTGCCGGAGTTTATGCTGAATTTAGTTCAGTGCAGGAATGACAGTAAACGCGTAAATCCCAAGAATACAAGTTTGATATAATATTAAATATTTGGTAGAATACAACTATAGGGTTGTTTGAAGCTTTAAGTTATAAATAAAAAATTTAAAAATAACTATAATGATCCAGTTACGAAAAGATTATATTCTTAATCGTTGGAGCTATATTGCTGCTGAACGCGGAAAGAGGCCAAAGCAGGTTAAGGAAAATAAAACAGATGATAAAAAAGATGGTAAAAAAAACATTTGCTATTTTTGTCCTGGAAATGAGCATCTGACTCCGCCGGAAATTGGCAGGATAGGTGACAAGAACAAATGGGAGATAAGATGGTTTCCAAATAAGTTTCCGGCTGTTGAGAAAAATTTAAAAAAAGAAATTGTAACAAACGATGAATACTACACTGGCGGGGAAGCGTTTGGATATCATGAAATTATTGCTGAGACGCCGGATCACAAAAAACAGCTGGCGGATCTAAATGTGGAAGAGATAGAGAAAATATTAAAAGTATATTCACTGAGAATGGTAGATCTAAGTGCGAAGGACGGGATAAAATATGTCCAGATTTTCAAAAATAGCGGCGCGGAAGGAGGAGCGTCGCTTGCTCACTCCCACAGTCAAATTGTTGCCACGAATATTATTCCAAGTTTGGTTCGGGAAAAGGTTGAGGCTGTCAAAAAATATGAAGATTGTCCATATTGCAGTATAATAAAAAAAGAAGAGAAAAGCGAGCGGTTCATTTATGCCAATGATGATTTTGTTTGTTTCACACCGTACGCGCCAAGATTTAATTATGAAGCGTGGATCTTTCCAAAGAAACATTATAGAAATATAACTGAAATGAAAGAAAATGAATTCAGGAGTTTGGCTGAAGTGTTTCAAATAATTCTGTCAAAACTTGGCGGAATAAATGCACCGTATAATTTTTATCTTCACTATGCGCCAGTCGGGGAAGATCTGCATTTTCATTTTGTCATCGCGCCACGGATAAATATCTGGGCGGGGTTTGAGCTGGCAACGGACGCTTTTGTCGTTAAAATCTCTCCCGAGGATGCGGCGGAGTTTTATTGGGAAGATTAAGGAAGCCGAAGACGTTTATTCCCCCTTTTTTAAAGGGGGAATAAACGTCTTCGGCTTCCTTACCTCAACTTCTTTTCATAAAAAGAATTTTTTTATTTTAATATCTAATCTAAAACCATGCAAAACGAAATGCAAAACAAACCAAAACAAACGATCTCTTTTCCAAATTTGCCAAGTATTATAATCGTTGTCATTTTTATTGTTGGCATTGGCGCTGTTTTTGGATTGTTGGGATATTTGGTTTCCGGGATTAAGGAAAATGTAACTCCTGTCGCGCAGAAGCCGTCCGTAAAAGTTACGGATGAATATTTCGGAAATGATTTTATTCAAGTTAAACTGCCACAAAAAAACGCAACGATAAAAAATCCAATTCTAATTTCAGGGAAAGCGAATGTTGATGAAGCGAATGTTAGGGTAAAAATAACAGACAACAATGAAAATATTTTAGTTGATACTTTTATAACCGCTGATGGCTGGATGGACAAGTTATATCCTTTTGAAAAAGAATTAACTTATCAAACACCGCAAACAAAAAACGGTTTGATAGAAATTTTTGAAGAAAGCGCGAGAGATGGAAGTGAGATTTATAAAGTTGAGGTGCCGGTGGTTTTTGAGAAATATGAAGATGCTTTTTCAGATTGGAAAGTTTATCGAAATGAGGAGTATGGATTTGAAATGAAGTATCCTGAGAATGTTGTTTTTCAAGGAGAATATCCTAAACAAGAAGGAGCTGGTGGTTATTTGCGTAAGTTCGTGTTTAGCTTTAGTTCGTTAAGTGGCGGAATTAATATAAGTGTATTGGATAAAACATATAAATATCTTTATACAATATATGGTGATGATTATAAAGAAATAAAAATAGATGGATATGACGCAAGACAATATAAAGGGGAAGATAAATATTTTTACAATATCGTTGCTGTACATGATAATAATTATGGATATTTTATAGAACATCAAGATTGGAGCAAGAGTCCAGATGAGCAACAAAAACAACTATATAACCAAATGCTTTCCACTTTCAAATTTATAGATTAAATTTGACAAATAGCATAATTTAGTGTAATATATGAAGTATATTTCAAGAATTAAGCTAAATCTATGAACTATGAACTATGAACTATGAACTATGAACTATGAACTATGAACTATGAACTATGAACTATGAACTATGAACCAAAAATTTTACCAAGAATATTACAAAGTCAAATAGAGGAAAGTCTTTTTAAGGGCAAGATTATTATTCTTTATGGAGCAAGACATGTTGGTAAGACTACTTTATGCAAGGAAATTTTAAAAAAGTATCCGCAAAATAACAAGTATATTAATTGTGAATTGTTGCAGAATAAAACAGCGTTAGAAACAACTAATGATGAAAAGTTAAAAGATTTCTTAGGAAGCGCTAAATTAGTAATTTTAGACGAGGCGCAAAAAATAAAAGACATTGGTTTGGTTTTAAAAATCATCGCAGATACTTTTCCTGAAACTCAAATTATTGCAACAGGTTCATCAAGTTTTGAATTGGCAAATAAAACTTCCGAATCTCTTACTGGCAGGGCGAGAAGATATTTACTTTATCCTTTTTCAGTTCAAGAAATAAGACAAGAAGAAGATTTATTTGATTTAAACGCTAAATTGGAAAATATTCTTCGCTTTGGAACATACCCTAGCGTGTTTGGCTGTTCAGAAGACGAAGCAACAGAAGAATTGCTGGAAATCGCCAGTAATTATTTGTATAAAGACATTTTGGAATTTAGCGGATTAAGAAAACCAGACTTAATTTTAAATTTATTGAAAGCTTTGTCATTGCAATTGGGAAATGAAATTTCAGCATCGGAATTAGCGAATTTGCTTAATCAAAACAGTCACACTATTGAAAATTATTTAACATTACTAGAGCAATCTTTTATTATTTTTAGAATTAGATCTTTTAGTAGAAATTTAAGAAAGGAGATTGGTAAAAATTATAAAGTTTATTTTTATGATTTGGGGATTAGAAACAGTTTAATTCAAAATTTTAATCAACTTGATTTAAGAAATGATATTGGCGCTTTGTGGGAAAATTTTTGCGTTTTGGAAAGAATAAAATGCAATAGCAATAATCGTATTTTTGCGAATTATTATTTCTGGCGGACTTATGATCAAAAAGAGATTGATTTTGTTGAAGAACGCGGCGGAAAGCTATTTGGTTATGAAATTAAATGGGGAAATAAAAAGTGTAAAGAACCGAAATTGTGGAAAGAGACTTATCCCAATGCTGAATTCAAAATAATTAACGGAGATAATTATTTAGATTTTATTTTATAATAAAAATAAAAAATTATGTCAAACCAAATACAAAATTTGAATCAAAATTCAGAGCAGGGACAAAATCAAAATAATCAAAAGACATTTTTGTCTTCTTTAACTGCTAAAATTATTTTAGCGCTGATTATTTTTGCTGGCTCAGCAATTATAATTATCAGCGGAACAAAGTTTATTACTGAGAATTACAAAACACAAAATAATAATAAAACAGTTGATCAAAAAGGAAATGAATTTTACTGCGAAATTGATAGTGACTGCGTACCTACTACTCTTGAATGCGGAGAATGCTCAGATAATACGATAGCGATAAATAAAAAATATCTTGAAAAGTATCAAAAAAACTGGCACTGGTAACCGATTAGGTGCTTGAGAATCTTGATTTTAAGCTAAGGTTATTATAAACTAAGGATGGTTTTACTTTAGAAAGTAAAAACGGTTAA
>Ga0164318_10000641_pt1 | contig 27886 bp, 30 predicted proteins | sample GuaBasSedimGuay9_FD_113734 | JGI IMG/M metagenome (GOLD analysis project Ga0164318, IMG submission 113734) | Subseafloor sediment microbial communities from Guaymas Basin, Gulf of California, Mexico - Guay9, Core 4571-4, 0-3 cm | ecosystem: Environmental > Aquatic > Marine > Hydrothermal vents...
TCTAAGGAAGAAGAATTACCTAAAGGTAATTTTGACAACGTAGAAGACGACTTACCATTTTAATAAAGGAGGATGTTATGGCAAGAGTACCGTATAAAGGGAACCGTAGAGGTAGACGTAAAAGATGTTATTTTACTGATAATAAAATAAGTTATATAGATTTTAAAGATTACGAATTATTAAAGAAATTTATATCTGATAGAGGAAAAATTTTACCTAGACGAGTTACTGGAACTAAAGCATATTATCAAAAACATTTAGCTAGAGCAATTAAACGTGCACGTTTTATGGCTTTACTACCATATGTAAAAGAATAATAATATGGGCTCTTTTGAGCCCTTTTTATTATAATATTAGCATAAAAAAGAAGATATAATATTTAGAATTTATATTATAATAAAAACGAATTTCATTATTACCAACAAGTTTTAAAAATATTATTTTTGTGATATAATTATCTTAATTAATCTGAAAGGGGTATATTATGAATAAGCCCATTCAAAATAAGTTAATCATCGTTATAATAAGTTATTTATTACTCATTGTTATAGGATTATTTTTTATTCTCAATCATTTACCAAATGAGTATTATTGGTTTTATAATATAATATTAACAGTATTATTAGGGTTATATATTTTGTTTATACTCATATCTAAAGGAAACAAAAACCGCATTCATGACTTGGAAAATAAAATTAGAGATTTGGGCAAAATAAATAAGCAAAAAATTAATAGTGAAGATATCGCATTAAATTACCTTCCTGTTGGAATAATCTTATATGACCGTGAATCAAATATTGTTTATTCAAACTCTCAAGCTAAAGAGTATTTTTCTAATGTTCTTGTGGGAAGGAATTTACAAGTTATCAGTAAAGATTTATTTGAAAATGTTGAAAAAAGACTTGGTAAATTCATCTTAAATATATATGATCGAAAATATGATGTTATTCATTATCCAAAAAATAAGACTATATATTTATTTGAAGTTACCAACAGAGAAATAATAAAGGAAAAATATCAAAAATATACAGATGCAATTGGGATATTAAAACTTGATAATTTTAACGACGCCACTGAAGACTTAGATTTTCAAGATAAGGCTAATATTCAAGGGCTTTTATTAGGGGCTATTGATAATTGGTGTAATAGAAATAATATATATTTCACTAATATAAAGCCTGAGAAAGCGGTGTTATTTTTAAACAAATACCAATTAGATGAAATAATTAAAACAAGATTTGATATCATAAATACAATATCAGACATATCTAAAAACAATGATATACATATTACTTTATCTATAGGTATAGCTTGTTTTGAAAGCGATGCTAGATCACTTGGCGAAGCAGCTGAAGAAGCATTATCTTTGGCCGAAAATAGAGGTGGAGATCAAGCTGTTGTTAATTTAAAGAATCAACCTCTTAAGTTTTATGGTGGCAAAACTAATACAGCTGAAAAACGCAGTAGAATAACTGCTAAAGTTAATTCTAGGGCTTTAGCTGACTTTATTGATAATTCTAAAAATGTATTTATTATGCCTCATACCACAACTGATGTTGATGCTTTAGGATCAGCTATCGGTTTATTAGAAATGGTTTTGGCGAAAAATAAAGTTGGTAAAATTGTTATAGATTTTGATAATATCGATCAAACATGTCAAAAAGTAATTAATATGTTAAATCAAGAATATATAAAATTATTAGACTACTTAATTGACCCTGATGATGCATTAGAACAAATTTCACAAGATTCATTGCTTATTATTGTGGATCATCATTCGACTGTTCAATCAGTAGAGCCTAAATTAACTGAGAAAACTAAACATATTATAATTATTGACCACCATAGAAGAATAGATAATATTTTGTCGGATGTATTAATGAATTATATAGAACCTTATGCATCAAGTTCCGCAGAACTAGTTACTGAACTTATCGATTTATTTGATGAACCTGTTAATATAGATCCTTTTGAAGCGACTATTATGCTAGCCGGTATGATAATTGATACAAATAATTTTTCATATCGTACAGGAATCAGAACATTCGAAGCTGCAGCTAGATTGAGACGATTTGGAGCTAATCCATTTAAAGCTAAACTCATGTTAAGAGAATCATTGGATGATATAAGAACTAAGACTAATTTAATTAATAAAGCGAAAATAATATCTAATCATTTTGCTATAGCCACTTTACCAAAAGAAGAATTAACAGATAGAGTGCAACTTGCAATTACCGCTGATGAATTGCTAAAGATAGATGATATAATAGCTGCGTTTGCGATTGGAAATATAGACGATGAAACTGTGGGAATTTCTGCTAGATCAGTAGATAAATTTAATGTTTCCATAGTTATGGAAGAATTTGGTGGTGGGGGTCATTTAAACAATGCCGCTGCTCAAGTTAAGAATTTAACTATTGTTGAAATTGCTTCTAAGATAGAAAAAATAATACAAGAGACATATAAGGAGGAAACCAGTATGAAAGTCATTCTTATTAAAGATATAAGAGGTAAAGGCAAAAAAGGTGATATAATCGAAGTTGCCACTGGTTATGGTAATTATCTTTTAACTTCAAAAAGTGCAATAGCTGCTAATAGCGCTAATATAAAAGCGTTAGAAGCAGAAAAAGAAAAGGAATTAATTGATGCTCAAAAAGATATTGAAAATGCAAAAAAATTAAAAGAAAAAATAGAAAAAAGTCCAATTAAAATTTATGTTAAAATTGGTGAATCAGGAAAATTATTTGGATCTATTAATACAAAACAAATAGCTGATGAATTGAAAAAGACATATAAAATTAATATTGATAAAAGAAAGATTGATTTAAAAGATAATATTCATTCTCTAGGTTCATATGAAGTGAATATTAAGCTTCATAAGGATGTTGTAGGGGTTATTAAATTACAAGTTTTAGAAGAAGAATAATATTTGGAGGAAGTTATGAATCAAATACCAGCCAATATAGAAGCAGAACAAGCAGTTTTAGGTACTATATTTTTTGAAAATTATATGATGAAAACAATCGTTGATAAGTTAAACGATTCAGATTTCTATTATCCTAGTCATAAAATCATCTTTCAAGTAATGAAAGATTTATATCATCAAGATATTTCAATTGATTATGTTACGGTAGTTAATCATTTAGAAAGCTCTAATCAGCTAAATAAGGTTGGAGGCGTTGAATATGTAACTCAATTAGCCAATGCAGTACCTTCTACTAGTAATTTTGACCACTATATTAATATCGTTAAAGATAAAGCTGTGCTTCGTAAATTACAAGAAGTAGTAAGCAAGATTTTAGAAGATTCTAAATCAGTTACCAATACTCCTGAATTTATTGATGATGTTGAGAAAAATATATTAAATGTTACAAAAGAACGTAGAGCATCAGATTTTGTAGATGTATCTGTAGTTGCTCATAATACTTTAGAAAAAATAGCAAAACAAGCTCAACATACATCAGATATAACTGGTTTAGATACAAAGTATTATGAATTAAATAAAGTCACTTTAGGATTACAACCATCTGATTTAATAATAATAGCTGCTAGACCTTCTGTAGGTAAAACTGCTTTTGCCTTAAATTTAGCTTTAAATATAGGGAAATTAAAAGAAAAACCAAATATTGCTTTTTTCTCTTTAGAAATGGGTGTTGAACAACTCGTAATGCGTTTGTTATCATGCCAAGCTCAAGTTGATAACACCTCAATGAGAAAAGGTAAATTGAGTTCTCAAGAGTGGGAAAAACTTCAACACGCTGTTAAAACATTAGAAGATACAAATATATATTTTGATGATTCAGGAACTGTAAAAGTAACTGAATTAAGAAGTAAATGTCGTAAATTAAAACAAGAAAATAAGTTAGATTTAATTATTATTGATTATTTACAACTTTTAAGCGGTTCTGGTCAATATCGAGGAAATAGAGTACAAGAAGTTTCTGAAATTAGTCGCGTTTTGAAAGAAACAGCTAGAGAATTGAAAGTACCTGTTATTGCATTATCACAGTTATCTCGTAATCTAGAAAGAAGAGAAAACAAACGTCCGATGATGGCCGATTTAAGAGAATCAGGTTCAATTGAACAAGATGCGGATATAATTGTGTTTTTATATAATCAAGGAGATGCAGAACAAGATGAATCTAAGAAAAATCAAGTAGAATTTATTGTGGCTAAAAACCGTTCTGGTATCACTTCAAGTTTTTCATTATTATTTAATAAAAATATGTCAAACTTTAATAATTTAAGACTAATGAAATAAAAAAGGACATTATATGTCCTTAATTTATGAGAGGTAAACTATGATTACAGATAGATTAGATCAAATAGAAACTAGATATAAAGAAATTGGAAAACTAATGGGAGATCCTTCGGTAGCTACAGATATTCAAAAAGTTACTAAATTAGCTAAGGAATATTCTTCTCTAGAAAAAACAGTTTCATTATATCGAAAATATAAAAATTTATTGAAACAAATAGATGGATTAAAAGAAATGGCTAAAGAAAAAGACCCAGAAATCCGCGAAATGGCAGAAATAGAATTACAGGATATCCATAACCAAATTCTAGAAATAGAAAAAGAACTTGAACTATTATTAGTCCCAAAAGATCCAAATGATGAAAAGAATGTTATTGTAGAAATCCGCGGTGCAGCTGGTGGAGATGAAGCTAATATATTTGCCGGAGATTTATATAGAATGTATCATAAATTCGCGGAATCAAAAGGTTGGAAAATTGAAGTTTTAAATGCAGAGCCTAAAGAAGCTGGAGGCTTTAGTCAAATTGAATTCATGATTAGTGGAGACTCAGTATATTCCTTATTAAAATATGAATCAGGAGTTCACAGAGTTCAAAGAGTACCTCAAACTGAATCAAGTGGACGAATTCACACATCAACTGCTACGGTTGTTGTTTTACCAGAAGCTGAAGAAATAGACTTTGAATTAAATATGGATGAAGTTAGGGTTGATACATTCAATTCTAGCGGCCCAGGAGGTCAATCTGTAAATACAACAAGGTCAGCCGTTAGGGTTACTCATTTACCTACAAATACAGTGGCGCAGTGTCAAGATGGTAAGAGTCAACACGAGAACAAAGCTTCTGCTTTAAAAATACTTCGCGCAAGACTTTACGATAAACTCTTACAAGAAAAACTAAAAAAAGAAGGCGAAGCTCGTAAATCTAAAATTGGGTCTGGAGATCGTTCAGAAAAAATAAGAACTTATAATTATCCACAAAATAGAATTACAGATCATAGAATTGGCTTTACCATTCAACAACTTGATAGAGTTATTGATGGAAGATTAGATCCTATTATAGAAGCTTTAGTTACCGAAGAGCAAAAAAGGAAATTAGAATTAAAATGATTACTTATAAAAAAGCATTAAAAGAAGCTAACAAAATTTTAAGAAAGAATAAAAAAGAGTCTAGTGCAGCTAAATTATTATTGCTGCATTTTTCTAGTTTATCTCCAACTGATTTATACTTAATGTATGAAAAAGAAATGCCAAAAGATAGCTATAATAAATTTATTGAAGCCGTAAGACTTCACGCAGAAAAAAATATACCCGTTCAACATATTATGGGTTTTGTGTATTTTTACGGTTATAAATTCATTGTAAATGATAAGGTTTTAATACCTAGATTTGAAACTGAAGAATTAGTTGCTAATGTTCTTATTTTATATGATAAATATTTTGCGAATAAAGATGTACAATTATTAGATGTAGGTACAGGATCAGGATGTTTAGCAATTACATTACAAATTGAAGAATCTAAGTATATAAAAGTATTCGCTACTGACATAAGTGAGGAAGCTTTAGATGTAGCTAGACAAAACGCTAATAATTTAAATGCATCAGTTACTTTTTTAAAAGGAAATATGTTAGAGCCTGTAAAAGATAAAAAAATTGACATTTTAGTATCTAATCCACCATATATTCCAGAGAAGGAAGAAGTAGATGAAATTATCATTAACAATGAACCTCATGTTGCATTATTTGGTGGGGAAGATGGATTGAAATTTTATCGAGAAATATTATCTAATGCTTCAAGTATTTTAAACCCACAATCTATTATAGCTTTTGAACACGGATATGATAAGGCCAAAGATTTACAATCTATTGCAAAAATATATTTTCCAAATGCATATATTTATACATTAAAAGATATGCAAAATAAAGATAGAATGACTTTTATTATTAATGGATTTTCAAATTAAGTTAGAAGAATCTAAAAAAATAGATTCTTTTTTTTAAAACTTAATAATATATATATATTATTATAAAAATTATGCTTGTTTTTTCAAATAAAAACTGTTGACAATTTTAAGAAAATGTATATATTATTATAATGAAATGAGGCATAAAATGAGTAAAAAACTAGTTATTGTTGAATCACCAGCAAAATCAAAAACAATTGCACAATATTTAGGAGAGGATTATCAAGTCTATTCCTCTATTGGACATATCCGCGATCTAGCTATAACAGGACCTGGTGGGTTGGGTGTAGATGTTAAAAATAATTTCAAACCAAAATATGTTGTATTACCCGACAAAAAAAAGGTAATATATAATTTAAATAAAGCTCTAAAAGAAAGTGATGAATTATTTTTAGCAACTGACCCTGATAGAGAAGGTGAAGCTATATCTTGGCATTTAAGTGAAACATTGAATATTAAAGATCAAAAAGTTCACAGAGTTGTCTTTAATGAAATAACTAGAGATGCTATCCAAAAAGCATTTTCTAGTCCAGGAGAAATCAATAGAGATTTAGTTAATTCTCAAGAAACAAGAAGAATATTAGACCGCATTATTGGTTTTAAACTATCTAATCTACTTCAATCAAAAATAAAGTCAAAATCAGCTGGTCGTGTTCAATCTGCTGTTTTAAAGTTGATTGTTGACAGAGAAAAGGAAATAGAAGAATTTAATATTGAAGAATACTATGAAATTTATGCTTTGTTTAAAGAACATGAAGCGAAACTAATAGAGATAAATAATAAAAAGCCTAAAATATCTACTCAAAAAGAAGCCGAAGAGATTATTAATTCTCTTGATGAACTATATAAAGTTGAGTCAATAACTTCTAAAGTGAATACTATCAATCCTAAACCTGCATTTATAACATCTACTTTACAAAGATTAGCTTCAACTAAATATGGTTTTTCTCCAACAAAAACAATGAGTTTAGCTCAATCTTTATATGAAGGAAAAGATATAGGAAATGAAACAGTTGGATTGATTACCTATATGCGTACAGATTCTACTAGATTATCAAGTTCATTTATTTCGGAGGTTAAGGAATACGTAACTAATGAATTTGGAACGAAATACTTTGGAAATTTCCGCAAGTCAAAACAAAATAAAAATGTTCAAGATGCACATGAAGCTATTCGTCCAACAAGTATTTATAGAACGCCTAAAATGATAAAAAAATATTTAACAGCTCAAGAATATAAAATTTATAGTTTAATATATGTTAGAGCTATGGCTTCTTTAATGAAAGCTAAAAAAACTGAAACCACTTCGATGTTTTTAAAGAACGGAAATACAAAGTTTAAAATAAGTAGTACAAAAGAATTATTTGATGGATATTTAAAAATATATAAATTATATGAATCAATAGATAAAGAAATATTTTTAGATCTTTCTAAATATAAAGAAGGAAATTCTTTAAAAGCTAAAGAAGTGTTTTACAAACAATTATTTACTACGCCACCAGCTAGATATACTGAATCCTCTCTTATTAAAAAAATGGAAGATTTAGGTATAGGAAGGCCTTCGACTTATGCACAAACTATTCAAACAATTAAAAAGCGTAAATATGTTGAATATAAGGAAAAGAAATTTTATCCAACTGAACAAGGGAAATTAACTATTAAAAAATTAGATGAATTTTTCCACGAATTTATTGGGCCTAATTATTCAAAAAACATGGAAGTTTTATTAGATAAAATTGCAGTTGGAGAAGACCAACGTGATAGAGTTCTTAAAGATTTCTATGATTATTTTATGCCATTAATTAATAACGCCGTAAAAAATATGACAAAGATAAAACCTAAAGAAACAGGTGAACTTTGTCCGGTATGTGGATCCCCAATGGTTTATAGGCAAGGAAGATACGGAGAATTTGAAGCTTGTTCAAATTATCCTAAATGTAAATACATCAAACCTAATGACAACAAACCTAAAACTGAGGTGTTTGATACTTTAGTAAAATGTCCTGAATGTGAAGGGGCAACTCTTGTAGTAAGAGTTGCCAAAAAAGGAAAAAATAAAGGCAAGAAATTTTTAGCTGCTTCAACGTTTCCTAAATGCAAATATATTTCTCCTTTAAAGGTCACGGATGAATTTTGTCCTAAGTGTGGAAATGTTGTGGTTGAGAATGAAAAACATGAGATTTATTGTATAAATCCAGACTGTGATTATCACAAATAAATCTTCACAAAAACATCAATTGACACTTTTATATACTTATGTTATTATGATAACGCAACGCAAGTTGCATTTCCCTGAAAGTGTTATTATAACACTTACCCTTCCTAAATTCGCTTCTATAATAAGAAGCGAATTTTTTTATAAATTTAGTAAAATTATGATATAATACAATATGAATTTAAGGCGGTGAGAATCATGGGTTTATTTCAAAGATTCTTTCAAAATCAAGAAAAAAAACGTAAAGCGGAAAAATATAAAATTGGCATGATGAAAACGAGGACAGGGTCCTTGTCTTCTTTGAAAGATATTTTAACAAAATCAAAGTCTATAGATGAAGACTTATTTTCTAAACTAGAAGAAATATTTATAATGTCTGATATTGGTATAGATACAGTAATTGAGTTTATTGATGGTTTACGTGATATTGTAAAAAAAGAGAATATTCAAAATCCCTTACAATTAGAAAATTTAATTGTTGACAAAATGTTTGAATTATATTTGAAAGATGAGATTATTAATACTAACATAAGATATAATCCCAATGGATTAACTATAATTCTTTTTGTTGGAGTAAATGGTACTGGAAAAACTACAACCATCGGTAAACTTGCATATAAAATTAAAAATGAAGGAAAAACAGTGATGTTAGCTGCTGGAGATACTTTCCGTGCAGGAGCTATTAACCAATTAAAAGCTTTTGGTGAAAGAGTTGGAGTTTCTGTAGTATCTAAAGAAGCTGGCAGTGATCCAGCAAGTGTTATTTTTGAAGCGATTAATAAGGCGAAGAAAAATAAAATAGATGTTTTATTAATTGACACTGCAGGCCGTTTACAAAATAAGAAAAACTTAATGAATGAATTGAGTAAGATAAATAGAATAATTAAAAGAGAAAATAATAGCGAAGTTTTCGAAACATATTTAGTTATAGATGCAACAACAGGACAAAATGGATTATCTCAAGCTAAGATTTTTTCAGAGGCAACTGATGTAACTGGAATTATATTAACTAAATTAGATGGAACAGCTAAAGGTGGAATTGTACTTGCGATTCGCAATAAACTTGGTATTCCAATATCCTTTGTTGGTTTGGGTGAGAAATTAGAAGATTTAGAATATTTTGATATAGAAAACTATATATATGGATTATTCGCAGACTTTTTTTGATAGGGGAATATTATGAAATTAGAAGATAAAATAAGAATGAATTCCTTGTATGACATATATGGGAAACTATTAACAGAAAAACAAAGAATGTATTATGAATATTATTATTTAAGTGATTATTCATTATCAGAGATCTCAGAAATACTTTCTGTTAGTAGAAACGCTGTTCATATGCAATTAAAAAATGTGGTAAATCATTTAGAAAATTATGAAAAAACATTAAAAATGCTTGAAAAGAAAAAAAAGATTAATTCTTTAATCAATCAAATTGAGAAAAAAAAGATTTCATTAGAAAATATAAAAAAACAATTAGAAAAGGTGTAAGATATGGCATTTGAAGATTTAACTAGCCGCTTTCAAATGGCTTTAAGAAGAATAACTGGGAAAGCAAGATTAAATGAATCAGACATTGAGCAAATGATGAGAGAGGTGCGTCTTTCATTATTAGAAGCAGATGTCAATTATAAAGTTGTCAAAGAATTTACTGAAGAGGTAAAAAAGCAAGCTTATGGTGAAAAAATTCTTAAAGGATTAAATCCTGGACAACAAGTAGTTAAAATTGTAAATGATGAGCTTACAAAATTAATGGGTGGAGAAACTGAAGAAATTCGCTTCAATGAATCTGGTTTCACTGTAATACTTATGGTTGGACTACAAGGTGCAGGTAAAACAACAACAGCTGGTAAATTAGCTTATTTCTTACAAAAAAACAAGCAACAAAACCCTATTTTAATTGCCGCTGATATATATCGTCCAGCAGCTATTGAACAACTTGAAGTAGTAGGTAAACAATTAAATATTCCTGTATTTGAAATGGGGAAAATTAGTCCGATTAAAATTGTTAAAGAGGGATTAAAATACGCAAAAGAGCAAGGACATAATTTAGTTATTATTGACACTGCAGGTCGTTTACATATTGATGAAGATATGATGAAAGAGATTCAAGAAATTGAAGCTGTTTCTAATCCTGATGAAGTTTTATTAACAATAGATGCAATGACTGGACAGGATGCAGTTAATGTTGCACAAACATTTAATGAGAAACTAAGCTTAACAGGATGTATTCTTACAAAATTAGATGGAGATACTCGTGGAGGAGCTGCTTTATCTGTACGTAAAATTACTAACGTTCCAATTAAGTTTTCTGGTACTGGAGAAAAACTTACTGAAATAGAAGTATTTCACCCAGAAAGAATGGCTTCACGTATATTAGGCATGGGAGACATTATGTCTTTAGTTGAAAAGGCTACAGCTGAAATTAGCGAAGATGAAGCAATGTCATTAATGGAAAAAATGATGTCAGGCAAGTATAATTTTAATGATTTGTTAAAACAGATGAAAATGATAAAACGTATGGGTAAATTTTCTGGATTATTAAAAATGATGCCTGGAATGAGCTCTATGGCAAATGTAGATAAAATTGATGATAAACAATTGGTATATATTGAAGCTATCATAAATTCAATGACTAAAATCGAAAGAGCTAAACCAGAACTTATTGAAAGAAGCAGTTCTAGAAGAAATAGAATAGCGAGAGGTTCGGGACGTTCTACGACTGAGGTAAATCGTTTGATATCAACTTTGGACAAACAAAAAAAGATGATGCGTCAATTACAAAATTTTAATCCAGATAAAATGCAAAACATGGCACAAGGTACATATCAACCGAGGGAATCAAGAGCTATGAGAAGGGCGAAGAAAAAGAAAAAAGGCGGGTTTAGATAAACCGCCTTTGTTTTTTATTTTGCATAAGGTATTTAGATAAAAATCTATATACTGCATTTTCATAACTAGTATGTTCTAATACTATATCAGCTACTTTGATAAGATCTGGGTGAGAATTTCTAACGCAAACACCTAAGTTCGCATATTGTAACATTTCGATATCATTATGACCATCCCCTATTGCAATCACCTGGTCTCGTTTAAAGCCTAAATAATTAGCAACATATTCCAAAGCTTTTCCCTTATTTGATTCAGGAGTAAATACTTCTAAAATTGAGTCAAATTCACCCGACATATTCCAAATCCGGCAAAGCACTTCCCCTTTATATTTATTATCGATATATTCTTTTATAATTTTGCCTCGCCCTTGTTTACCAATAATTATAAATCCATTGGTATCTCTTTTGAGAATATCACGCAAATTTCCAACAACAATATCTGTAGCACCATCGCAATGTAATAAAGGTTCAATCTCTTTTTCTTCGCGATATAGGTATATTTCATCATAAACTTCAGAAAAAGCATTTCTTATATGTTCAATATTATTTTCAAAAATATCGATAATTGCATCTTTTTTTACTGTATAATTAATCTCTGGAAATCCTTCTTTATTAGGTAAAGTTATTAATCCTCCATTATAATTAATAATAGGAGTATCTAAATTAAATCGTTCATATACAAATTTAGAAGAACGAAATGGTCTTCCAGTTGCGATTACAATTTTATGTCCATAAAGTTGTATTTCTTTCATAAATTCACAAAGAGTTTCTGATAGAGAATCAAAATCATACAATATAGTACCATCTAAATCTAACGCAATTAAATACTTGTTCATATCATCACCTATGATATTATCTCATAAGGGTATAAAATATGCAAATGATGATTACAATTGAATAATAACATAAATTAAGATATAATTTATATAAGGAGAATTTACTATGGTTAATTATATTTCATTTAATTTGTTTAGTTTTGTTTCTTTACAAATCGAATGGGTTAATATTAGATATTTTGTACTTGGGATAATTACAGGAATAATTTTGTTAGCTTTGTCTGTAGTAGGAATTATAGCCTCAAATGAACGCAGAAAAACTAAGATAAGATTATCTAAAGGTATACCTTTAGATGAAAAAGTTATTCTAGAAATGATTGAGTCAAAACAAAATCAATTAGATAAAACCGTTAGGACAACTGATTCAGGATATTTTAAAGTTGCTTTGGATTTAAGTCTTGAATTATCGGAAGAAATATCAAGGTATTATTTTCCAAATTCCAGGTATCCATTGTATGAACTATCTATTCAAGAATTGTTAGCTTTAAATTACTATATTACTAATAGAATTAATGAATTAGTTAATGGTAAATTTTTTAAATTGTTTAAAAATTATAGAATCTCAAGTATTATTGATTTATTAAATACTAAGAAAAAAATATCTAATTCTAAATTAATGCAAATTTCAAGAAAAATAAAATTGCAACAAATATATACAACTGGAAAAACAATTTTAAATTTTACTAATCCAGTTTATTGGTTTAGGAAATTAGCAATTAAGCCAGCTACAGTTTTAGTTACAAAAGAAATTTGCAAATATATTATTACTATATTTGGTGAAGAAACCCACAAGATTTATAGTAAAGCTATATTTAAAAAAGAAGATTCAGAAGAAGAAATTATGAGTAAATTAGAAAAAATGATTGAAAGTGAGGATGCGGAATAATGAGTTTTAAACATAAGAAGAAACGTGAACGAATAGTACCGGGATATTCTAGAACTCCAGATAACCGCGAATTCTTTATACCTCAAATTAATGTTATAGAAGATAAAAAAACTTTGAGAAATAAATTTGTATCACCTATTTTTGGAAGAATTGTAAAGGATGAAATTAATATTCCAGAAGATAGACAAGGATGGGGAGATATAGATAAAAAATATGATGCGTTTCGCACTAAACCTAGGCTTACAAAAGAAGTAGCTAAAAAAAGATATGGGCACCAATATTATGAGTTTATTAAAATAAATGATTCTTCTAAGCATAAAAAATATACCGAAGAAGGATTGAATAACGAAAATTCATTAAATAAAAAAGATCAAGAGTTTGCAAAATCAATTATTGATGAGCACGCTACAGCAGTTTCCGTAGATGAGTTTTTTGAATCAGCTGCAAAATCATTAGAAGAAAATAAAAAAGAATTAGATGAATCTGAGGTTTTAAATGATTTAATTTCAGAAGAAGAAGATGACAATGCTAAAATTGTTATAGAAGAAGATAAAGAATCTGATGAAATTATTTATGAAGATAGTGAAGGGTTTAAAAAAGAAATAGAAGAAATTGCTTTTGCAGATGATTTTGAATATGAAGAATATAAACCTCCACTTACTCCAAAAGAAACTAAACCTGTTGATTTAGAGAAGTTTGAAAATAATTATGAAAATTATCAATTACCACCTATTTCAATATTTAAAAAATCAAAGGCTAGAACAGATGAAGAACCAGAATGGATAAAAGAGAATATTGATATTATTAATCAAACATTATTGTCTTTCGGTATTGAAGGGGAAGTAACAAACTACACTAAAGGCCCAACAGTAACTAGATATGAAATAGTGCTTGGACTAGGTGTTCAAACAAAAAAAATAACTTCAATTTCTGACAATATTCAAATGAGTTTAGCAGCATTTTCTATTCGTATTGAAGCGCCTATACCAGGAAAAACCACAATAGGAATTGAAGTGCCTAATAAAATAAGAGAAACCGTATTTTTTGGTGATGTAATTGATAATGCATATTTTCTAAATTCAGAAGATCCTCTTTTAATAGCGGTAGGTTTGGATATTGACGCAAAGCCAATATATACATCTATTGAATCAATGCCACACGGATTAGTTGCTGGTTCTACACAAAGCGGTAAATCTGTTTGTATTGCTTCAATTATTGCTTCATTGATAACTAAAAATAAGCCAGATGAATTAAAAATGATGCTAATTGATCCTAAAAAAGTTGATCTTCAACAATTTTCAGGAATTCCTCATTTAATAACTCCTATTATTGATGATCCTAAAATAGCGGTGGAATCATTAAAATATATGGTTAATGAGATGGAATCAAGATATGATACGTTAAAAAAATTCAAAGCTATTAATGTAAAGGATTATTATAAAAGAAGAAGTGATAGTCCTAACTTCGTTCCAATGCCAAGAATTGTTATTATTATAGAAGAAGCATCTGATTTGTTAATATCTGGAGGGAACGAAGTAGAAGACGCTATTTTAAAATTAACTCAAAAATCAAGAGCTGTTGGTATTCACATATTACTTGCGACTCAAAGACCATCTGCGGATATTTTAAAAGGTGCGATTAAAGCTAATATTCCAGCTAGATTTGCTTTTAGAGTACCTTCATCAACCGATTCAAGTGTTGTTTTAGATATGACGGGAGCAGAAAAATTGCTTGGTAAAGGGGATATGTTGTTATCTGAAAATGGTATGGTAAGGCGTCTTCAAGGAGCATATTTATCACCAGAAGAGATTGAAGCGGTAACAGAATACATTATTAATCAAGCTAAACCCGAATATATGTTTACACATGAAAATCTTATTGTTAGAGCACAAACCGGAGAAGATATCGATACAATCGATGAATTATTTAAAGATGTAGCTAATTATGTTGTAGATGAAGGAAAATGCTCTTTAAATAAAATTACACAAGTATTTGCAATAGGATTTAATCGCGCAACACAAATAGTAAATATGTTAGAAAAATTTGGAATAGTATCTGAGAATGTTGGAACTAAACCGAGATCAGTATTAATTAAGTACGAAGAATTAGCTAAAATATTTGAGAGTATAGATAAATTATGATAGATGATTTAGATTTACAAGAAAGTAGTGAAAATTTAAAGGAATATAATTCATTAATGAAAAAATCGTTGAGAATAATCATCGGTTTTTGCATAATGTTTTCTATATCAGTTATTCTTTTTATCATATTACAAAAAAATAAATTCTTTATATTTAATTTAAATCGGACATTCAAAAATGTTCCTAGTCCATTTATCGCAGAAGTTTTTTCTATTTTCTTTTTTGTTATCATTATTTTCGCATTTATTTCATTTGTTGTGTTAACATTTGCTTATTTTAAAAATAAAAAAGGAAATATAGTAATATCAAAAAAAGAAATTTTTTCATATAAGAATAAATATAATATAGCCGACATATTTAGTGTTGTTCCTATATTTTTAATTGTGGTTATGATAATAAATGGATATTTTTTCTCATTAGCTCAGGTTGAAGGAATATCTATGCAACCAACTTTCTGTGATAATGATGCAGTTATTATCAAATATGTTGAAGAATACAAAAATCAAGATATCGTAATTCTGCAAGAAGAAGGATTATATTTGATAAAACGACTTGTTGCTCAAGGTGGAGATAAACTTGTAGTAAATTCTACAGGAGTTTATGTCAATGGAATTAAAATTGAAGACACAATTTGGAGCGGAACTATAGAATATGATTTAGTTATTCCTGAAGGATATTATTATGTTTTAGGAGATAATCGAAATAATTCTAGAGATTCAAGAATGTTTGGTTTGGTAAAAGAAGAGGATATGTTAGGAAAAGTAATTATTAAGATTTCTAATTCTACATGTGCAATAGGATAGGTGAAATTTATGAAACAAATTCAATGGTTCCCTGGACATATGCAAAAAGCTAGAAGACAAATAGAAGAAAAAATGCCGGTTATTGATATTGTATATGAATTGCGAGATGCTAGAATGCCAGAATCTAGTAAGAATCCTTTATTAAATGATATTATTAAAAATAAACCCTTATTGATAATTTTGAATAAATCTGATTTAGCAGATGAAACAGAAACAAAGAAATGGGTTAGATATTATGAATTAAAAGGTAAACCATGTATTAGTGTTAATTCTTTAACTGATAATATTTCTAAAAAAATTAATAATAAGACCCAAGAAATTTTAACAGACTTAAAAATAAAGGAACAAAGAAAAGGAATGAGCCCAAGGGCATTTCGAGCAATGGTTATAGGTATTCCTAATGTAGGAAAATCACAATTTATAAATAATATGGCAGGAAAGAAAAAGGTTAAAACCGGAAACCTTCCTGGAGTTACTAAATCTCAAAGCTTTATTAAAACCAAAGGTGATTTACTTTTATTAGATAATCCTGGAGTATTATGGCCAAAATTTGATGATGAAAAAGTTGGATTTCATTTAGCTTTATTGGGATCCATAAAAGATGATATTTTGCCATTAGATGAAGTTGCGATTTTTGGAATTAAGTTTATGCAGGAACATTATATTGATAGGTTAATTAATAGATATAATTTAAACATAGATTACAGCACTTCAGCGCTTAATATATTAGATCAAATAGGTATAAACAGAGGTTGTAAATTACAAGGAGGATCTATCGATTACGATAGAGTTATTAACTTATTTTTATATGACATAAGGAATTTTAAGTTGGGAAGGATGACTTTAGATAATATTGAAAATGTACAAATTTGAGAATGGTTTATGGGAAAAAGGATATATAAATATTGTTGGTGTAGATGAAGTTGGAAGAGGACCTTTGGCCGGGCCTGTAGTAGCTTGTGCGGTGATATTGGATCCAAGCAAACCAATATTAGGGTTAAAAGATTCAAAACAATTATCTTCAAAACAAAGAAAACAATTCCTAATAGAGATAAAAGAAAAAGCATTAGATTATGCTATTTCTTTTGTGAGCGAAAGAGTGATTGAAGAAATTAATATTTATCAAGCATCAAAAAAAGCTATGTTAAATGCTATTAATGCTCTATCTTTAAAACCCGATTATATATTATCTGATGCTATGCCTTTGCCTGAAAGCAACATTGAATACCTTTCAATAATAAAGGGAGATACTTTATCTGCTTCAATTGCTGCGGCTTCTATTCTCGCAAAGGAAGCTAGAGATGCCTTTATGATTAAACAGAGTATTAAATTTCCTGAATATGATTTTGAACATAATATGGGATATCCTACAAAAAAACATTTAGCTGCTATTAAGCGCTTTGGAATTAGAGATATTCATAGAAAAACATACAAACCTATTAAAGACATTATTGATAAACAGATATTTGAGGAGGAACAAAATGTTTAAGGCAGTGATATTTGATTTAGATGGAACTCTACTTGATACAATTTCCGATATTTCTTATAGTATGAATTCAGCGCTTAAAAAGTTAAATTTAAAAGAATTTGAAATAGAAGATTATAAATATCTTGTTGGTAAAGGTGTTGATAAATTTGTAAATAAAATCGCTGAAATTTATCAATTAAATATCGATATAGCAAACAAATTAAAAACCAGTTATCTAGAAGAATATGCTAAAATAAAATCCAGTAAAACTAAACCTTATCCAGGAATAGTTAAATTATTAAAGCGTTTAGAAAATGAAGGTGTTTCTTTAAACGTTTTATCTAACAAGCCAAATTACCAAGTAAAAGAAGCAGTTGATAAGTATTTTAATGATATTAAATTTGATTATATTTTTGGTAAAATGCCAGAATATCCTATAAAGCCAGATCCAACATCTGTTAAGATTATAATTTCAAAATTAAAATTAAATTTAAAAAATATTTTATATGTAGGAGATACGAGTACAGATATGAAAACGGCTAAAAATGCCGGGCTTGCAAGTGCAGGTGTTTTATGGGGTTTCCGCGAGGAAGATGAATTGAGACAGTTTGGAGCTAGCTATATTGTAAAAAACACAGATGAACTTTATGATATTATTAAAGGTGATTGATATGATTTTAAATGAGACTAATTATCTTAATTACGACTTTACAGGCAAAATTATTATATTTCCTACAGATACTGTATATGGAATTGGCTGTCTCTATGATAATATAGAATCAATTAAGAAAATATATGAAATTAAAAATAGAGATTACAATAAACCTATGGTTATATTATGTGCTAATTTAAAACAAGTTTATAGTTTAATAAAAAAAGGGCAGGTTATACCACAGTATTTACAAAAATATTGGCCTGGAAAGTTAACTATTATTTTCTTTAAAAATGAATCTGTTTATGATATAATAACATCAAATAGAAATACCGTTGGAATAAGAATTCCCGGAAATAAAATTAGTTTAAAGATATTGGAAAAATATGGTCCTATGGTAGTAACAAGCCTTAATTTAAGTAATCAAGCTCCGATTACTAAATATAAAGATGCTCTTAAATTTCACGATAAAGTTGATTATATTATTCAAGGTGAGGACCTTTATGAATTACCATCCACTGTGTATGATTTAACTCAAAAGAAAGTTTTAAGGCAAGGCGGAGTAGTAGTTATTCAGGGAGAATATTATGATTGATGAAAATATTAGAAAAAAAGTAATTGATATTTTTGGCGTTGATGTTGTAGATGAAATATTATTAACTGATGATTATCATATTGTTTTTTGTTTTGATTACAATAAATTGGCAGAATCAGAGCTATTTATTTTATCTGGAAATATTGAATATTATGGAATAGAAAAAGCGGATCATTTATATGTAAAAGATTTATTGCCATATATTGAATATAATAATCCTGTTTCTTATGTTATAGGTAAAGATAAATATCTTGATTATTTATTTAAATTAATAGATTATTCTAAATCAGATTCCGATGTATATTTTCCTTTTAGAGTTAATGGCGAATTAGTTTGGGTAGTTTGTACATTTCATACAATAAAAAAAGATAATAATTTTAGATTAGTATTTGGTCGTGTAAATTGGATGACAAATAAAATGCCAGATGCAGTAAAGTATTATCAAAATAAATATATAGATATGTTAACGGGATTATATTCTGCAGAAGCATTAAGATATCACCTCAGACAAGCTGATGAATCATCATTGTCTTATGGATTGTATTTTGATATTGATAATTTCAAACGTATTAATGATGTTTTTGGACATATGAAAGGCGATAAATATTTAAGAGAATTAGGACAAAAATTCTTATTTTCTGAAAAATATAATAAGCATTATTATCGCCTAGGTGGAGATGAGTTTTTTGTTTATTTAGTTGATTCAACAGAGAAAGAAGCTTATAAAACAGCGTTACAAATTATTTATGATGTAGAAAAACTAAACCAAGAAGGGGAACAAGTTGAGGTTAGTGCTTCTATAGGGATTATTCCTATAAAAGGTTCTAATTTTAAAGTTGAAGATTTATTGGATTTAGCTGACAAGGCAATGTATCATGCCAAAGGTAGAGGCAAGGGGAATATTTCTTATGCAAGAGACGTATAAAATCGTCCCTTTTTTATGTTTTGTTTTGTTGTAATAAGACTTTGATTTTGTTATAATTGAAGAAAGAATATTAATAATAATTGTCTTTTATAAGTTATTATTTAAATATAAATATTTAATTTAAATAAGTATTATATAATATGTTTTAGTTAATTAAATAAAAACAATAAATTATAAGGAGGAAATATGTCGAAAGTAGTATTATTTGATCACCCTTTAATTCAACACAAATTATCAATTATTCGCAATAAATTTACTGATACAAAGACATTTAGAGAAAATGTTAATGAAATAGGGTCTTTAGTTACCTTTGAAGTTACTAGAGATTTAGAAACTAAATCAATTGAAATAGAAACTCCTGTAGCAAAAACAACTTGTGATGTATTAGCTAAGGATGTTGTTATAGTTCCAATTTTACGTGCAGGTCTTGGTATGGTTGATGGGATTCACAATGTAATACCTACTGCAAAAATAGGACATATTGGATTATATAGAGATGAAGAAACTTTAGAACCACATGAATATTATTTGAAATTTCCAAAAGAAATTGTTGATGCTACTGTATTAGTAGTTGATCCTATGTTGGCTACTGGAGGTAGTGCAATCGCAGCTATTACTAGAGTTAAAAAAACTGGGGCTAAAGATATTCGTTTTGTAGGAATTGTTGGCTGCCCTGAAGGCGTAGAAGCACTACAAAAAGCACATCCAGATGTTGATATATATTTAGTATCAATAGATGAAAAATTAAATGATGTAGGATATATAGTTCCTGGATTGGGAGATTGTGGGGATAGATTGTTTGGCACAAAATAAAAAAAACGAATCCTTATTATTCGCTCTTAATTTAATATATCAGTTTTTTATTGAAACTTTTGTAGGAATGATTATTGGGTATTTTTTAGGGCGCTTTTTAGATAATTTGTTTTTTAATGAAAAACATATTTTAATGTATATTTTAATGTTATTAGGAATGTTATCAGGACTTGGGAACTTAATCAAAAGAGTAATTAAAAATATTGCAGGAGGTAATGAATTTGAAGAAAAAGATGAACATCATTGAGAAAACATTTTTATTTTCTTGGCCTTATGCAATTGTTTTTTCTATTGTTTTATATTTTATAACACATAATTTTAATTTTGTAATAAGTTTTCTTTTAGGGGTTTTTTCTGTTTTATTAATGCAATCAATGAATTATCGCATCATGAAAAACCTATTTAAAAATAATCCCGAGAAAATAAAGTCAAGGACGATTATAATTTATCTTGTAAAATATATATTTTTTGGTATAATTTTATATGTCTCACATACTGACCCTGATTGGAATGTATATTTAACATTTGTGGGATTATTTACATTTAGAATAGTTACATATCCTGTTGCGATAATCTCAGCACACAAGGGGGATGATGAAAATTCTTGAATTTAAATTGTTTTCACCGATATCACCAAATGTTGTTTCAACATTAATTATAGTAGCCGTTTTAGCAGTAGTTTTCACCATAGCCGGCTTAAAAATCAAGAAATTAAATCCAGCAGAAACCCCAAAAGGTTTTCTGTTTCTTTGTGTTTTATTGGTAGATTTTTTTACTAATTTTTTGAAAGATTATATTTCTGGTAAGAGGTTAGATTTTTTTGGACCTTATTTATTTACGTTAATATTATTTTTATCGGTCGCAAATACATCTGCTTTATTTGGACTTACTCCACCTCTTGCGAATATCGGAGTTGCGATGAGTTTTTCCGTGATAACCTTTTTCATGATAAAAATCGCAGAATTAAAATTCCAAGGTGTTAAGAATAAATTATTAGGATTTCTTGGGCCTGTTAAACCGCTTGCGCCATTAATGATACCGATTAATTTAATTGGGGAAGTATCTACACCATTTAGTATGGGACTTCGTCTATTTGTAAATTTGATGAGCGGGGTTGTTATGACTGCAATGGTTTTTGCTATTGTTGGATTTGTAGGGAGTATATTAGCTGGAGTTATCTTACATGCTATGTTTGATATTTTCTTTGGACTAATACAAGCTTTCGTATTTTTCATGTTATCTACAGTTAATTTATCTATGGCCTCTGAGTCATAGATTTTATATAGGAGGAAATAAAATGTTTGGACAAATGATTCATTCTGTTACACGTTTCGCAAATGAATACAATCAATTTTTCGCAAGTGGTATGGCGTATTTAGGCGCTGGTATTGCCGTTATTGCAGGTCTTGGACCTGGTATTGGACAAGGATTTGCTGCTGGTAAAGCTGCAGAAGCTGTTGGACGTCAACCTGAAGCACAAGGAAAAATTCTAGTTACAACATTGGTAACACAAGCGGTTGCAGAAACAACTGGACTTTATGCATTATTAGTTGCATTATTATTGATTGGAAAATAAAAACTAATTCAATCTTCAAAGGAGGAATGTTATGACTGCACTTCAACGAATGATGGAAGCTGTGTCAAAAGCTATTGAAAATGCACTTGGAGCCAGTTTAAGTGATATGCTAATTCAAATAAGTGCTACCTTGATATTAGTTTTAATTGTTCGCCATTATTTTTGGGATAATGTTAAAGACTTCATTAAAAAAAGAAAAGAGTTAATGGAAGAAGAATTTTCTTCTGCAAAAAAAGCAAATGAAGAAGCTAAAATTCTTCAACAAAAAACAGATGAAGAATATAAAGAATTAAAATTAAAATCTAAAGACTTAATCAATAAAGCTGTTAAACGCGGTGAAGAAGAACATGAAATCATTGTTAGTAAAGCTAAAAAAGAAGCACAAGACTTGTTAACTCAAGCCGAGTTACAAATAGAACTTGAAAAGAAAAAAGCTAGAAGTAGCATTCAAAAAGAGGCTGTTGATTTAGCTGCAATGATGGCTTCTAAAATTATTGAAAAAGAAATTGATGAATTAGAATATCAAGACTTAGTTACTAAAAATATAGAAAGTAGTGAAAATGTATGACAGGTATTGCATATCAATATGCATTAGCTGTTTTTTCGCTAGCTGATGAAGTTGATAAAGCTGAAGAGTTTAAAGAACTTTTATCTAATTTTATACAAGGAATGGATGATGAAATATATAAGTTTTTTGCACATCCAAGAATTGAAAAAACAGAAAAGATGAAATTAATAGAAAATACTGTAAAAGATTCTCTATTAATTAATTTTTTAAAGGTTTTAATTGAAAACGATAGAATAGATATTATTGAAGCTATCTTAGCTTCATATCAAGATATTTTAGATGAAATCAATAAAGTAATGCAAGTAAAAGTCATTTCTAATTATCCTTTGAAGAAAGAAAATATAGATAAAATTAAAACAAAATTAAAAAAGATATATAAAAGATCAATTGAAATTGAAGAAGTTATTGATAAATCCATATTGGGTGGATATAGAATAGAATTTGAAGGCAACATTATTGATGAAACAATAAATAAACAATTAGATAATATCAAATCTAGCTTGTTAGAATAAGAGGTAACCGATGAAAATAGATTCGTTAGAAATTAGTTCTTTACTTAAAGAACAAATTAGAAAATATGAAAAGAAACTTAAAACTGAAAATGTAGGAACAGTCATTTCTGTCGGTGATGGAATTGCCTTAATCTATGGTTTAGATAATGCTATGAGTGGAGAACTCTTAGTTTTTCCTAATGGCGTATATGGAATGGTTCAAAACCTTGAAAAAAATAATGTTGGGGCAATTCTTTTAAATGATTCAACATTGGTTAAAGAAGGAGATCAAGTAAAATCTACTGGGCGTATCTTAGAAGTCGGAGTTGGTGAAGAATTAATTGGTAGAATAGTTAATCCTCTTGGGCATCCAATTGATGGATTAGGTAAAATCAATGCTAAGAAAACTAGACCTATTGAACATAAGGCTACTGGGGTTATTGATAGACAATCTGTTTTTCAACCACTAGAAACAGGTTTAAAAGTATTAGACGCACTAGTACCAATTGGTAGAGGCCAACGTGAATTGATTATTGGTGACCGTCAAACTGGTAAAACATCTATTGCGGTTGATACTATATTGAACCAAAAAGGAAAAGATGTTATCTGTATTTATGTAGCTATAGGACAAAAACAAACAACAGTTTTAAATATATATGAAACTTTAAAACACTATGATGCAATGAAATATTCTATTATAGTTGCGGCTAATGCTAGTGATCCAGCGCCGTTACTATTCTTAGCACCTTATGCAGGGGTTACAATGGGAGAAGAATTCATGTTTGAAGGCAAACATGTCTTGATAATTTACGATGATTTAACAAAACATGCTATCGCTTATCGTGAATTATCCTTATTGTTAAGAAGGCCACCTGGTAGAGAAGCTTTCCCAGGGGATGTTTTCTATCTGCATTCAAGATTATTGGAAAGAGCTGCTAAATTATCAGATGAATTAGGTGGAGGTTCAATTACGGCTTTGCCTATTATTGAAACACAAGAAGGAGATATTTCTGCATATATTCCTACAAACGTAATTTCAATTACTGATGGACAAATCTTTTTACAATCTAAATTATTCTTTTCTGGAATAAGACCAGCTATTAATGCGGGATTATCAGTTTCTCGTGTTGGTGGAGCTGCTCAACACAAGGCAATTAAAAGAGTATCTGGAACATTAAGGTTGGACTTAGCAAGTTATCGTGAACTTGAAGCGTTTACTCAATTTGGTTCTGACTTAGATGATGCAACAAAGGCAAAATTAGATCGTGGAGAACGTACTGTTGAGATTTTAAAACAAGGATTACACGAACCACTTCCTTTTGAATTACAAGCTATTAGTATATATGCTCTAAATAAAGGGTATTTAGATTCTGTTAAAGTTCATGATATTAAAAGATATGAAACAGAATTACATGATTTTATGAAACGTGACGAAGAAGGAAAAAAAATATTACAAGATATACGCAAAACAAAAAATTTACCAGATTCAGAGAAACTAGGAAAAGTATTAGATAGATTTCATAATGATTTTATGTAAGTAGGTGAATAATTTGGCATCACTACGAGATATTAAAAATCGCATTGAAGCCACGCGAAAAACATCCCAAATAACTAAGGCGATGAACATGGTTTCTGCTTCCAAACTAAAAAGAGTGGAAAAAAAACATCTTGCTTTTATACCAATAAAAACTCATATAAAAAACATTTTAGAAGGAGTTTTATCTTCTAATCCAGAGTTGACTCATCCGTTGTTAGAAAAAAGAGAAATAAAAAAAACCGGATATATTTTAGTAACTAGCGATAGGGGATTAGCTGGACCATATAATGCAAATGTTATTCGTTATTTTGAAACTGTTATTTTACAAAGACACAAATCAAATAAAGAATACATTGTGGGTACAATTGGATATAAAGCATATAGTTTCTGTAAGAGAAAAAAGATAAATATGCTTAACAAAGAATCAATTAATTCTCGTGATGATGTGAGATTTATTGATTTTCAAGCAATGTCAAGAGCATTTATTGATTTATATTTGCATAGAGAAGTCGATAAAATTGTATTAATATATTCACATTATATTAATACAATTTCTCAAAAGACAACTGAAGAAATATTATTACCAATTACTGATTTAATAGCTGACAAAACTAAAATGGTATCAGAATATATTTTTGAACCATCTACTGAAGAGGTAATAAATCAACTGCTTCCAATTTATCTTGAAAATTCTCTTTATGGAATTATTTTGGATGCAAAAACATCTGAGCATGCATCGCGTATGACAGCTATGAAAAGTGCAACCGATAATGCTTTAGATATAATACAAAAACAAAATCTTATTTATAATCGTGCTCGCCAAGCACAGATTACACTAGAGTTAAATGATATTATTGGTGGCGCAAATGCTGTCAAGTAGGAGGATATTATGGCAAATAAAGGAAAAGTAGTACAAGTTATGGGGCCAGTTGTTGATGTTGAATTCGTAGGCGATATGCCTTCTATCAATAACGCCCTTAAAATACAAATATCAGCCGAAAAGAATAACGGTAATGAAATTAATTTAACTTTGGAAGTTTCTTTATTTCTCGGTGGAGGAATTATACGTACAATCGCTATGGATTCTACTGATGGACTTAGAAGAGGAATGGAAGTAATAGATACTGGAGCGCCTATTAATGTTCCTGTTGGAGATATAACTCTAGGAAGAATGTTTAATGTTTTAGGTGAACCAATTGATGGTAAGCCACTAAAAAGTAAAGTTAAACGTTTGCCAATTCATAGAGATGCTCCTAAGCTTGAAGATTTAAATGCCACTACTGAAATTCTCGAAACAGGCATTAAAGTAGTTGATTTATTAGCTCCTTATATTAAGGGTGGTAAAATCGGTTTATTTGGTGGAGCCGGAGTTGGAAAAACTGTATTGATTCAAGAATTAATTCATAGCGTCGCAGAACAACATGGTGGTATTTCTGTATTTGCTGGAGTAGGAGAACGCACTAGAGAAGGAAATGACCTTTATTATGAAATGAAGGAATCGGGAGTTATTAACAAAACAGCCATGGTATTCGGACAAATGAACGAACCACCAGGCGCAAGAATGCGTGTTGGATTATCTGGACTAACAATGGCGGAATATTTTAGAGATGAAGAACATCAAGATGTGTTATTATTTATTGATAATATTTTTAGATTTACGCAAGCGGGATCTGAAGTTTCAGCTCTTTTAGGTAGAATGCCTTCAGCTGTTGGATATCAACCAACTTTAGCTACCGATATGGGTCATCTTCAAGAGCGCATTACTTCTACAAAGTCAGGATCTATTACATCAATTCAAGCTGTATTTGTTCCTGCAGATGATTATACTGACCCAGCACCTGCGACAACTTTTACTCATCTAGATGCGACAACTAACCTTTCAAGAAAGATTTCAGAAGAGGGAATTTATCCTGCAGTTGATCCTTTAGCATCAACTTCTAGAGCTTTGACTCCTGAGATTGTTGGAGAAGAACATTATAGAGTTGCACGTGAAGTTCAAAGAACATTACAAAGATATAACGATTTATTAGATATCATTGCAATTCTTGGAATGGATGAATTAAGTGAAGATGACAAACTTGTAGTTCACCGTGCAAGAAGAATTCGTTTATTCCTTTCCCAAAATTTCTTTGTAGCTGAACAATTTACTGGGCAACCAGGAAGTTTTGTAAAAGTGTCTGATACCGTAAAGGGATTCAAAGAAATCTTAGAAGGAAAATATGATGACCTACCAGAAGATGCATTCCGTTTAGTTGGAAGCATAGAAGATGTGATTGAAAAAGCAAAAAAAATGCAGAAATAAGGGATAAATATGAAAATTGTGATTGTAACTCCTGATGGAGAACTATATAACGAAGAAGTATCTTCTGTTATTGTATCTAGTTCCAATAATGGTGACTATGAAATCTTAAAAGATCACTTACCAATTGTATCTACTATAGATACTGGATATGTTAAGTTAATGCAAGGTAAAATGGTTTTTTATGTGGTTATTATTAATGGTGTAGTAGAACAAAAAAACAATTTAATCACAGTAATTGCTCAAGATGCTTATATTGGCAAGTCAAAAGAAAAAGCTTTTGAAAATCTTAATAAAATTAGAAAAGTTAGAACTGAAGAAAATAAAAAGCGTAATATTGAATTAGCTAAAGCGGAAAAGGAATTACAAAGACAAATAAAAATGACCGGAGCTGGTCAAGTATAAGGATTATACAATGAAAAAACGTGGATTTGAGGTTGTTTCAAAATTTAAAAATGAAAATATTTCATTACCTGAGAGAAAAACATCTGGTAGCGCTGGGTATGATTTTTCAGCTGCTGTAACTGTGACTATTAAGCCAAAGGAAGTAGCATTTGTAACAACTGGCATTAAGGCTTTTATGCCTAAAGATGAAGTTTTACAAATGTATCCTAGAAGCAGTTTATCTTTCAAAAAGAAATTAATGAAAGCTAATGGCGTTGGAATTATTGATTCAGATTATTATAATAATCCAGATAATGAAGGCGAAATTATGTTGATATTATATAATTTTGGAGAAGAAGATGTGATTATTAAAAAAGGTGAACGCATTGCTCAAGGTATTTTTATGAAATATTTAACAATTGATAAAGATAAAAATGTATTGAAAAGATTAGGCGGATTTGGTTCTACAGGGAGCTAAATCCTTTTTTTATGCATTAAAAACAAATTATATAATTTAATAACAATTATTAAGATATTTTAATAATCAAATTTAAACTTAAAAATAACAATTAATGTTAATAAATCA